>ENA-OPSF01001788-OPSF01001788.1-human-gut-metagenome-genome-assembly--contig:-NODE-1788-length-15325-cov-58.329339_pt1 | contig 15325 bp, 18 predicted proteins | sample MGYA00241452_ERZ501896 | MGnify/ENA primary metagenome ERZ501896 (study PRJEB25962, sample SAMEA2042111) | human gut metagenome | biome: human gut; feature: human-associated habitat; material: faeces... | reverse complement strand
CCTATTGCGTAACAGGGGCGCAGAAAGGAGAGTATTCCGTCAACGGAGGAATGCCGATGCGGATAATTTCGCCGTTGTTTTCGGGCATGATGCCGAGGTCGGAGTCGATGATTGCCTTTTCAATGATGCGGAACATGCTCTTGTCCCACGGCTTGATGGCGATACTGCGGGCATCCGGAGTGGTTACGGCTGCTACGTTGTTGATGGGAACCATGCTTCCGTAAGAATCGACACGGATTCCGTCCAGCAAACGAACATCGGCTTTTCCGGCACGGATGTGGGCCAATGATTCTTCCAGATACATTACGGCCATATCCATTTTCTCTTGTGCTTCGTCTAAGATGTCTTTTACGTCTTTCATATTTCTATTGTTTGAAGTAGCTTTTAGTTTGAAACTTTGCAAATATAATTGTTTCACGACAGATTACACAGATTTACACAGATTATTTTATCCGATAATCTGTGTAAATCTAAATCCGTATCCATTAATGTAAACCGGCGGATGTACGCCGGGGAATGTCAGTTATGTACCAGCGTCCCTATTTCTTCGCCTTGCATTACTTTCTTCAGGTTGCCTACGGTGTCCATGTCGAAGACGATGATGGGCAGGTTGTTTTCCTTGCACATGCAGGTAGCCGTAAGGTCCATGACTTTCAGGCCGCGTTTCAGCACTTCGTCGTAAGTGATGTCGTGGAATTTCGTTGCCGTAGGGTCTTTCTCCGGGTCGGCGGTGTAGATGCCGTCAACGCGTGTGCCTTTCAGCATGACGTCCGCTTCTATTTCGATGCCGCGGAGGCTGGAGCCGGTATCGGTCGTGAAGAACGGGTTGCCCGTTCCGGCAGACATGATAACCACTTCACCTGCTTCCAAACACTCGATGGCTTTCCATTTATTGTAGAATTCGCCGATAGGTTCCATGCGGACGGCGGTCAGTACACGTGCCTTTACGTCTGCCGCTACCAGTGCCGAGCTCAGTGCAAGGCTGTTGATAACGGTTGCCAGCATACCCATCTGGTCGCCTTTGACGCGGTCGAAACCTTTGTTGGCGCCGCTCAGTCCGCGGAAGATGTTGCCGCCGCCGATAACGATGCCGATTTGTATGCCCATCTCGTGTATTTCCTTAATTTGTGCCGCATATTCGGCAAGGCGTTTCTCGTCGATGCCGTATTGCTTTTCTCCCATCAGGCTCTCGCCGCTGAGTTTCAGTAAGATTCTTTTGTATGTTGCCATAGTTTATTAATTTATTTCGCTTAGCGGCAAAGATAGAAAAATAATGCCAATCGGTATAAACAAATTCCGGTTATTCTTTCAACGTGTAGTCGCCGGCTTGGGCGGTGACCACTGCCTGTAACTCGTCGAGTGTCTTTTCGCCTTCCGAAAACTCCACGACCGCTACCGGCGGGTTGAGGGTTACGGTGGCATGTACGCCTTCCATACTGTTCAATGCTTTTTCCACATGCATGCGGCAATGGTTGCACATCATGCCTTCCACTTTAAATTCTTTTTTCATGACGTTTTCAGTTGATGGTTCTACTTTATTTTCCGGTTGTCCTGCCGGGGTGGAGGCAGGGCTTTCCGCAGTCTCTATCTTTTTCCTTTTTAGCCGCAGACTGTTGGTTACTACGCTGACACTGCTGAATGCCATGGCTGCACCGGCTATCATTGGATTCAGCAGGAAGCCGTTGACGGGGTAGAGTACGCCGGCTGCAACGGGTACACCTATTATATTGTAAATGAACGCCCAAAATAGATTCTGACGGATGGTGCGTACAGTCAGTCGGGAGAGTTTCAACGCTTCCGGTATCTTTGTAAGGTCGGAAGAGATGATGGTCATCTTGGCCACATCCATGGCGATGTCGCTGCCGCCGCCCATGGCAATGCTTAAATCGGCTTGCGCCAGGGCTGCACTGTCGTTGATGCCGTCGCCTGCCATTGCCACTTTCCTGCCGTTTTTCTGCAGGCTGCCGATAAAGGCGGCCTTATCCTGCGGCAGCACCCCCGCCCGATAATGGAGGATGCCGGCTTTGCGTGCAATCTCCCGGGCAGTGGCTTCGTTGTCGCCCGTCAGCATATAGACTTCGATGCCGGCGGCTTGCAATTCGCTGACGGCTTGTATGGAGCTTTGTTTTATTTGGTCTGTAATCCCGGCTATGGCAAGCGCGTTTTCGCTGTCGGCAAACCAGATGACGGTCTGCGCATCCGCTGCCAGGCGGGCGGCTTCATCGCTTAGCGACCGGCTGACGGTAATCCGGTTTTCTTCCAGCAGTTTCCGGTTGCCGGCATAATAGGTCTTTCCGTCCGACTCGCCTTTCACACCTTTGCCGGTAATACTTTCAAAGTTGTCTATACTTACGTCCCGGACATTCTGTAAATGGCGGACTACCGCTTCGGCAAGCGGATGTTCCGATAACTTTTCCAGACTGTAGAAGATGTTTTCATGCGCTGCCGTCTGCGTTGCCCAAATCAAATCGCCGACTACCGGCTTTCCTTCGGTCACGGTTCCGGTCTTGTCCAGTACCACCGTATCAATTTTTTTGGCAGTTTCCAGGCTTTCGGCGTCTTTTATCAGAATGCCCCGTTCCGCACCTTTGCCGATGCCTACCATGATGGCGGTGGGTGTGGCAAGTCCCAGGGCACACGGGCAGGCGATGATAAGTACCGTAACCAGCGCCAGCAATCCGTGTGTAAAGCCGTTCTGCCCATCCAGCAGCATCCATGCGATGAAGGACAGCACGGCAATGCCGATAATAACCGGCACGAAGATGCCCGCAATCTTGTCTGCCAATTGCTGGACGGGGGCTTTGCTGCCTTGCGCATCCTGCACCATGTGGATAATTTTAGCGAGCAGCGTATCCGTCCCTACTTTCTCCGCGCTGAACCGGAAACTCCCTTTTTGGTTGATAGTGCCGGCAAAGACTTTGGCGTTCTTTTGCTTGGCTACTGCTACCGGTTCACCGCTCAGCATGCTTTCGTCCACATACGAACTGCCTTCCGTAACGATGCCGTCCACGGCAATCCGCTCTCCCGGTTTCACTAAAATAATGTCTCCCGGACGAATCTGTTCAATCGGAACAACCTTCTCAGATGAGGGACCGGTGATAACGGTTACCGTTTTGGGTTGCAGACCCATGAGCTTCCTGATGGCGGAAGAGGTATTTCCCTTAGCCTTTTCCTCCAGCAACCGTCCTAACAGGATAAAGGCGATAATGACGCTTGCAGCCTCGAAGTAGACGTGCGGATGGATGCCCCTTTCCAGCCAAAACTCAGGGAATAGCATGTTGAACAGGCTGAACAGGTAGGCGATTCCGGTGCTGTTGGCTACCAGCGTATCCATATTGGCGGTGCCGTGTTTCAGTTGTTTCCATGCGCTGGTAAAGAAACTTCTTCCCAACCAGAATACGACGGGAGTAGAGAACAGCCACATAATGAGATTGGCGTACGGCATATCCATAAAGAACATGCCGATAACCATAACGGGCACGGACAAGACGATGGCCCATGTGGCGCGGAATTTCAGCACGCGATATTTTTTGTCGTGTGCCTGCTCCACTTTATCCGGTGTATTCTCATCCTGTTTAATCAGCAAGTCGTATCCGGCATTCTGCACGGCCTGCTGCAGGGCTTCGGGAGAGCAATTTTGGGAGTCATATTCCACAGTTGCCGTTGCCGAAGCATAATTTACGGTTGCTTTTCGGACGCCGGGCTGGCGGTTCAGCGTCTTTTCCACTCTTGCGGAGCATGAGGCGCAACTCATTCCCATTACGGGAAAGGTTTCTTGAACGATGCTTTTGTTTGTCATATCAATAGTAGTACAATTTATTTCTTCCAGGATAAACTTCCGGTTTAATGGGAATAAACTTGAAGTTCAATAGGAGTAAACTTGAAGTTTAATAGGAATAAACTTTTAGTTTAATGTGGATAAACTTTTCTATGAAACAAAGATACGGCAAGGAAGTTGTCCGATAGTTGCAAAATTCGGGATATGATTTATAAGATTCTGCTTATATTTCGTCAAGCGGCTTGCGTTTGTTCCCCTTTATTTTCTTGAAGTGACTGGGAGTCATTCCGGTTACATGCTTGAATTGGGCGCTGAGGTAGGAGACACTCGAATAGTTCAGCATATCGGCTATTTCGTTCAGGGATAGCTCCCCGTACATCAGCAGTTCTTTGGCACGCTCTATCTTCTGTGCGATGAGGTATTTTTCGATAGTGGTGTTGGTTGTTTCCGAGAAAAGCTTGCTTAATGCGCTGTAGTCCCGGTGCAGCTTGGATGCCAGGTAATCGGACAGATTGGTTTTCAGTCCGTTGTCATCGTAATGTACCAATTCGATGATAGCATCTTTTATCAGCTCTACTGTCTGTGATTTCTTGTCGTCAATCAGTTCGAATCCGAATGTTTCAAGCGAGGCTTTTACACGCTGATACGTTTCGTCGCTGACTGCGTCGGGCAGGACGGCGATGCCCAGTTCTACCGAAAGCGGGTGCAGCCCCAGTTGCTCAAGCTGGCTTTTCACCACCATGATGCAACGGTTGCAGACCATGTTCTTGATGTGCAGTGTGTTTTCGGGATTGGGTGTAATATCGGGCATTCCGTTCTTTTTCGGGCAAAGATAATAGGTATGGTTTGTTTTTGCTTTCATTTGTCTGCGAATAAATATTAATGGGGTTTATGGCAACCTCATTGTGAAATGCCTTTAGTGAAAGCTTTTTTCCATAACCTTCCGGCTGAGCAATGTCTGCATAGCGCCCCGCATGGACAGGTAAACAAGAAAAGCAAGCCACAGGGCATGGTTGCCTAAAACCGTGTGGAATCCGTAGTACACCGCAAAGAAGCTGACGGCTGAGGCTGCCATGGAGAGAAGCATGCCGCGCGTTGCCGTTGCGCCGATAAAGATGCCGTCCCAGATAAAGGCGGCAATTCCGGCAGCGGGTATGACAAGCGCCCAATAGAAGTAAGTGTCGGCGGCGGTTATTACGTTCCGGTCATCGGTCAGCAGTGCCAGAAAAGCATTACCTCCCGAGGCATAGACCAGTGTGAACAGTACGGTCAGCCCGGCGCCCCATATAAACAGATGCCGGACGGTATCGGTAAATGCTTTCCGGTTGCGGGCACCTATGTATCGTCCGCTCAGGGCTTCTCCCGCATAGGCGAAACCGTCCATCACGTAAGAGAAAAGGGTGAAGAGTTGCATCAGCAACGTGTTTACCGCCAGGATAATTTCACCTTGCGAGGCTCCTGCCGAGGTAAAGAATAACGTAACGGCTACCAGACACAATGTCCGTAGGAAAATGTCGCGGTTCACTTGGAAAAAGCGTATCATTGCCTCTTTTTGAAGCACTCCTTTCCAAACGATATACTTCTTCAGTTTGCCGTAGCGGTTCATCCACAGTACCAGCCCCATAAGCAAACCTGCATATTGGGCAATCAGTGTTCCCAAGGCTACGCCTTCCACTTTCATCCCGAAGAAACAGACAAGGCTGAGGCTTGCCATGATGTTGACAATGTTCTGCGTAATGGCTATGTACATGGGAATACGGGAGTTCTGCATACCGATGTACCACCCGGAGAGTCCGTATAGCCCCAGCATGGCGGGAGCGCCCCATATGCAGATATGAAAGTAGAGTGTTGCCATTTCCCTGACTTCTTCCGTGGGGCGGATAATCTGGAAAGCCGCTTGCCTGATAGGAACTTGCAGCAGGATAAGGCATAATGCCACGGCAAGTCCTATCCCCACCGAACGTATCAGCAGGCGGACAATTTCCGGCAGGTCCCGCTTGCCGTAAGCCTGTGATGTCATGCCGCTGGTTCCCATACGCAGAAAGCCGAATATCCAATAAATGATATTGAACAGCATGCCGCCTACTGCAATGGCGCCGATATAGGCAGGAGAACCCAGGTGTCCTACAATGGCTACGTCAATCAGCCCGAGCAGGGGCACGGTGATGTTCGATACGATGGAGGGTAAGGCTATCTGTAATATCTGTCTGTCTATGGGATTCATTAGCAATGTTTTATTTAAGAGAACGCAAAGGTACGCAGAAAAAGAAAAAACAGTGGGAAAGATTAACTATATTTCTACTTTCATCTATTGACGATTGCCGCGGAAATCCGTAAATTTGTAGATGAATTTCTATTGGGATATTTCAGGCTGTTTAACTATATACACTTTAAAATGAAAACCTTGACTTTTCTTTTCTTCGGACTCCTGCTGTGTCCGATGACGCTTTTGGCACAATCGGCAGATGTATTGTTGCAGAAGGTGGCTGATGCCTTGTCGGCAGGTAAGGACGATTATGCCGTGAGTCTGTTCCGTCAGGCTGCCGATGCGGATGCGGGACAGACGGAGATGTTCTATTGGACAAGCGTTGGAAAAGCCACTGCGGCAGCTCCGCGGCTTGCGCAGGAACTGGCCGTTTGCTACAGAGACAAACGGAATTACGACAAGGCATACCTTTTTTATAAGGAGTGGCTGCAGTATTATCCGGAAGATGTTTCCGCACTTGTAGCCTGTGCAGAGATGCAGATGATGCGCGGTGAAACGAAAGACGCGATGAAGCTCTATGAGAAAGTGCTGGCTTTGGATACCGATAATCTTCAGGCAAACATATTTTTGGGCAACTATTACTACCTGCAAGCCGAGCAAAAGAAGAAAACGTTAGAGGACAACTATAAGAAAATCGTATCGCCCACACGTATGCAGTATGCCGGTTACCGTAACGGATTGTCGGATATTTTCTCCAATGGGTATAGCAAGGCTAAGGGGTACTTGCAGAAGGTGCTTCAACTCTTCCCGTCTACCGAAGCGGGGAAGACCTTGGAGCGGATAAAGAAATTGGAAAAAGAGATGAATAATTGACGGTTCATCTCTTTTCTTTTCCTGCCTGTAGCAATGTCTATTTGGCGGTACGGATTGGCAATTTCATAAGTCCGTCTGGTGCAGAACGGGTGTCTGCCTCCTGAACGGCTTTGGGGCCCGGTATCAGAGGACTGTATAACAAGACATGCCGGATGCGTGCCCGCTGTTCGGGAGTAAATTGGTCGGAATGGCTGATTGCGTAATCCATGATGTTGTGTGAGACAAAGGATTCGCCTGTCAGGCAATTCTCACGGTTCACCAAATTGGCAAATGTGAAGTTTTCCGGTTCGTTCGCCGCGATATATGCGTAATTCATATCGTATGCTTCCTTATTGTAGGTGGGGGTATCTGTGCAATAGTCGGTATCTTCACAACTGTTTCCTCTTTCTGTTTCGGAGAATACATGGTGTAATCCTAAATAATGCCCTAATTCATGAGCCAACGTAACGGTAATGTCTGCTGGTTTGTATGTGGTTGCCGTACTTTCTTCGTTGATGAACCGGCTGTTGATGGATACACAATAGGGGAAGGACAAGTTCTTCAGTTCTAATCGGGATACATTGATTTCACTGAGACCGGCCAGGCTGTTCGCCCCTTTTGTGGTAAACGGCAGATGGGATATTCCTAATGTCGTTGTATTACTGCCGGGCTCATTGGCAAAGTTGTAGACCATTATATTGATATATCTGTTGGGGTCCCATACATATCTTACATACCCTTTTCCCGCAGTTTCGTTTATATCATCATTCATAAAGGCATCGCAATCTATCGGATAGCTGCCTGGCCATGAAATGTATTCCACTCCCGGCTGGTCCGTCTTTTTTCCATCCGGACTTGCGGTGGCGAGTGTAAAGGTAAGGTTCATGTCTGTGCTTTGCACGCCCTTCTTATAAAGCCGGTTTACTGCGTTCAATATTTCAGACAGGCGGTTGGGGCTGACATACTGTTGCGCGTCGGACTTGTTTTGGTAAAGCACATGGAAAACCACCGGCAGATCATAGTGATATTGTTCTATGGGTGTATATCCAGCCGCTTGAGTGATTTCTATTTTCCTGCTTATGCTGGTAGCCGGTGATGCGATTGTTACTGTAACTTTTCTCTCTTTACTGTCGGGGTTGGCTTCTATTTGCAGGGTCAATGTCTGATTTCCGGAGCCTTTGCCTGGAGTGACGTTGCACCATTGTGCCGTTTTGGATATTTGCCACTCCACATCGCTTGTTACGGAAACCGTCAATGTGGCTCCGTCGCCATCGACATTGCTGAATGACGATTCGGAGAGTTCCAAACAGTTGGCTTCATTATCTTCGCAACCATATAAGATAAAACTTGCTATAACGGCTACAATTAAGGCTTGTATCTTCATGGGTTTATATATTGATTTCATATAAAACGTGTTTTATAAAGATAATGTTTGCCAATTTGTCTAATCAGATAATGTATTGCACCTCTTTAAATAAATATTCCCGTTCCTTGCCGTTCTCGTCTTCCAGGACAAAACGTCCGTCTTGTTCCACACGCAGCAGGCGGGCAGAGAATTTGCCGCCGGCATCTTCGTAAGGGTGAAAACCTCTGCGGCGGAATAGGGAGCGGGCATAACGGGCGGTTATTTCGGCGGTATAAGTACCGCTGTCTTCCGTCTGCAAACCGTTGTAGTAGATTTGTACCCTTTTCAGTATGTGCGATAGAATCTCATAGCGGTCGTGTTCCTGACCGGTAATTTGTTTCAGCGATACCGGGTTGGGGGCATCACTGTGAAACTCATTCTGATTGATATTGATTCCGATGCCGGAAATGCTGCGTCCGATGAAGTGTCCGGATAGGTCGTTCTCTATCAGTATGCCGCATATTTTCTTGTCTCTCCAGTAAATGTCATTCGGCCACTTTATCGTAATTTCGTCCGACCATCTGTCCAGCTCTTCCTTGATGGAAAGAGACACGATTTGTGATAGGATAAACTGGCGGCGCGCTTCCAGAAAAGTAGGATAGAGGACAAAGCTGAAAAGTAGGTTCTTGCCTCTTTCCGCTTCCCAGGTGTTGCCGCGCTGGCCTTTGCCGGCTGTTTGAAATTCGGCTGTAACTGTAGTCAGTTCAGCAACGGATTCTTGCAACTCATTACATAACTGGCTGATGTACCGGTTGGTTGAGTCGGTTTCATCCAACGCTATCAGCGGATAAGGAAACGTTTCAGGGCAGGGCTTCATACTCATTGCGCATTTTTTTAGTGAATTTCTTTATTACTTCTTCGTAGGAGTGGTCTATCAGATGCTTTATCAGTTTGTCATCTGCATCACTGTCCAGGAGCACCTGGTTCCAATACTTCTTGTTGAAGTGCCAGGCTCCTTCAACGGCATTGTAGCGGTCGCGCAATTCCAGCGCGTATTCCGGGTCGCATTTCATGGTGATGCGGTCGGGAGTGTTGAGATTGATGCATAAAAACATCTTTCCCATTACCCGGATAACGAGGAAATCCTCACCGAAAGGAGTATCTTCGGTTGCGGCCTTTTTACTGAGGCAATATTCGCGGGCGGTTTCTATATTCATTGTATTCAGGGGTTAGGGTTCTTTTAAAACACAGGCGGGTAAAATGCTTCTTTGATGTGCTCTATCTCGAAAGCACCGGCATCGCCCACTGCTGTAATGATGTCGAAGCGCACGGGGGCGTCAATGCGGAAATGTTTTACGTAAGCATCGGCTGCTATGACAATACGGCGTATTTTCTGCCAGTTGACGGCATCTTGCGGCTTGATGTATTCCGTGTTACTTCGGGTTTTTACTTCTACGATAATCAATCCGTTGTCCTTGGTGGCAACAATGTCCAGTTCCAAACGGTTTTTCCGCCAGTTCCGGTCGCGTATCACATATCCGTTATGTTCCAGATAAGCCGCAACCGCATCTTCTCCGGCTTTTCCCAGAGCATTATGTATTGCCATAGTACAATTTTCTTTCTTTCAGTACAAAAATACGTTTTTTGTTCGAAAGAGGAAATATTTGTTCTAGTATATTCTCAAAGAGCTATAAATTAATCATATATTGAGGTGCTAAACTTCAAACTTGAAATTAGAGCATTCATTTCTTTTCGTACTTATAACCAAATATTGTAACCTTACTTGGTATTGTTATTGAAATAAGATTTATACAGTTACATGTTTAATTATTGCGGTTTCTTCTTTGGCATTTAATCTGGTACAGTTGCGTTGTTTATGTTTGTGTCGGCTATGTAATATAGACAAAAGAATATGTAACATAATAATTGCCTTGATATTTTATAACGATTTACATTTGCAGTTGGTATGATATTTATTGTTATTGATAGATCATATTTGGATACAACATGAAAAAGGAGAGAGAGAACTTAGAACTACTATTGATATGTATGGTTATAGGTATCATAGCGGCTTGTATTACCGGATATTTCTTGTATGAGAATAAAAAGGAATATTGGGAGGTGCAGGCTCGTGATACTTTTTATGAGGCTTTGACGGAAGAGATGCAGAAGCGAAGTGGAATGGAAGTGTTTTTTTGTACAGAAGGAAATATTCATTTGCCAGTTGATAAGAAGAAAGAACCAATAACAGTTTTTATGGAAACTGAGTATGGTAAAAAGAACTTTGTTATTCCCTATGAAAAGCATACCCATAATATAATTCGGTCCTCAGATCAGAGAATGTTATATACATATTTGTTATATAAAGATCCTTTGGAGGCTGATTCTTTGAATATGATTTGGAGCGATTTATTGGCAAAAGTGAAATTTCCGGGCAAGACAATAGTGCGTGTATCTGTAACAGACTGGTGGGAACATGAAACTAACGCATACTCGAATGATTTATCCTATTTATCAAAATCGGATAGTCTCGTATCTTGTTATTTAGGATGTAGGTGCGAGGTTGGTGTGACTGGATTTACATATTCTGCTTGGTGGAAGGTTCTTACCTTGAAAGATAAGATTTTATTAGGTGCTTTGGTCGTTGCCTCTCTTTTGTTATTCTTTGTTCAGGAGTTTATGATTCGGATTTACCGCCGTTTATTTATCAAAGAAATACCTGTGATTGCCATGGATAAAAGTCAATCGCATATTTATCAGTTGGAAGATGATTGTTTCTTTGACGCAGGCTCTATGAATTTAAAGAGCTCTGCTGTTAATGTGAAATTAACTCCTCTGCCAGCCACATTATTACAAGGCTTTTTGGACGCCCAAGATAACAAACTATCCATTAATGAAATTATGATGTTATTGTGGCCGGATGGTACAGGTACATCTGAAAGGGTACATACTACTATTAGAAGATTGCGTAAATATTTGTCTGAAATTGATTGGATAGTAGAAAATGGTAATTCTGCTTATCAATTAAAAAATCGCCATTCCATCGAAGAAAAGCTTGAGAAATAGAGCTTGGTGTGTAGGTTGACAATGTCTGACATGATAAAAATAAACGTTTGTCAGACTTTGTCAGTCAATTAATTTCTAATTATCCTTTGTTGCCGCTACATTTGACACATCATTTAGAAAAAGAATTTATTAACGTGAAAAACATAACAAGCATGAAAAACATGAAAAAGAAAGTATTGCTTATCAGCTTATTTTTGGTAGCAACAGTAGTTGCATCTTTTCAATTTAGTTCAGAAAAAGAAAATTTGCAGAGTTTGATGTTAGAGAATATAGATGCTTTGGCATCCGGTGAATGGGGGGGAGCTCCTCGTTGTGTTGGGGCCGGTTCTGTGGATTGTCCGATTGCGGATGTTAAGGTTTATGCTGTAGGAGGTCCTTATAGTCTTGAAGAATCCTATTAACATATTACTCCTATTTGTTTTACTGGCTGCATGTACTTCAGTACCAGCCGGTAAAGGTATCCCTTATTCTGATTTTCCGAAAACGGTTAAGTTGGAGGGACAGGTAATCCCATTAGATACGGCTGTTTTTCGCTATCCTTTCCGTATAAGGATAGAAGGTGGCAGGGCAGTTGTACTTGATTTGCATGGTACAGACCATTTTTTCCAAATGTTCACTTATCCCGATGGGAACTATCTTACCTCTTATGGTAAGCGTGGCGATTCACCGGCTGACATGCTCTCTGCCGAAAACTTTCGATGGAATGGGCATAAATTGTGGATGTTGGATGCTAATAAAAGCGAATTAACAGGGGTTGTTTTCTCTGAATCCGGTGACTCACTGCTTCGTAAGGAAGCGGTGACACTGGACAAAGAAATCCTTCGTGCTTTGGATTTTGTACAGTACGATGATTCCACCTTTATTATTCCTGATTACTCGGGAAATAATCGTTTCTGTTTTGTCAATCGTAAAGGGGAACTGCTTCGTAAGTTTGGTAATATCCCTACTGCTAAAGAAGAGGCTTTGGAACGTTCTCGCCCTGCATTGGCGCAGGCGTGGCGTAGCTTTATTGATTATAATCCTAAGAATGGTGTGTTGGCTGCTGCTACCCAGTTGGGGGAAGTCCTTGAAATCTATAATTTGAAGGACAGTACACAGGTGGTACGCGTTGGTCCGCATAACGAACCGGAGTTCAAAGTTTCCCAAGGATATGGTATTCCTGTGGGTATCATGGGTTTTAGCGATATACAAGTGACTGACCAAGCCATTTATACGGTTTTCCACGGACGTACCTTTAAGGAATTGTCACAGCAGCCCAGGGGTAAAGAAATTGATGGCGGACAATATATTTATGTCTTTAGTCTAAAAGGAGAGCCTCTAATGAAGTATGTCTTAGATCGTTATATCTATGGAATTTCAGTAGATGAGGAGCGGGGCATTATTACGGCTACGGATGTAAATAGTGATGAGCCGATTGTGGAATTTAAGATGTAATGGCTTTTATAAAACGATTATATAACTGAAAAAGGAACAGATGTTGAATGTTTGTTGGAGCAAGCTATTCCATCCGTTCCATAACCCGCTAAAGAAAGGAGGTCGTGGAAAAGATATAACTAAGAATTGAATGTAAAGGATATTTGCTTTACTGCTGAAAGGATAGATGCAGAAATTAATTTATAAATAATCATTAATGAAAAACAGAATGAAAAAAGTAGTAAAATTGGCTTTTGTTGCAGCATTTGTTGCAGTTGCTGGATATGGAGTTTATGCTAATCAAACATCAGATGCAATGTCTGATTTGGCTTTGGCTAATATGGAGGCATTGGCTCAATCTGAAAGTTCGGATGGATATCAGTATGTATTTCCTGGTAGTGATCCGAGTGTAAAATGTGTATGTTCTGGTAAAGGTAGTAAAAGTTGTTGCTAATTTGACTTAAATATAGAAGAAAGGGAAAAAACATATAATAGTTTTCTTCCTTTCTTCTCCTTTATGTTTTGTAGCTAATGTTGTAATTATGAAAAAATATATCTATTTATTGTTGGCATCTCTTGCTTTACTGAATTTTGTGGCTTGTGAAAATCTTAAAAACAAAACGGAATTTGGTGGGAAAAAAATCATTTTTGTAGAAAATAAGTCTATACCTGATAAATTGAATTTGTCCCAAAATAGACGATATGTTCAGTTGGATACTAAAGAAGAATGTTTGATAATGGAGATTTCACAGTTACTTTTTACGTCCAAAGAGATATTCATATTTGATGTCTATTCTCAATCAGTGTTTGTTTTTGATTACGCAGGAAGATATTTAAGAAAATTGCATAAGGTGGGACAAGGTCCTGGAGAATATTCAATGATGTCAGCTATATCATTGGATGAAAAGCGACATCGGATATCTGTTGTCGACTTAGGTATCCGTATAATAAATTATGATATGGATTCTTTCGAATATTTAGGTGATTATAGTATTAACGCTGTAGCTGCTGAAGAAGTAGCTGAAGGAGAATATATAGCTTATAATTCACTCCCTATAATCAAAGATGGTTTTGATTATGATTTTCATTTACTTAAATATAATGATAAAGGTGATGTAGAAAAAAAATATGTACCTATTAATTTTGAAAGTGGTTATTCAATGCGACCTATTTATCGCTTTTACAAACAAGAAAATGATTTGTTTTTTTATCCCCCTTTTACTTCAGAAGTATATAAAATTACAAAAGATTCATGTTTCATTTGTTATGATGTGACGTATGAAAATCTTTTATTTCCTCCATTGGAGTATTTAGAATCGTCAGAACAGCATAGAGAAAATTATGTTACCAAACTATATAATGAACATTATATCTATTCGGTACAATTGTTTGAAAATAAAGACTTCTTTGTATCATTGTTTAATGTAGAAAAAAGTGGCTATATTGGTATATATGATAAAAATAGAGATAAAGGCTTTTATTTTTATAGAAAAGCATATCTAAGTCCTAATCATGATATTGATTATTTTCAAATAGTAGGTTCGTGTGGTGATGATTTTGTTACCGCATTAAAGCCTTTTGATATAAAGGAGAATACGGAGGTAAGGGATACAGAGCTTAGAAAGATAATTAATAATGCGCAGGAAGATAGTAATCCTGTTTTGATGTTTTTTCAGTTTAGAAATATAACTTCTATTTAAAGATGAGATATTTAATTCTTATAATTACCATGTTTGCCTCTTCTCTTGTGGGGAAATAGACAAGAGTAAGATTGGGCATTTAGTGAAAGAATGGAATAATAAAGAAATAGTGTACCCTAATAAAATGCAATTTACGATATTAGGTGTTGATACAAGTTTTTTATCTCAAAGTGAATATCGGATTATAACTTATGTAGATTCAGTTGGTTGCACCAATTGTAAGTTAAGATTGGAGCAGTGGAAAAAGTTCATTAATCAGTTGGATACTGTAGGAAATGTTCCTGTTCTATTCTTTTTACATCCCAAAAACAGGAAAGAACTTAATTATATCTTAAAACGCGATCACTTCACATCCCATTTGTATCGATGAAAACGATTCATTGAATAAATTAAACCATTTTCCATCAGATATGATGTTTCAAACATTTCTGCTTGATAAGGATAATAAAGTTGTAGCCATTGGTAATCCTATTCATAATTCTAAAGTAAAAGAGCTTTATTTAAAAATAATTCAAGGAGAAAAGGTAGAGCAAGACAAGGGAACTGAAGTTATGAAAACTAAAATCAATATAGATAAAATTTCTATTTCTTTAGGCCATTTTGATTGGCAAAAAGAACAGAAAGCAACTTTTACATTGAAAAATACGGGAAATAAGCCATTGGTGGTGCAGGATGTGAATACTTCTTGTGGCTGTACTTCTGTTTCCTATTCTAAAGAGCCGGTACAGCCAAGTGGAGAACTGAAATTGGAGGTAACATATAAGGCTGAACATCCGGAGCATTTTAATAAAACTATAACGGTGTATTGTAACATGGAATCTTCGCCATTGGTTTTGAAAATTATGAGAGATGCAGAATAGCTCTTGTTCCATCTAAAAAATGGAGGTAATAACGCTTGTTTTGCAAATTGGTGGTATCTGACATGACGAAAATTAGTGTTTGTCAGACTTTGTCAGTCGATTAAT
>ENA-OPSF01001779-OPSF01001779.1-human-gut-metagenome-genome-assembly--contig:-NODE-1779-length-15386-cov-2.622008_pt1 | contig 15386 bp, 16 predicted proteins | sample MGYA00241452_ERZ501896 | MGnify/ENA primary metagenome ERZ501896 (study PRJEB25962, sample SAMEA2042111) | human gut metagenome | biome: human gut; feature: human-associated habitat; material: faeces... | reverse complement strand
ATGTGTAGCATTCCCCTTTATCCTGCAAGCTCAAAATTGCATCAAACAAATAGTCTACTGCCTCTGTTCTTATTTTTTTACTCATATGCCGTACTCCTTTGTTACTCAAAGACTATCTAATATTTTAACACATTAAATTCATAAAATCCACTGTTTTATCATAATAAAATTCTAAAGATGCAAATATTTTAAATATTTTCTTTGAAATACAATTCCGCATTTCGACAATTAACCATACTTTTTTCACAATTTTTTCAAAATAACACCTATTTTAACATTGTTCTTGCTTTCATAAAATGTTATAATGTTCATGTTGTAAAAATTTATAAAAAATAAGGAGTATACAAATGAAGTGTCCATTATGTGGAAAAGATGTTATATTACAGCAGAAACAAGTTGGAACCAATGAGAATGGTGAGCCAATTATGAATCAGTATGCGATTTGCAAAGACTGTAAAAAGCAGTGGAATTTAGATAAACAACGTGCAAAGAAAATGGCAGCTAAGAAAGCGGTTGAAGATACAAAACAGGCTGAACCTACTCGCTCAGACGAAGAGAAAAAAGCTGTTAAAAAGTCTCGCCCTGTTAACGGAGAGGACGCACCTAGGAAACGTCGTCCTGTCAATGAAGACGGAACTCCTAAGAAACGTCGCACGGCTGATGGAGAAGCTGCTCCTAAAAAGCGCCGTCCTATTGAAGAAGAGGCAGCCCTCTCTTCTGCTTCTGAAACTACAGAAGAGCAAAAATATGGTAATATTCCACCTCAGCATGTTCGTGCAAAACGAGAACATGCAATGCGCAAAGGTTACGAGGATATGCTTTCAACCGATCCATCCTACAAATCAAACAAGATTTCTAACACGGATGATCTTTCCGATTTGAAGCAGCGTACAATGAATGCATATGATGATATGAATGATGATGATGACTGGGATGATGAATACGAACCAAAAGCCAGATTCCGTGTCTTACGTGTTCTTTTAGGAATTCTCTCTATCGGAGGTTTTGGTTTCTGTGTTTATTCTGCACTAATGGCAGGTCTGGACGGTATTCTATCCGGTGATACAGCTTCTGCCGGTATGACTTATGCCATTCTTGCAGCATGTATGTTTGTATCTGCACTGTTATTATTAATTATGCAGAAGTCAAATTCTGTTTTTGCTTTCATTCTACCAATGATTTTATATCTTGGTGGCGGTGTATATGCATTTATGAAACGCCAAGGAGAAGCCAACCTTTTGTATTGTGCAATTGCAGGGCTTGTTCTTGCAGTAATTTTCTTGATTCTTACAATTGCATCCAGAGGAGATTCTGATGATTATGACCCGTCAGATGACTATGATGATCCATTTGAAGATGATTTTGATAATTAATTTCTAATACAAAAAATCCCATTAGCTATGTAGTTTTACAATTCCATAGTTAAATGGGATTTTTGTGTCTTTTATATATCTTTTCCCCTATTTTTCAATTTTTTTTGGTATTTTTTCTCAAATTATATGGTATTTTCTGTCTTTTCATAGTATAATATATTTATCTTATGAAAAAGCAATATGGGAGGATACTCAATGAAACAAAATAATATGCTTGCTATGATTTTAGCTGGTGGACGCGGCAGTCGTCTTCATGATCTGACAAACAAAGTCGCTAAGCCGGCAGTATCTTATGGGGGAAAATACCGAATCATTGACTTTCCACTTAGTAACTGTGCGAACAGTGGAATCGATACTGTAGGAGTGCTTACCCAGTATGAATCAATTCTTTTGAATAGTTATGTTGCTGCTGGAAGACGTTGGGGTCTGGATGCAAAAAACAGTGGTGTTTATGTACTTCCACCACGTGAGAAAGCAGATACTGATCTGGATGTTTATCGTGGAACTGCAGATGCCATTTCACAGAATATTGATTTTATCAACAATTATAATCCGGAATATGTTCTTATCCTTTCCGGAGACCACATTTATAAGATGAATTATGCAAAGATGTTGGATTATCATATCAAATCCAATGCTGATGCTACAATTGCCGTTATTGAAGTTCCAATGAAAGAAGCCAGCCGTTTTGGTATTATGAACGCTAACGAAGACGGACGTATTGTTGAATTCGAAGAGAAACCAGAACATCCAAAGAGCAACCTTGCTTCTATGGGAATTTATATTTTCAACTGGAAACTGCTTCGTAAGATGTTGCAGGCTGATATGAAGGATGCTAATTCGAGCCATGACTTCGGTAAAGATATCATTCCGCAGATGCTTGCAGATGAAAAACGTCTCTTTGCATATAAATTTAAAGGCTACTGGAAAGATGTAGGTACAATTGATTCTTTATGGGAAGCTAACATGGACTTGCTTGATCCTAAGAATGAATTAGACCTCAATGATCCTTCATGGAAAATTTATACAGAGGATTCTACTACTCTTCCTCATATTTTAGGACCAAATGCTAACATTAACAAAGCATTTATTACTCAGGGATGCGATGTCGATGGTGAGATTACAAACTCTGTATTATTTACGAGTGCAAAAGTAGCAACCGGTGCAAAAGTTATTGACAGTGTACTGATGCCTGGTGTTGTTGTTGAAGAAGGTGCCGTTGTAACCCGTGCCCTTGTCGCAGATGGTGTCCGCATTGGTAAAGATGCCGTTGTTGGAAGCGCAGACAGCGAAAATATTGAACTTGTAGCAAAACGCGTAAAGGGGGCAGAATAATATGTGTGACGCATTAGGAATCATTAATTTCTCCAGAAGTCAGATTCATGTGGAAGGACTTCAGGATTACCGTTCAATCGGAGCATTTTCTTTCTTAGGAAGATATAGAATGATTGATTTTCCACTTTCAAATATGACAAACAGTGGAATGGATCAAATCAAAGTTTTTCTTAACAAACAACCACGTTCTTTAGTAGAACACCTTGGTACAGGTCGTCATTATAATATCAATTCTAAACGTGGACATCTTCATATACTATTTTCTGAAGGTGAACGAAAGAATTCATTGTATGACACTGATATTGCAACATATTTAGATAACTTAGCTTACATAGAAGAAAATCCTTTTGACTACGTGATCATTGCTCCTAGCCACATGATATTTAAGCAGGATTTCGATGAGCTTATGAATAAACATGTTGAATCCGGAGCAGATATCACATTGCTTTATCATACAGTAGATAATGCAAATGAGAGCTTTTTCAATTGTGATATTTTAAATTTGAATAAACAAAAAGGTGTCCTTTCTATTGAAAAGAATCGTGCGACCGCAAAGAACCGCAATATTTTCATGGATACTTATGTTATGAGAAAAGATTTGTTCATCGATTTACTTAAGAAAGGGGCATCACATTCTGCATTGTATACACTTCCTCAGGTAGTTAATCATGCTTGCCAGGACTTTGATGTACGTGGAATTTCACATCGTGGATACTTTGCCGCTGTTACTGACTTAAAGAGTTATTTCGATGCAAACCTCTCTTTACTGGATGCAAAAACAAGAAATCATCTTTTCGAAGAGGATTGGCCAATTTATACAAGAACTAGTGATTCTTGCCCAACAAAATATTTAGAAACAGCCAGTGCCCGCTCTTCTATCATCTCAAACGGATGTACTATTGAAGGAGATATTGAAAACAGTATTATCGGACGTGGATGTAATATTAAGAAAGGGGCTGTATTAAAGAACTGTACTTCCAAATGTAACAATCGGTGAAGATGTACATGCAGAGAATCTGATCATTGATAAGTACGCTAAACTGATTCATGCAAAAGAAGTAATTTGCACACCGGAACAGCCTGGATATATTAAGAGAAGCGATTGTATCTAACCATTATATTACATTTTTCTAAGACAAAAAGAGAAGCGATTAATTCCGCTTCTCTTTTTGTTCGTATTGATAGAAGAATTCACTGAGTCCATTTAATGTTTTAACAAGAACTCCTATCTCTTCTTCATTTAATTGTCTCATTACTGCATCTGTCATCTGCTCATGATATTCTGCATGATGATGATATGCTTTTCTTCCTTTTTCAGTCAGATAAATATTTACAACACGACGATCTTTCTCTCCTCGTTTTCGTTCAGTATATCCTTTATTTACAAGCCCGTTCATAGAAGTCGTCAAGGAACCAACTGTTACTTTTAACTTTGCCGCAATAGAGGACATATTTCCTCCGTCAAGTCCAACCGCCTCAATGATGTGCATATCATTATTGGTGATATCTTTATATTCTTCTGTAATAATTGCCTCTTCTTCCAGCTGCAATATCTCATTAAATAAATGTACAAGAACATCGTTTATTATCTTTCGGTTATCCACAGCGTTCTCTCCTGTCTTTTCTATTGTTTAAGACATATTCCTTTCAAACACTTCACTTTTGTTTTAATATGTCTTATCTTCTCCAATCCAATATAGTATAACACGTTGACAAGATTGAAACCACTATTTTTTAGATATTGCGAAATCGTTTATATCGGTGTTGAACCAATTCTTGTTTTGACAATGCTTTATATTTTTTCAGAAAACAATTTATTTTCTCATCCATGTTATCTTCAAGCTGCATCATATTTTCTCTGGTGAGCGGTTCTTCTTCTCGGATAACCTGTTCAATAATTCCGAGAGCTTTTAAATCCTGTGCTGTCATCTTCATCACATCCGCCGCTTCTTTTGCTCGTTTACTGTCCTTCCACAAAATAGAAGCGAAGCCTTCCGGTGACAAAATAGAATAAATTGCATGCTCCATCATCCAAACTTCATCTGCGACTGCAAATGCAAGAGCTCCACCACTTCCGCCTTCACCGATTACAACAGATAATACCGGAACTTTCAATCCTGACAATTCATATAAGTTTCTGGCAATTGCTTCTCCTTGTCCATTTTCTTCCGCTTCAAGTCCACAGAACGCACCCGGTGTATCAACAAAACAAATTACCGGACGGTTAAATTTTTCAGCCTGTTTCATTAAACGAAGAGATTTTCTATATCCTTCCGGAGACACCATTCCAAAACGGTGTGCAATATTTTCTTTTGTGCCATGCCCTTTTTCCTGAACTAATATCGTTACCGGCTCTCCATGGAATTTTGCAACTCCTCCTATTACCGCCGGATCATCTCGATACAATCTGTCTCCATGCATTTCCACAAAATCTGAAAAAAGTAGTTGAATATAATCTTTTCCTGTCGGTCTGTTTTTATCTCTTGCAAGCTGCACATGATCCCATGCACTCATTTTATCCTGACATTCTAAGTCTTTTTCCTCTGCCGTTTGCATCTGTTCTTTATTTTTTACAAATTCAGTATTTTGTTCTGTTTTTGTTATATGCATATCTAAGATTTTTGATAAAGTAGAGCGCATTTCTTTTCTCTCTACGATTGCATCAATAAATCCATGCTCTAATAAAAACTCTGAACGTTGAAATCCTTCCGGCAGCTTTTGCCCAATTGTCTGCTCAATCACGCGCGGCCCGGCAAAACCAATCAAAGCACCTGGTTCTGCTAAAATAATATCTCCAAGCATTGCAAAGCTTGCTGTCACTCCACCCGTCGTAGGATCTGTCAGGACACTGATGTATAAAAGACCTTCATCGCTATGACGTTTTAATGCAGCTGAGGTCTTTGCCATCTGCATCAAAGATACAATCCCCTCTTGCATTCTGGCGCCTCCTGAACATGCAAAAATAATAATCGGAAGTTTTTCTTCTGTCGCTTTCTCAACCGCGCGTGTGATCTTTTCTCCCACAACTTCTCCCATACTCGCCATCATAAAACGACCGTCACATACAGCAACTACTGTAGGTATTCCGTTAATATTTAATTTACCTGTAACAACAGCCTCATCCAGGCCTGTTTTTTCTTTTAATTTATCCAGCTTTTCTTCATAGCCTTTAAACTGTAACGGATTTCTTGTCTGCAATCCTTTATCCCATTCCTCAAAACTATCCGGATCTGCAATCATTTGAATTCTACGATATGCATGCATACGGAAATAGTTCTGGCAATGTGGACAAATATAATTATTTTGCTTAACCTCTTCTACAAATACTGCGGTTTTACAAGCATTACATTTTTTCATCAAACCATCCGGTACTTCTGGTTTTCGTGCTGAAAATCTGGTTTTCTTCTCATTTACTGTATCATTTTTCACAGCAGTTCTTTTAAACATATGCTTAAATTTCATTGATATTTACTCCTGCAATTACATGCGTATTTAAAAATTCAATGTCAAAATTACCTGCCTGATAATCTGGATTTTGTAGTATCTCAAACTGATAATCGACATTTGTATCAATTCCCTCTATAATAACTTCGCCAAGAGCACTCTGCATTTTCGCAATGGCATCTTCTCTCGTTTTACCGCAGACAATTAACTTTGCCAGCATGGAATCATAATATGGTGAAATATGATAGCCACTGTAAATATCCGTATCTACACGGATTCCCTGACCTCCCGGTAAATGTAGCTCTGTAATCTGTCCCGGAGAAGGCCGAAAATGTTTCATTGGATTTTCTGCATTGATTCTGCATTCAATTGCATGTCCCTGGATTTTAACATCTTTCTGTGTGATTGAAAGTGGTTCTCCTGACGCGATTTTTATCTGTTCTTTGATAAGATCCAAGCCTGTCACACACTCTGTTACCGGATGTTCAACTTGTATACGAGTATTCATTTCCATAAAATAAAATTTTTCATTTTTCTCTAATAAGAATTCAATCGTTCCGGCATTTTCATAATGAGCCGCTTTCGCTGCTTTCACTGCTGCTTCTCCCATTTTCTGTCTTAATTCTTCAGAAACCGCTGCCGAAGGAGATTCTTCTATCATCTTCTGATGATTTCTTTGGATAGAACAATCACGCTCTCCAAGATGAATTACATTTCCTTTTGAATCAGCCAGAATCTGAAATTCAATGTGTCGCGGATGTTCTACAAAATGCTCTATATACATGGTTTCATCTGCAAATGCCATTTTTGCTTCCTTTTGTGCTGTCTGAAATGCTTTTGTAAATTCATTTTCTGAATATGCAACACGCATTCCTTTTCCGCCGCCTCCAAGAGCTGCTTTGATAATAACCGGATAACCGATTCTTTCTGCCTCTTTTAATCCTGTTTCCACATCCAGCACAGACTCATCTGTTCCCGGAATGACAGGCACACCTGCACGTGTCATTGTGTTTCTGGCTTCCTGCTTATTTCCAAGACATTGGATTACGGAAGAATTTGGTCCTACAAAGGTGATTCCACATTGTTCACACAACTGAGCAAATTTTGCATTTTCAGACAAAAATCCAAATCCAGGATGAATTGCATCTGCACCTGTCACCATCGCCGCACTGATAATACTTTCCATATTTAAATAACTCTCTGATGAAGCACTCGGTCCTATACAGACTGCTTCATCTGCCAGCTGTGTATGGAGACTTTCCTGATCTGCCTCTGAATAAACAGCTACAGACTCTATCCCCAGTTCTCTGCATGCACGAATAATACGCACCGCGATTTCTCCTCTGTTGGCAATCAATAATTTCTGAATCATACTTCAACACCTTATCCAATCATAAATGTCAATTCTGCTTTTACTGCAACTTTTCCATCAACAGTCGCAATTGCTTCTCCAATACCTACCGGTCCTTTTTGTTTAATAATTTTTGTTTCCAGACGAAGCTTGTCTCCCGGAACGACCTTTCTTTTAAAACGGCATTTATCAATTCCTCCAAAGAACGCAATCTTTCCTTTATTTTCTTCCTGCGAAAGAATTGCAACTGCTCCGGTCTGCGCCAGTGCTTCTACGATCAAGACACCTGGCATTACCGGCTGCTGTGGAAAATGTCCTTTAAAAAAATCTTCACGAAATGTTACGCATTTATATCCGACAGCATATTCCCCCGGTACATAATCTTCAATATAATCCACTAATAAAAATGGATGTCGATGAGGAATGATTTCCTCAATCTGTTTTACATCTAAATGATTCATCTACATTTCCTCCATCTGCCATTTATCAAGACTTCTACTCAACGCAAAATAACGGCTGTCCATATTCTACCGCATCTCCATTTTCCACATAAATTTCGACTATTTTTCCATCAAAATCGCTTTCAATATCATTCATCAGCTTCATTGCCTCAACAATCGCAACGACCTGTCCTTTTTTTACCGTATCCCCAACACTTACAAATGCAGGTGCATCTTCGGCAGGGGCTGCATAGAATGTTCCAACCAGTGGAGATTTAATGATTTTTCCTTCTGGTTCTACTTTCTTCTCTTGCTGTCCTGTTGTTACTGTGTCTTCTTTTAAAATAATCGGTTCTACATTTTTTTCTGTTGTATTTGTCCCTAATACAACTTTTTTCCCTGCCTTCATTGAAATCTTTGTGTCTCCATTTTCATAATGAAAAGAAGACAATTCTGAAGCAGAGACATGATCTATTAATTCTATAATCTGTTCAAAATCCATGTTTATCCCCTTACATATCACTCTGTATACACTATATGAAATGAATTTTTATGCTTCATATTTTTTAATCAATATACTTCCATTATGCCCGCCAAATCCAAGTGAATTACTCATTGCATATGTAATTTCCTGTTCTGCCGGTGCTCCAACCATATAATTCAAATCAAGTTCCTCATCCACTTCTTGAGTTCCGACTGTCTGGTGAATAAATCCGTCTAAAATAGATTTTACACAGACAATAAATTCTACTGCTCCTGCTGCTCCGAGCAAATGTCCAATCATAGACTTTGTAGAATTGATTTTTAAATTTGATGCTGCATCACCAAAAGCTACTTTCACTGCACGTGTTTCAAACAAATCATTATGGTGTGTACTTGTACCATGTGCATTGACGTATTCAATCTGTTCCGGCTTTACATCTGCCTCTTTCATTGCATCCACCATAGCCCTTGCTGCACCGCTTCCATCTTCTGCCGGTGATGTAATGTGGAAAGCATCTGCTGTGGCACCGTATCCTACAACTTCTGCAAGAATTTGTGCACCTCTTGAAACTGCATGCTCTAATTCCTCCAGAACTACAATTCCTGCACCTTCGCCCATAACAAATCCGTCCCTGTCTTTATCAAATGGAATTGATGCTCTCATTGGATCATTGCTTTCTGACAATGCTGTCAGGCTGGTAAATCCAGCTACCCCAATTGGACAAATGGAACTTTCTGTTCCTCCTGCCAACATCACATCCGCATCGCCATACTGGATTGCACGAAATGCATCACCAATACAGTGTGTACCTGTCGCACATGCTGTTGCTACATTTGTACATTTTCCACGTGCACCTACAGCGATAGATACATTTCCTGCTGCCATATTTGTAATCATTTTAGGAACGATTAACGGATCCACTCTCGATGGTCCTTTTGTCAGGATTTTCTCCACCCCGGCTTCTGCTGCCTGCAGGCTTCCCACTCCGGAGCCAACGATTACGCCGACACGAAACGGATCTTCTTTTTCCATATCAAGACCTGCATCTTTTACAGCTTCCATTGCTGCTGCAACTGCATATTGCGAGAACAATTCCATTCTCTTTGCTGTTCTAAATCCAAGGATATCTTTTCCCGAAAAATCTTTTACTTCCGCAGCTATTTTTACTTTGTAATCTGTTGTATCAAATCGTGTGATTTCACTGATTCCAACATGTCCTGCTTTGATGCCACTCCAAAAAGATTCTACATCATTTCCAATTGGTGTAATCGCACCAAGCCCTGTTACTACTACTCTTCTTTTCATAATGCCTCCATCTATTGTTCGTACTCTTCTACATTGCCATTCCGCCATCTACACACAGCACTTGCCCTGTAATGTATCCGGCTTCCTCAGATGCCAGAAATGCTACTGCTTTTGCTACGTCTTCCGGTCGTCCAAATGTTCCCATTGGAATCTGTGTCTTCGTTAATTCTTTTACTTTTTCAGAAAGTACCGCTGTCATATCTGTCTGAATAAATCCCGGCGCAATTGCATTGACTGTAATATGTCTGGATGCAAGCTCTTTTGCCGCAGATTTTGTCATGCCGATAATTCCTGCTTTTGATGCCGCGTAATTTACCTGTCCTGCATTTCCGTGTAAAGCAACTACCGATGCAAGATTGATGATCCTTCCTGATTTCTGCTTTAACATTGGACGTGCCACATGATGAATACAGTGGAACGTTCCTTTCAGATTGATATCGACTACCTCAGAAAAATCAGCCTCGCTCATACGCATCAGCAGACCGTCTTTTGTAATTCCGGCATTATTTACAAGAATGTCAATCCTTCCATAAGTTGATACAATATCCTCTATAAATGTCTTGCATGCCTCGAAATCAGCCACATTACACTGATAAATCACTCCATCTCCACCCTCATTTTGGATAGTTCTCAACGCTTCCTCTGCTTTTTCTTTTGAACCATTGTAATTTATAACAACAAAAATGCCCTGTCTTGCAAGTTCTAAGGCAATTGCTTTTCCTATTCCTCTAGATGCTCCTGTTACAATTGCAATTTTCTTTTCTGACATAGTCTGTAACCTCTCTATTTTCTACTACATTCTTGTACAACTTTCTCGATATCCTCTACCGTCTGTACATTGTATACTTTTACATTACGATTAATTTTTCTCATAAACCCTGCAAGTGTTTTTCCTGGTCCGATTTCTATAAAAGTATCCACACCTTCTGCTATCATCGCTTCTACACTTTGCTGCCATTTTACAGGTGATGAAATCTGTTTTGCCAGAAGACTTCTGATTTTCTGATGATCCTTTACAAATTCTGCTGTTACATTTGTAACATACGGGATTTGTAATTCAGAAATTGTCACTTTTTCTAATACATCTGCAAGTTTCTCACCCGCTTCTTCAAGCATTGCTGAATGAAATGGTCCGCTTACATTTAACGGAACTACCCTTTTTGCCCCTGCTTCCTGCAATTTTTCGCTGGCTTCTTCTACGGATTCTTTTTTTCCTGTGATTACAATTTGTCCCGGACAGTTATAATTCGCTACACTAACATCCGAAATTGCGTCGACTACTTCATCAATTTCTTCCGCTGTCATACCAAGAACCGCTGCCATTGCTCCTTGCCCCGCCGGAACTGCCTGCTCCATAAGGATTCCTCGTTTTCTTACAGTCGTAATCGCATCTTTCACGCTGATTGCCCCGGCTGTTGCAATAGCACAATACTCTCCAAGACTTAACCCTGCCGAAATATCCGGTTCAATTCCTTTATTTCGTAATATATCTGCCATCGCCAGACAAGTAGTTACTAATGCAGGCTGCGAATACTCTGTCAGATCCAGCTTATCATTTTCCTCAAAGCAAAGTGCTTTTATATCCAGGTCAAGCCATTCGCATGCACTGTCAAATATTTCTTTTACGTTATCAAATGTTTCATAGAAATCTTTACCCATGCCCACTTTTTGTGCTCCCTGGCCTGGAAAAATAAATGCAAGTTTATTCATGGATTTTCGTTCCTTTCAATAAATATTCTGCCTCATTGTTTAACTTTTGGATAAGCTGTGCACAGGTCATTTTTTCTTTTACCATACCAGCACTCTGACCTGCCATTACGCTTCCTGTCGTAACGTCTCCTTCAACAACAGCTTTTCTAAGACCACCCAGTGTCATTAATTCCAGTTCTTCAAAAGATGCTCCTGCTGCTTCTTTCTTTAAGTATTCTCTTGTCATCTGATTGCGAAGTGCACGCACCGGATGACCTGTTGTTCTTCCTGTAACCTTAGTATCGATGTCTTTCGCTTTCAGAATACGCTCTTTATAATTTTCATGAACCTGTGACTCTTCTGTAACAACAAAATGAGTTCCTACCTGAACAGCTTTCGCACCGAGCATAAATGCTGCCGCTACACCACGGCCGTCTGCTATTCCACCTGCTGCAATAACTGGAATGGAAACTGCATCTGCTACCTGTGGAACAAGCACCATCGTTGTAGATTCTCCGATATGACCTCCGGCTTCACAGCCTTCACAAACAACAGCATCTGCTCCATACGGACTGCCTGCGCTACGGAAGCAACCACCGGAATCACCTTCACACCAGCTGCTTTCCACATCTCCATATATTTTTCCGGATTTCCTGCACCTGTTGTAACAACCTGTACGCCTTCTTCAACGATTACTTTTGCAACTTCATCGGCATTTGGATTGAGCAACATAATATTTACTCCAAATGGTTTATCTGTCAGTTTCTTTGCCTCTCTTACCTGCTCGCGTACCCAGTCTGCCGGTGCACTAGATGCACCGATAATACCAAGTCCGCCTGCCTCAGATACTGCTGCGGCAAGGTGATATTCTGCCACCCATGCCATTCCGCCTTGAATGATTGGATATTCAATTCCAAGTAATTCGGTAACTTCCGTTTTCATATAATTAATTGCCTCCCGTATGTCTGCGCTCTTACTTTGCATCAATCAAATTTTCTATGCCTGCAATTTTTCTACTTCTTTTTCGATATCTCCAAGTGTCTTAATATTTTCTAATTCTTCTGTCTCGATTTTTACGTCGAACTCTTCTTCGATTGCCATTACCATTTCAAACAGATCAAGTGAATCTGCTTCTAAATCCTCTTTAAATCTTGTCTCTGCTGTCAATGAATCTACATCTACTCCTAATGAATCTGCTACGATTTCTTTAATTCTTTCCATCATGATTTTAATCTCCTTTTTATTTCCATTTTGTTTTAAATTTGATAGTCTTATTTATCTACTACCACTGGATCAGGCTTGCTCCATATGACAGCCCTGCTCCAAATCCTGCAAGAACAAGATAGGTTCCTCTTTTTAGTCTTCCGCTTCGATTCAACTCATCCAATAGAATCGGGATACTGGCCGATGACGTGTTTCCATATTCTTCCATATTTGTTGGGAAATATTTTATGTCTACTTTCATTCGTTTTGAAACAGATTGCACAATCCGCTTATTGGCCTGATGTAAGATAAATTGGGAAATATCCTCTACGTTTTTCCCTTCTTGTTTTAGCAGTTCTCCAATTGCCTCCGGTACTTTCGATACCGCAAATTTGAATACTTCACGTCCATCCATCTGAATAAATGTTTCTTTTGCACAAGGCTGACTTTCATATTGTTTTTGATTGCGGCAGCCAACCGTTAAAACTTCTCCATCACATCCTATAGACTGTGAATACTGTGCGTATCTTCCTTCTTCTGATGCCTCTAACACAACTGCACCGGCTCCATCACCAAACAAGATACATGTGCCCCTGTCTTTCCAATTCACCAGATTTGATAAGCTCTCTGTACCAATTACCAAGACTTTAGAATAAATTCCTTGTTTGATGTAAGCTTGCGCGGTATTCAGTGCAAATAAGAATCCTGTACATGCTGCATTCAGATCAAAACACGTAGCGCGTTTTGCCTCTATCATTGCCTGTACTTCACATGATGTACTCGGCATAATCCTTCCGGGCGAAATCGTTGCAACCAAGATTAAGTCAATCTCTTGTGCTGAGACATTGGCATCTTCCAGTGCCCTCTTTGCTGCTTCTGCTGCCATATATGCAGTTGTTTCATTTTTTCCTGCTATGTGGCGTCTCGCCACACCAGTACGTTCCTGTATCCACTCATCACTGGTATCAACCAATTGAGTTAAGACTTGGTTATCCCACACTTCTTTTGGAATATAGGAACCTGTTCCGCTTATTCTTCCTACCATAGTCCTCTTCCTGTTGCCGGTCATAATCATCTGATTAGCTCATTTATTAACAGCAACTTCTTTCCGTCATTTATTTTTGTTTTAAAATATTTTGACTATCAAATTATATCATTATAAAAGTATTTGTCAATATGTTTTTGTGATATTTATGAAATTTAATAATCGCTATCCGTGTGTCTAGCACAAGCACTCTTAGCTCGATTCCGCTTCGCTTCATCTCGCTATCCGTGCGTCGCACGATAAATATAAAAAAGAACCCTCGCTCACAAGTAAACTTGTGTCGAGGGTTCTTTTTTATATTTACCTTGCTTGTGCTAGACGCTTACATTCCTGCCTGAGCTGCAACTTCTGCTGCGAAGTCGTCAACTTTTTTCTCAATACCTTCACCTGTCTCGAAACGAACGAATTTCTTAACTGTTACGTTAGCATTGTTCTCTTTAGCTACTTTTTCTACATATTTAGCAACTGTCAGATCACTATCCTGAACGTATACCTGGTCAAGCAGGCAGATTTCTTTCATTTCTTTGTTAAGACGTCCAATGATCATCTTCTCAATGATGTTAGCTGGTTTCTCTGGATTCTCTTTCTGAGCCTGAGCAAGAAGGATTTCTTTCTCGTGATTCATGAAGTCTTCAGATACCTCTGCACGTGATACATATGTTGGAGACATAGCTGCAACCTGCATTGCTACGTTTCTTAAGCAAGCTTTGATCTCATCATTAATAACATCTGTATCAGCTTCAACTAAAACACCAATACGTCCGCCACCGTGGATATAAGATACTACACATCCGTCTGTTACAACTTTCTCAAATCTTCTGATGTTCAGGTTTTCTCCGATCACTGCTACTTTCTCAATAAGAGCATCTTTTACAGTCTTTGTTGTATCAGCTGCCCAAGCTTCTGCCATGAATGCATCCATATCTGCTGCATCAGAATCTGCAACCTGATTTACAACTGCATCTACAAATCCCTGGAACTCTTCGTTCTTAGCTACGAAGTCTGTCTCAGAGTTTACTTCTACAATTGCTGCTACTTTGTCGTCTTTAACAACAGCTTTTACGATACCTTCTGCCGCAATTCTTCCAGCTTTTTTCTCAGCTTTTGCCTGTCCGTTCTTTCTTAAGAACTCGATTGCTGCATCCATATCTCCGTTTGTTTCATTCAGAGCTTTTTTGCAGTCCATCATTCCTGCACCTGTCATCTCTCTTAACTCTTTTACCATGCTTGCTGTGATTGCCATGATTTTTTCCTCCATGAATTGAAATAGTTTACCAAAAATGCTCCAACCTGATGTTCAGGCTGAAGCATTTACGTTCATAATTATTCTGCTTCTACAGTCTCTTCAGCTACTGCTTCTTCAGCTTCCTCATAATATGCATCTTCTGCTGCTCCCTGATTTGCTTCGATAACAGCATCAGCCATTTTGGAAACAATTAATTTTACTGCTCTGATTGCATCATCGTTACCTGGGATTACGTAATCCAGTTCTTCCGGATCACAGTTTGTATCACAGATTCCGATCAGCGGAATTCCCAGAGTGTGTGCTTCCTGTACACAGATTCTTTCTTTTTTAGGATCTACGATGAAGATCGCATCTGGAATCTTTTTCATTTCTTTGATTCCACCAAGGTTCTTCTCCAGTTTTTCCCACTCTTTTTTCAGCTCGATTACTTCTTTTTTAGGAAGTACATCAAATGTTCCGTCTTCTGCCATT
>ENA-OPSF01001778-OPSF01001778.1-human-gut-metagenome-genome-assembly--contig:-NODE-1778-length-15409-cov-3.523837_pt1 | contig 15409 bp, 7 predicted proteins | sample MGYA00241452_ERZ501896 | MGnify/ENA primary metagenome ERZ501896 (study PRJEB25962, sample SAMEA2042111) | human gut metagenome | biome: human gut; feature: human-associated habitat; material: faeces... | reverse complement strand
GTGTTAAGCCTGTAGCTAGCGTTCATCCTGAGCCAGGATCAAACTCTTCATTGTAGAATATCTTTAACCTTCACCCATAAGGGAAAGGCATCTGTTCTGTTTCCGGACTCCCTGGACTTACCCGTTTTTCTCGTTTCTTTTCACACCCCCGTATATGGCCAGCATACACGGGAATCATGACGGTTCGTTTCTTTTTTACCCTTGGATGACCTCTAAGAAGAACAACGTCCTCCCCAAAAACCATCCAAGCTCTTGTACTACTTTCTCTCTTTATGTAAGACTTTCAATGAACTCTTTCTATTGTTACACTCCCAATCCGCACCGCCTCACAAGGCCTTGCTTCCCGAAAGCGAGTGCAAAGGTACAACCTTTTACCGTAAACACCAAATATTATAACCACTTTTTTTCAAGCGGAAACTCCTGCAAATTTAGAAAAACTTCCCTAAACAAACAAGGAATATGCTGTAAAACATATATTTAACACTCGAAATCACCCGCGATTTAAGGGAAAACTTTTTTCTTAATGGAAAACGAAGGAGAGGAAAGGAGAGGAGAAAAGGGGAAGGAAAACGCGGGAACGAAGGAGGAAGAAGAGGAAAAGGCGGCGGGGAAAAGGGGGAATGGCACAGGGAAGGCGGGGGCAACGAGGCTGAAAACACGCACAAGGGGAACGGAAAGCCCAAGGACGGAGATAGGAAGGGCAGAAAGGACGACAAAGAGGAAGAGGTACCGGGACAAAAGACACACAAGGAAAGTGCAGGGTATGTGTCAGGAGGCGTACACAAAGGAGAGATAAAAGGGATGGGCAAAGGCTGTAAAAGAGGAGGAGGTTCCGAGACAAGAAAGACGAATACAACCGGACAGAGGACGCACAACAAGGAAAGCATGGAAGACGCACCGGAGCAACGGAACGAATTGGAACGGAAAAATGGAGGGGGCTGCAAGGATTGCAAAAAGGAGAAAGCACAGGAACAGAGGCACACACAAGGAAAGCATGGAAGACGCAATGGAACAACGGAACGAATTGGAACGGAGAACATGGAGGGGGCGGCAAGGATTGCAAAAAGGAGAAGACACTGGAACAGAGGGCACACACAGGGAAAGCACGGAAGATGCACAAGAAGCCACACATGAAAACACCTCATATATATTAAGGTGGAAACAGGGAAGACAGGGAAACGACGGAGCACCCACCGGTTGACCGAAGACAAGAGAAACAACTATCCGGAAGAGAAGACCGGGCAAGGAAGGCCGAAAACGGAAGGGAAACGACGGACGACGGACAAAAAGACCGCCCGGACTGAAAACGGAAAAAGATCAGGCATCCACCGAAACAAAGCGGCACTTAACCGCCACCGTGCACACAAACCCGGCCACAGCCGCCCCCGCAAGCCCCCCACTCTGCAATATCACGGCTGCCCGGCAGACAAAGGAGGATTTTCATGGGCTGCTTATGGGAACGACGATACGGGACGGACCGGACAAGTCCGCCACGGCAAAAGCGAATACCCATACCTACCGGACAAAGAACCGTAAGACGGAACAGGAAGGGCCGTCGTCCCATCCGGTTACAGTCACCTTGGAAACCGTCCCCAAGCCCGACAGAAAGACAGGAAAAGAAAGAAAAAACAATCAGAAAGACAACAAAAACGCCCAAAAGCGGGGCACAGAAAACCTCATCCGAGGCAAATCCGTAGCCCCAAACCTGAATATTTATGCAAAAGCACATCCGAAACCTGCATATATACCGTATATCATACACTCCGTCTCAGCCAAACGGAAAATCAATCGGAAGCGAACGGTTTTACGTTCGGCGCACAAAATGGAGACGACCGGCCGGGAACGGAAAACGGCACGGCTGAAAACGGAAAAAGACAAGCATCCGGGCCACGGAAACACCCCCTCAGAACCGCAGCCCGGATTTATCCGAAAGAAAAACGGGACACATCTTGAATAACCATAAGGCACCCAAAAGCCCCGTTACCTGACACGCCGGAGGACCGCCGGCGCACACCCGAACCCCGCACACGGCAAAAGGAAAGCAAAAGCCGCCCCCACCCTGGCAAAACGGTAAAACCCGACACCGCGAGAATCGAATAAAATCCATCAACGCCGGAACCACTGACGAATATGGCAAACATAAAGGCCTAAATCTGACATTCTGACAAAAAGACAAATCATCACAAAAAAAGAGTCATGTGTCCTCGAAACCGAGTTTGACATGACTCTTCTACATTTTCAGTTATAACATATAACCTTCTCCGGTTTTCATTTCAGTTTGGACATAACCGATTCTTATTCAAATCAAGAAAGAGTCCCCCCAAAAAACGAAAAACTTTCACTTCACACACTTCTTACCGTCTACGACATACACTCCGGAAGGCAACCCCTGTAAGGCAGCATTCCGCTTCACCGCAGACCTGACAAGTTTTCCATCTGTAGTGTAGACATTGACCTTTGCATCCTCATCTGCTCCTTTCACCAGCCGTACCCCCGTCTGTTCACCATCTATATAAAGATTCAAACGCTTCGGGAAAACTCCCTCCAGCTCCAAATAGCCCCGGAAAGCTTTAATTTCCGTTCCCGTTTCGGCTTTTGAAAATACGTTCGGTTCGTAAGCATATACATTATCTCCGTAGGGCACCACCTTCTGGAAAGTTCCCTGCAAACGAGCCGTAACAGCTCCATCTGAAACAACTGTTGCACCAGACGAAACGGCATCTGCATCTATTGTCACTTTCTCATAAGTTTGCACAGAGACCGTCTGAGCCACCTTTACCAGATAAGGCACTCCCGCCATCATGTCGCGCACATTCCCAAAATTCAAGTTACAATCCTCTCCGACCAATTCCACGCTTTCCAACGCCTTCACCTCTTCAAAATACTTTCGAACCTGAGCCGAAGACAAATCGAACGGTAAGCAAACCATATTCCACAGCCCTGACAACAAGTTCTGCCGTACTGTCACCGTGCCATACGTCCCATCCCGCACGTCAAAACGGCTATCGTCCTCACTCAACTCCGATACGTCACTGCCATAATACATCAACTTCACATCTGCCAAACCAACCCAATTTGCCGTATTGCCGACACCGCCCACCAGGCCTATTTCAGCCGTACGAGAAGAGACCGCACCTTTCACCGAGAAATAATCCAGCACCGCAGATGTCACGTCAGTCTGCTGCCCGTTCAAATACAGAGCCACATTCATGTCTGCCACATCGGCACTGCTCAATTCCACCTTTCGGAATGCCGCAGCCGTCAATTCATAGTTTCCATTCGGGAGCGAACCCACCGTCTGGTAAATGGGGCGTTTCCCATCCTTCAGTTCATTGCCCGGACCAATCCAGTTTTCATAGAACACACCACCTCCGTATTCCCCATTCTGTGCAGTATTGACCAAGGAACGGAAGTTCACCGTCCCGTCGTTCAACCAGCCGCCGTCCGCATTGCAAGCGGCATTATTCACCTTGAACGTCATGTCAAAAGCGATGCCGTTCAGCGGTTCCGCATCTATCACGTACCTCTGGCGTGCGGACTCTAAATTCTCGCATGCTTTCTGTACAGCCGACGCATCTACGGCTTTCTCAGCCTCCGTTGCAGCAGACGCAATGTTGTTCTTGAAAATCGTAAGCGAAGAACTCAATTTAGGAACAGAATTCCCGGCAATCTCCTCTGCCACCATTTTCCGGTTCCGATATACTTCATAAGCCACCATGACACTGCGGGCATTCTCTATTTCCTTCATCAAGCCAGACAACGCCCGCCCCAAAGAATCCACTGTAATGGAAGACACGTCTACTGCCACAGCCTCATCCAACAACGTTTCTACAGCTTGCGGCAAAAGTTCGCGGTCGAGTGAGCGAGCCACATCCACCTGTGCCTCCCACGTCTGTCGCAAGTCATCATCTCCTACGCCCAGATACTCCAATACGAAATCATTCATTACACACCACATTCCGGCATTATCGCATACTGCGCCCACGGTCAACTGCCCATCACCCACAAAAACATCTGTGTAAATACGCGAAACGGTTGCACCGGCATTCAGGTCCTCTGCATTCTGCCCCAGATGCAATGCCGTATTCGCCCCATCGGCCCGTGTCTTATCCACACTATACACCGAAACCGGTAAACCACCGGTAGTCTTCACATACAACCGAAAGTGCTTATTGGATGTGCCCAAATCGCTTCGCGCCTGCATACTCACCCGGTAGTTTCCTAACGGAATCCCTGTCAACAATTGATGACAATCAAAAGTGGTATGCCAGAACTCCATCACCCCCTGACTGAACTTAGGATAGTTCGCATCCGATACCGTAAGCGTCCACCCCGTCGTATTTCCAATGTCAAAACCAGCATTTTGTATCCGCGCCGTCAAATCGACCGGATGTGCAACAGACGCATTATCCAAACGGTATTGCTCCATCGCATCCAGCAAGGCATGATAAGCCGCCATACGTTCACATGCCTCACCGGACACCAATAATACACGCGCCTCATCGGCCGCCTTTTTCAGAGCACCGCCCTTGTCTTCACCATACGTCAACGTATCTGAAGCCGCCACCGCTTCTTCAAGCAACATGTACGGACTTTGATACTCCAAAGCCACGTCGGCAAACGACACCCACTGACATGCATTATTCAAACCGGACTCCACTCCCACCGTCAAATCTTGGTCGAGTACATCCGTCGCCACTTCCGTCTCACGCAAAACCTTAACCGACGTCACCAAAGACCTGTCGTCATTGGCAAACAATTCTATTACCCCTCCGTCGGCTCCTTTCTGTGCAACCGCCTTGAAGACATAGCGCCCAACAGGTAACCCAGATGCAGACGCATAAATCAAACGCTGTCCGGCCAAGAAATTGCCCGTACAATAACGTTCTATCATGTTCTCTCCCGTAGCATCCCCACGCTGCGCATCCGACCCGTCTATGGCAAACACACGATAATTACCACCTTCAGCATCGGTCATCCAATGCGTACGGTTATCAAACATCACGTCGGTTCCCGAAGGCAACAGACGCCCTCCGTCCGGCAAAACCGAACTGACATCCACAGCTTTGCCCGCATGGGGTAAATAGGCCTTCCAAGCCTTATCCAAATTCTCATAAGCCCTGAAAACCTCATCGGCCGAACCCGCTGCGGCAAAAAGCTCCAATGCTTCTTTCAACAAGGCATCGTCTACTCCCTCCGTCTCCACAAACTTCTTATACCTCTCGTACGCATCCTTGTAGTCCTCATAATGTACCTGCAACAGGTGTATCTCTCCCAACACACGTTGGTAACGCACGGCCGTCTCTATCCCATCCGAAGCCGATTCTTTCAATCCGACCAACTGCTGCCAAAGCTCAGATGTCACCTCATCCTCCCGAATGGCATCCGCCTCTTTTCGCATGGCAGACAAATCAACTGACAAATCCGTCTCCCCAAGGTAAAGCAAACTAAAGTTATCCATGGCAAACCAATTCATGCCATTCGCCGAATAAGCATAATTCTGATCGGTCATATTCTTGGCTCCGAAAGTCAACTTGCCCTCTTCGCCGACATAGAACTCTACCGTAAAACGTCCGGCCTCCCCATCCAGTGAAGCCACCGGAGTATTTACCCCGTCGGCATACAAATACACGTCTTTTACATAATTACGGGCAGCCTCTCCGCTCTTGCCTTGTTGCGTGGCAATGACAGATGCCCCCAATTCATATTTACCCGGCTTCAAACCTTCAAGGGTCTGGAATATGTTAAAACGTTCCTGTCCCCAACAAGTCCGACCATCCTCCGAAGCCGTACGTTTACGTTCGATATAAGGCTGGCTTAACCCCGAAACTGACGACACACCCTTTTGAAAACCTTCCACGTCCGTCATCCACAGTTCAGGTTTCTCACAATCAGGGTCCGGCAAAGAATGAGTCAACTCATTTTCATTGGGAATAATATGGAAGGATTTCTCTATTACGACTCCCGACTGGTTAGTCAAACGGAATATCAACTCATGTTCCTGGTCGTCCTCTAAAGTATATGTATAGGAACCTCCCGTGGCCAACTGCCTGCCGTTCTCATCATACCATATTTCACTTTCTATGTAGTTCCAGTTCGCATAAGAAGTGCTCACGGTCAGCGAACGCCCTTTTCCCATCAAGACTTCACTGCCTTCCACCACCTGACCGTTATATACGGCCGTTGAGGACAACGTTCCTTTAATCCCCTCACCGCGTACGGACACGGAAAACATTTGTGTACTCTCTATTCCATAGGTATTCGTGTACGTAAGACGATATATTCCGGAATGTTCAGCCGTGACCTGCCGTTGCTGTCCGGCCGCCCCGTCATCCCATGTCCATTTTCCCGTATTGCTCTCCCCTTCGGGTAAAGTAGCCGACAAGGTCAATACAGCCCCCGGTTCCACATCTCGGATTTCCGCATATTTTCGGGTTTCCGTCTTTCCGGCTATCACAGGAAAAAGAATTGTAGGCGTTTGTTCCACAGTAACCGGCCGGTCACTGTACATCAAGTCGCCAAATCCCGTATGGTCATACCCTCCGCTATTGTTCCCATACGAACCGCCGCCACGCTCCATTCCGATAATCCCTTTCATCGTCCGGCAAAAGTTCATCGGGATTCCCATCCGGTTCTCGTAATGATTGATAAACAACTGCCAAATAGGACGCCATTGTCCGCGTCCGGTAGCATTCAATCCCCCCATCCACCAATTCTGTTTATAAGGCAGGTCGTCCGTGCCACTATTGTATGCTGCCACGTATTCCGCCGCACCGGCTACCATCGCCGCACCGGCCTGGCCTGGTATCAGCGTATTCGTCAAATTGCAAAAAGCATTGTCTCCCTGATTGTAAGCCGACTCAAAAGCGTACGACAACAAACCCAACGCCGCCATGGCATGCCCTTGGTCGCGCCCGCTCTCTTGCATTTGGTTCAAATAACCTAACGGTCCACGCTCGTCTTTATGGAACCAAGGTATCAGTCCCCAACCATAGCCGCACAAACCCTGTCCGAACGCATCGGGATGAAGGGCCGTCACGCAAAGCGACTCATTGCCCGGCCCTTCTTTCAACCAATACATACCGTAATTATATATGTCCGGTAAGTCGCATAATACCCCCAAAGAAACACAGAAAAGCGCATTTCCCAATCCCCAGTTACTATGGTAATGATACCAGTTTTGTTCGCGCTCTACCGTATCATGCCGACGTTCCAAAAAATCTTGTGCCGTAGTAAACCATACATCTATCATATATTGCTTAAACAATTCAAAATCTTCTTCCGGCCATTTCTTATAATCGCGCATGATTTCGGCAGCATTGATAAACTGGTAACCGATAAATCCGGGAATCAACGAAACATTCGTATTGCCGGCAAGTCCTTTGTTATAGATACGGTAAGCATTCAATACGTCTATGGCCACGTCGCCATAGCCCTCATCTCCCGTAATCTTCCATAACAATGCACATTGATAAGCCCGCGCCGCATTACGGTAAGCATTCATATAATTCTCCTGACCGGATATTCCACGTGAAATATACTCGTTCACGCCCCAGTTATGTCCGTGGTCTCCATTTACGGGAGGAGCCGTACGCAAGGCTTCCAAAGCCTCCAAAGCATGCTCATCTCCTGCGGCCAAGCGGGCACGCACGGCCTCAAAGTCCTCCTCCGAGTGTAGCAGGCCAGGGTGGCGGAAAGCCGCCTCTTGGGCATATAACGTGCCTGCCACAAGAGCCACACTAAATAAACACAATAATAATCTTCGTTTCATGACAATAAAACTTTTCTATCCATATATTTTAAAAAAAAGAATGCCGCCCTTTCCCCAAAAAGGATACGGCATCCCCTCTATTTCATAAAGGACTTACCAAATATCCCATCCTCCGTTTTTATTCGAATACGCCTCGATGATATCATGATCAGAAGCGTTACCGCCATAACCGATATTCACGTCACCACCTGCATTCACACTGCAAGCCATCATATCCGAGACTTCCATCTTTACCATCTCCATACGGGGAGACTCATACATTTTCTTTTCCATTGTTTATTGTTTTTATAAGTTTATACCTTTTATTTGATTACTTTCTTTCCGCCTACGATGTAGATGCCGCGCTCCAAGCCACAGAGAGCTTCAGCCTTCTTCACACCGGCCTTCACCTTCACACCACTCAGAGTAAACACATCAACCATCTTTCCGCCATCTTCCGCCGTATTGTCCAACACTTCACCGACACTAGTCACCGATCCGTCTATATCGATGAGCAAGCGGTTGACACCGGCAACCGGAGATTCCGAATCCACATTGATATAGGCGCGGAAGCCTTTCAGGCTTACCTTGTCTGCTTGGTCGGCCAGATAGAACATATCATCCTTGATAAAGTATGCTCCTTGCGGTACTGTGGTGGCATCGTAGTTTCCGGTCATCGAAACCAAATTCATCGGAAAAGCTTCCGGCTGTTTTGCACTGACCATCACACCATCAGCTTTGATTTCCGTCACGACTTCTTCCGGCTTCACCAAATAAGGCACACCGGCTTCCACGGCATCCACTTTGTCGAAATCCAACGTAATGCCCAATCCCGACGCTTGCATTCCACTCAACCGCCTTACCTCGCCCAGTTTATTGGCCTCAACCTGTTCGGCAGTCAGGGCAAAAGGCACACAGAAAGTGTTCCACTTTTCGGCCACCAACTTGCGCTGAAGGGTCACATCAGCATACATGTCAGCTTTCACGTCATAAGTCCTAGTCTCATCCAGAGCCAAAGCCTCGGCCCTGGGAGCCACTTTATAGAGTTTCATGTCGTTACAGCCTATCCAGTTGGCCAGATTGCCCTCTTCCGTCTTCACGCCCAAACGCACTTCCCCTTCCGTACTCTGACAGAAAGAGACCTCATGATAAGCCAATGTTGTAGACTTCACCTCATCTCCTCGTTTCTCCCCAGCATATAAAGCCGCCTTGGCTTCACCCGTACCCGGCACATTATTCACCGGCCCCGCAAAGGTAGCCAGACGCATGGTATAAAATCCTGAAGACAAGTTTACCGTTTGATATATAGCCCATAAGCCATCCGGTAATACGCCATCGGCATAACACTCAAAGAAAGCATCACTACTCGTTTCACCGGTTTGAGCTATATTATGCTGTGCACGAATCCCCCAACCTGCTACATGCGCATCATCACCACTCCATCCTTCTACTGCGCTCCAACTATTGAAACCTGAAACATCCGGATTCTTCAACATAAACGTCATATCGAACTGCTGTTCCCCCATAGGGGTAGCCGATTGCACAAAAGCCCGCCGGACATTCTCCAAGGCATCATAAGCCGTCCTTAGTTCCTCCTCCGTGTCACATGACGCTTTCTCTGCGTCCGCAATAGCGGCTGCAAATGCACTCTCGATTTCATCCGAAGCCTCTGAATTCTGTTTATACTCCTTACAAATCTCAACCAATGCAGCAATAGGACAGTCCGTCATATAACAATGACATACCTCATAAACCTGTTTCAAAGCCAGATATGCTTCTGCCCAACCGTCCACAGTCTGTTCCGGCTCTTTCGCCAAAGCCTCCGCCCTACGTTCTTTAAACGTTTCTGGCAAACCGGACACATCCATAGCCTGAACTTTTTCTTTCATATCATCGTACAACTCTTTCACCTCAATCATTCCGCTTCCGACTTTTTCCAACCGGAAATTATCAAAGAACACATCCCCATCCCTTTGATTATGACGACGAAGAACTATTCTCAACTGCCCGTCAGTAACCAAAATCGGAGCCGTAAAAACCCTATTGGCCTCTTTATCTTCACTCCACTTTTTGGCTGCATCTTCTACAGAAAGACCACTATTGCCAAAACCAACCTCACTATATTCTCCCCAACTACCTGTCACACAAAGCACCTCTGAATTACCCGTACTACTACTTACCTGCGCAGAGAGTTGATATACGCCTGAAGGCAATTCATTTAAAGTTTGTGAAAAATCAAACGTCTTACCATAACTCCATCGATTAATACTTACAAACACCAAACCCAGATTATTCAATCTTCCCTCATCAAAAGGAGCACCGCCTGTATCCCATCCGTCCACTCCATTCGAGAAGTCTGGATTAATTATCTTAGAAGTCATATCTTGTTCCTCTCCAAAATTAGTTTTTTGAGACTCGTACAAAACAAAGACTTCTTCTGCCGTCAACGCCTTGTCATACAGCCCAAGCTTATCAGCCTTGCCCTCAAACGTTCCCGTAAACGTACCTTTTCCCACATAGAAATGAGTGAAATGGTTGGAAATGTTCTCCAATATGCCCTGATATAAAGTAGAAGGGTCAGCACTCGAATTAGAAGGACCATATTCCACCTTCTTCCCATCCACATAGAACGTACAACCGTCCTTTGCAAACACCATTGTGATCATGGCAAACCGACCCGCAGGAATGGCATTGGACAAAGAGCCACCAGGACTACCATTAAAGTCAATCCACGGCCCACCAATCTTAGCCATGTTATACACCATATAAGTATTGGCCTGAAAGCCTAACATTCCACTCTTATTTTGATCCTCATAACCGTCTGCTCCCAATCCAAATCCCCAAATGGAATTGTCTGCGGTTCCGGTACGATACACCCACAAAGAAATTGTGGCACCGTTGGCAAGTGTCTTACCTTTAAAAGGATTTGCGATTTGCACATACCCCATATTTTGAGTATCGGATGCCGTAAAGTCCAAACATTGCTCCGTTGCACTGGCCATTGAGAATTCCGGCTTTGTCCCATTGCCAAAGTTTTTCAGTTCATAACTGTCTTCCGTTCCAGACTGAAAATCATAAAAGACCAAAGGTTCGGGTAGTTCAGTCCCTTCGTCCATAGACATAGCCCTAGAATCCTCTACTCCATTGACACCCCGCACATCAACCCATGTTACCTGTGCGGTACCAGCCATGGCACTCATCAGTGCCGCCGTAAATAGTAATTTACTTTTCATTTTTTGTTTTTTAATAATTTACATTTAGGTTAATATCACATTTTTCATTTATATAGGATTACGAACAAGCCTCCCTAAAAGCACAAAGAACACATCCATTTATGCTTTCTTTACACTATAGTTCAATACACCTCCGTATTCAAATCTATTAAAAGCAAAAAACCGTTCATAAAACACAATAAAACAAAGATTTGTTTGGGAAAACGGACAAAAAGCCTTATTTTGCAGAAATTTTCAGTCTGTAGCCTGTTGGGAAAATGGGCAGACTCACGAAAACAAGGAAGCGTATGGCATTAAAAAATATCTTTGCGTGCTGTTTTTGCTTGGTATGTGGAGTAACGACTGTTCCGGCTCAAAAGCAACTCACCGGAAAAGCCACTTATTATTCCGACAAGTTACATGGAAGAAAAATGAGCAACGGCGAGAGATACCACCGTGACAGTATGACTTGTGCACACAAGAAGTACCCTTTCGGTACCCTGCTGAAAGTACGCAACCCGCTAAATGGAAAAGAAGTGGTGGTGAGAGTAACCGACCGTGGCCCTTTTTCAAAACGTTATGTCATCGACCTGTCCAAGGCGGCGGCACGTGAGTTAGGATTCATCCGGAAAGGTTTTTGCCAAGTGGAAATCACGCGGATACATCCCAACCGTATCCCATTCAGACCGGAAGATGCCGAGGAAATTCCGGAGCTACACTTAGAATATCAGGATATAGTGACCTACCCTGTACCGATATGGCAACAGGATACGCTACAGGATAAGAAGCCGCAACCGGCAAGAATCAAGAAACTTAAAATCGACAAGAAATAGAATTCAATTTGTAGACACAAAATGGAAAAGAAACTCAGAAGAGAGTCTGTTTGCGTACAGGCCGGATGGACGCCCAAGAAAGGCGAACCGCGCGTTTTGCCTATTTATCAAAGTACTACTTTTAAATACGACAACAGCGAACAAATGGCTCGTTTGTTCGACTTGGAAGACACGGGATATTTCTATACCCGATTGCAAAACCCCACAAACGATGCCGTAGCAGCCAAGATTGCCGAACTGGAAGGAGGCGTAGGCGCCATGCTGACGTCTTCAGGACAAGCGGCTAATTTCTATGCCGTATTCAATATCTGTCAGGCAGGTGACCACTTCGTCACCTCTAACACTATTTATGGAGGCACATACAACCTGTTCGGAGTCACCATGAAAAAGTTAGGCATCGAATGCACGTTTGTAGATCCGGAATGGGACGATAAACGTATCGAAGCCGCTTTCCGTCCGAACACGAAATGTTTTTTCGGCGAAACCATTTCGAATCCGGGCGGCCACGTGTTCGACATAGAACGCTTCGCCCGGATGGCCCACAAACACGGTGTGCCCTTGATTGTGGACAACACTTTTGCCACACCAATCAACTGCCGCCCGTTTGAATGGGGAGCAGACATCGTCACCCACTCCACCACTAAATATATGGACGGACACGCCACATCGGTAGGCGGTGCCATCGTGGACAGCGGTAACTTCGATTGGAACGCCCATGCCGACAAGTTCCCGGGACTTTGCCAACCGGACGAAAGCTACCACGGGTTGACTTATGCCGACGCTTTCGGCAAGATGGCTTACATCACCAAAGCCACGGCGCAACTCATGCGAGACTTAGGTTCCATCCAAAGCCCCCAAAACGCATTCTTGCTCAATCTCGGCCTTGAAACCCTGCATCTGCGTATGCGGCAGCACTGCGCCAACGCACAAGCCGTAGCAGAGTACCTGGAGCAAAACGAACGTGTGGCTTGGGTGAACTACTGCGGACTGAAAAGCAACAAATATTATGAGTTAGGACAAAAATACTTGCCGAATGGGTCTTGCGGTGTCATCGCATTCGGTCTGAAAGGCACAAAAGAAGATGCCATCCGGTTCATGGACAGTTTGAAGATGATTTGCATCGTGACGCATGTGGCCGACGCCCGCACATGCGTATTGCATCCGGCCAGCCATACGCACCGACAGCTCTCCGACGAACAGTTGCGCGAAGCCGGAGTGGCACCTGACCTGATTCGCCTGTCAGTCGGTATAGAAAATGTAGAAGACATCATCGAAGACATCCAACAGGCATTGGACGCATCGAAATAAGTGTCGGTAGCCGTGGCTTCCTCCACTACCCATGGCTATCTCCTATACTACAACCTCCCCCGGAAAACGCTGACAAATACGTTTCCGGGGGAGGCTGTTTTCAACGGACACGGTTTCTCAATGCCCCGATTTACCACCCAACTTCTTCCGCAAGATTTCGCGCACCTCGTCAGCCGAAGCCCCGACGGCCAACAGGGTACCGTCGCTGTCGACAAGGAAAGTGCCTCCACCGGAGTTTCCTATACCGTGTAAAGCCCATACATTATTGGCATCTTCTACCTCGGCATAACAAGCCCAAGGGTAGCCGTCTTTTCGCACCGCCTGATCCATGTCGCTCCGGCGCTTCTCACGGGCTATGCCCACCACCGTGAAGCCTTTGTCCTTGAACTCCTCATAAACGGGAATCATGGATTTGGAATTCGCGCGGCACGGCCCGCACCACGAAGCCCATAAGTCTACAAGGGCAATCTTGCCGCGTATCAGGCCGGACATACGCAAAGGACGGCCGTCGCTACCCGTAATCTCATAATCGGGATAAGGCTGCCCTTCGGCCAATGTCCGGCATTGGCGCAAAGCGTTCACGACGGCATGGTAAGGATGCCCCGGCAAATAACCGGCATAGACGGAATCATAAACCGCCCACAATGCCTGCTTCAGGCTGTCCGGATGATCGGTATCATCCAACTCGAAACGCAAAAAAGACAAGCCGGATACCGAAGGCTTGCGCGCCGCCTCACGAAGCCGCCATGACTTCTCTTCGGCACGGTAGGCGGCAAGGCTGTCCTGCAAAGCCATCATCCGAGGCGAATAAAGCCTGCGGGACTTTCCCAGACTGTCCCGTTGCTTATAAATTTTGTTCGCCTCTTCCTGCGTCTCCACCGTCCTCAGGCGTTCATACAAGTCCTTGCCTGCCGGAGTGAAATAATCATCCTCACTTTCAAGGGTATCCACACGGGCGTTGTACTGTTCGTACTTGGGACTGAATATGCTTTCGGCGCGTTGGTCCACATCCTGCATCAGCCGGTTCTCCGTCCCGTCGGTCTCCACTTTCGGTCTTCCCTCTTCCGGAATGGTAATATGCAGGGTGGCATCCTCACTCAAGAACTTTGCCCAGTAAAAAAGCCCTTCCATCCAGTCGTGCCACAAATAAAGTTGCCAAGCCTCTATACAGTCAGTATACAAATCATATTCAAACTTCCCGTTATGCACCGGGATGGAAATGAAAGGCTTTACCCGCGCATCCAACCCGTAACGGTGCAACACGAGGCGGCTCGCCTCCGTCGTTTTTTCCACCGTCCCCGTCAGGCGGCAATGCAGCTTGCCCTCACGCTCCTCCTTCAGGTTCACGCCTTTGATGAACCCACCGTCTTTTCCTCCTTCCATGAAGTCGAACGAAGTATCACGGCCATCCAACGGCGGAAAGACCAGACGGAAACTCACATTACCGGAATCGGGCATATACACGTGCTGCCCCAACGCCAGTCCCTCGCAACGCCGCAAGGGATAGTCTCGCCCCGTCACAGCACCGCGCAAATGCAGTACGGAATCCAGTTGTATCCAATACTGCTTACGGTGGTAAACCTCCATATATAAGATCGTAGCTTCCGATGTGCACTCCACGCGGCTGATTTCTACCGTCGTTGTGTTACGGTCGCCCACTGCAGGGTTCTTCACATCGCAAACTTGCACTTCCTGCGCCCTCAGCAGCCCTCCGCCGCACAAGAGGACAATCGCCGACAATAGATAATTCAAATAATGTCTCATCGTATCGTAGTCATAATTACACCTTTCTATCTGCGTTCCAACTGTTGTTTCAGATTCTCCAAATGCAAACGGAACTGCTCTTCCGACGCATAGCGCAAACCGCTCCGCACCACATTCCCCATGCGGTCGAGCGTCTCGTAATGCGGAATCCCCAAGAAATTGAACAGCTCCATCAGGCGGTTGAAATCGTCGCGGCTCACCTGCACCACGTCTTCTCCGGACAGGTGTTCGTCCACATACTTCCGGTAGTTCTCTTCCGGTCCTTCCCCTTCGGTGCTGATAAACAGGAAATCCACATCGGAATGGTTGCGCAAGGCCTCGCGCATCGGCTTGGAACGCTCGATGCCCGAACGGCAAGGCCCACAAAACATCCCCCAAAAGTCTATCAGGACATATTTGCTCCGGTACTTCTCCGTGAGGCGGCGCAACAGGTTCCCGCCTTCCGTATCGGGCAGGGCGTAAGTAAGCGTGTTGCGGCGACGTGCCTGTTCGAGCAACCGCTCGGCCTGGACACGCAACACCTCACGGTTCATATATGCCAA
>ENA-OPSF01001772-OPSF01001772.1-human-gut-metagenome-genome-assembly--contig:-NODE-1772-length-15432-cov-3.556741_pt1 | contig 15432 bp, 8 predicted proteins | sample MGYA00241452_ERZ501896 | MGnify/ENA primary metagenome ERZ501896 (study PRJEB25962, sample SAMEA2042111) | human gut metagenome | biome: human gut; feature: human-associated habitat; material: faeces... | reverse complement strand
ACCAGCCCACTCTCCGTTGTTGGCCCATTCTGACCAGCCAATACTCTTCTGGTGGACTCTGTACAGATAGAAAGATTCCTTTCCGGTGATCCGGATCGCTTCCAGTCTTCTGTTCTGTCCGGTGGTTCCGATCAGTGTGTCCTTCTTGATGTTCTTGTATTCTTTATTACCGATTTCTTTCATATGAACTACAACGCCTCTACTTGCACCGTTACTTATATTGTACTTCCGGCAATAGCACACCAACGGAGACAAAAAATGTTCATATCCTTAGGTAGCAATAAAATATTTATCTGTTTCTTCTTTTATAAATTACAATTTCTGTTACCACTGCAATTCCAAACGCACACAACATTACCAGCCATAAATCCATACGATTTTCATCACCTGTTTTTGGAGATTTTCGAACTTCCTTTGAATTATGCCCCGGCTTTTCTACAATTGTATTTTTCGGAATTTCCTGTTTTCTATACAAAATAGTCTGATCTGCATTTTCGATATCTTCTTCTTTTGCGATCAAGTGTTCTTCTTCATCATAAAGCCTTTCGAATACTACAACTGATTTTCCAGCCAACATGCGTGCATCCAGTTCAAATGTCATTTCAATCGTTCCTTCTTCATTTTCTGGAACAAAAGATATCCCGGCAGTCACTCTTTTTCCATTTTCATCAAGTAATTCTTTTCCGGTTTCTTTATCCATCAAAACACCTTTCAAAACATAGGTTTCATCTGGCAACAGATTCTTATAAGTTATCTGATCTATGATTTTTTGCTTTTCCTTTGCCTCTCCTTCTTGTGTCTTTGAGTTCTCGTCCAACGCTTTTGTACCAATTTCCGGGAAATAAATGCTTTGTTCTTTCGCTTCCGGGTCTTTATGCTCTGCTATGCTCTTACCGTCTGCTTTGATTTCTTCATACACAACTATCGTTTTTCCGCACAGCTCATCGGCGCTGATTTCAAATCCAAGCTCTACACTTCCTTCTGATTTTTCCGGAACAAATTCTAATGTCCTTTCTTCACTCACCGGATTTCCCGTTTCTTTTTCTACGATCATTCCGTGCAATGTGTAATTTCTACCCGGCAGCAGATTCCTATATTTTACAGTATCAAGCAGTTCTACAGTTCCATCTGCCAGCGCATGATGCGTTTCTGTCTCTTTATTAAGCGCAACCGTTTCCACCTCTGGTACATACATAGTCTGTTCTTCATCTTCCAGATCCGCATGTGTACCATATAATTTCTCGCCATAATAAAGCTTTTCAAATGCCACCAGTATCTTCCCGCCGAGATTCGTTCCATCAAAATTAAATTTTACATCTACCGATCCATCCGTATCTTCCGCAACAAACTCCACACTTGATGTTATCTTCTCACCGTTTGCATCTTTTACTGCCTTTCCGGTATCTTTGTCCATTAAAATTCCTGTAATCTTATATTTCTTTCCTTTCTTTAAATTATGATATTCTACCGTATCGGTAATCTGCATATCCTTTTCAGACTTTATAATATGTATTCCCGTTTGATCGTCTTTCACAGAAGTCTTCAATTCCGGAAAATGTATCATCTGACTGACATCTTCAATATCTTTATGTACCGCGATCAGCTCCTCGTCCAGATAACACTCTTCAAACACTGTAATATTTTTTCCTGCTAATGTATTTCCATCAAAATTAAACTCTACTTCCACACTGCCTTTTGCTGTTTTAGGAATGAATTTCTGCAATCCGAATATTTTCTTCCCTTTTGAATCCAGAACAGGCTCCCCCGTTTTGTGATCCATCAGTGTTCCCTTCATGACGTATTCTTTTCCCTTTTTAAGACCTGTATAAGTAACCGTATCTATCACCGTTACACTCTCATCTGCATTAGAATAATGAGTTCCTGTCTCTTCATCCTTCGCCACTGTAGAGATCACAAGATCAGGATTCATAATTGTTCCCAAGTCTAATATATAATTGTCACGGGAAATTTTAAATGTTCCTTTGTACAATGCTTTGTCCACATTTTGTCCACAGCGTAGTTCTTCCATTTTATAAGTATCATAAGGAAATGCACCATTATCATCATTTACTTCCGACATCTCTCCGCCGCTATTAAGCCCAAACCAAATTCCGCTTTCTGCCTGACCTGTATTGGTATTTTCACTGTGTTTTACATAATTGGAGGCCGATGAAAAATATCCATTCGCATCTGTCATAATCATGTGGCTCTCTCCCGTTGTTACAGATGTGATTCGAAACGGAATTCCTGCCATAGATTCTTGTGTTTCTTCATCTTTCTTCTGAAATTCTATATCCCCTCTGAATATACGATCCGCAATTTTATATGTATTGCCTCCCTGTATCTTCGCAAGATTTCCGTCCTGTATAATTTTAGTCAGATAATATGTGCCCTCTGTTTTCCCTTCTACACTTTCTATATACGCTCCGTCCAGTGAATATCCTTCCGGTGCTTTTGTCTCTTCAATACTGATCGTTCCAAGCGGAAGTACCGGAATCTTTCCATCTTCTGCATAATAAAAATCATCCCCGCTAATTTGATAATCTTTATTCAATCTGCTTTCATAGCTATCTTTTTCTTTTTTCGATTTTAAGACCCAGGTTCTGTCCGGCGTTTTTGGAAGTGTAGCCTGATCATATATGCCTGCATAATAACATACGGTAAATTCGGCACCCTCCAGACTTCCTGCCCCATGTGATTTTCCTGCTTTATATTCCTGATCAATCTTTTCAAGAATAAGTTCCATATCCGAGTACACCGGCACATCCTTCACGTTTACAGAAACAGTCTGGCCGGAAACAACAGTCACAGGATAAACCGTTTCATCCAGCCGGTATCCTTTCGGCGCTTTCTTTTCTTTCACATAGTAAGTTCCCTCTTCAAGTTCTACAGTGTTAGAATTTCCTTCTTTATCCGTCGTAAATGTCGCTGCTTCATTGGTCGCCGACCGATCTTTGTAAATTCCATAGCATGCGTCTTCCAGAGAATACTGTGGATTCCCATTCGTAAGCATCGTCTGTGTTTTCCCCTTTTTTAATTTCGCATAGCCGCTGTAATTTCTGTAGATCAATGCAGAACCACTGATTCTCTGATATCCGATCAACCTTCCGTCACTGTCTTTTGTTACGCCATCCGTCGCTCCTGTAACACTGGTACAATACAGATTCCCCATCACTACTCCGGTAACCGTATATCTGTATGTATACTCCTGGCCAACATACGGAGCCGCAGCTGTGTGATCCGCACAGCCACCAGTAGCTGTTACTCCAGCCAGGATTCCGGTAAATCCGCCTATCGTTACACTATGTACGGTATATCCATTTCCCCCATCTACAGCAGTGATTACACAATTTCCGGTAAACACATCCCCTGCTTCCGGTTTATTATAATTTCCACGTGTCTGTCCTGTTCTTACTGCTCTTATTTTCTTATCTTCTTTACCGAAAGTAACTACAACTTTCTTCTCCAATTCCATAGCAGTGACGTCTCGCCAGAAACATTTTCCCTGCACTTCTGATACATCTTCCAACTCATAATTTCCGTCTTTATCCAACACATGTACTGCAATATCCGTTTCTTTCGGGGATTCGGCCTGTACGCGCACACACATTCCCTTTGGTACTTCTATCACACTTCCGGATGTAATCTCCTGCGTTCTTTCTGCTGTATCTGTCACTGTTACTATTCCTTCTCCAACAACTTCAAAACTCATCTTTTTTGCAACTTCTCTGGCATCTGCAGAAGTCTTTGACACACCAAAAACAAACATCTGACACAATAAAATTCCTGCCATCAAAGAAGCTGCGGCCTTTTTGCCTCTATGCATCTTTGTCATATGTTTCCTCACTTTCTTTTTTCATTTATAATATTAATCCGACCGCTGTCACTACCTCCCTTCAAAAAACAACGTTCATTTTACCGGATTACTTTCTTACATATTTACAAATATAAATGGATTGTCTGGCAACATCATATAAGAATTCTGATCTGCCTTTTTTGAACATTTATTGATATTAAAGACTGAATAACTGAATGTCATTCAAGTATTTTCGTATATAATACAACACAGGTTCTAAGAATGTCAATCCCTAAAACCTGTGTTATTAAATTATTATTTAGCAGTATATTACTTTTTAAAGTGCATCTTCCGGGAAAAGTGCATCGTCTACTGCTGTAAGATCTTTTTGTGGAATATAATAAGCTCCGTCTTTATCAACTTTTACATTGACAGTTACAGTAGTCTTATCACCGTATGTCGGATTATTCATTTTTTCATCCATAAGTTCATACATCTTTTTCATGATCGCTTCATTCAGTTCTTCATCACTTGAGACATATTCGATATTTGAATATGTATCTGTTACCCAATTGTCAAGTTCTTCAGATACTGTGGAAAATGCTGTAAATGGCTGAACTTCTACGGATACCTTAAATTCATCATCTCCAGCTTCTTTTACCTCTCCAACCTTATAATTGGCAGATTTTAACATTTTTTCAAAAAGCTTACGATAATTAGCCTTCAATTCATCTGAAACACCTGTTTCATCAAATCCGGCTTCCTTCATACTGTTATCAAGATTTGTCTCGTATTCTTTCTTTGCCTCTTTTTCTGTGGAGTCTGTTATTTCTGCATATTCTTTAAATTCTGCCTTGTAACCAGCATCCAGTGCAGATTTTACATAATCCTTTGCTTCATCTGTCGTCATGCCTCCACATCCGCACAACACAAGCATTACTCCTGTCAGCATTGCTGCCAACACGCCCCGTTTCCTCATAAATTTATCCTCCTCTAAAAAGTGATAGTATCTTTCCATTATCAGAAAGATACTATCATTATACCAGATTTGTTCACACTGGAAACTATTCTTTTATCAGCTTTTTCCCAATATCAAAGCAATCAAATGTAGCAAAATAATCTGCCGGCGTCTCCGCTCTTCTGATCAGCTGTGTAGATCCATCCTCTTTCAGAAGAACCTCTGCGGATTTTAATTTTCCATTGTAATTGTAACCCATAGAGAAGCCATGTGCTCCCGTATCATGGATCACCAGTATATCTCCCATATCAATCTTCGGAAGCATACGATCGATTGCAAATTTATCATTGTTCTCACACAAAGATCCTGTCACATCATATTTGTGATCGCAAGGTGTATCTTCTTTGCCCATTACTGTAATGTGATGGTAAGCTCCGTACATTGCCGGACGCATAAGGTTAACCGCACATGCATCTACACCAATGTATTCTTTATGTGTATGTTTCTCGTGGATTGCAGTTGTAACCAGGCATCCATAAGGTCCCATCATGAAACGTCCCATCTCTGTATAGATTGCGACATCTCCCATACCTGCAGGTACCAGTACTTCTTCGTATACACGGCGGACACCATCACCGATTGCACGAATATCATTCGGCTCCTGATCTGGTTTGTAAGGAATACCTACACCACCGGACAGGTTGATGAATTTGATGTGTACACCTGTTTCCTTCTGAAGTTTTACCGCAACTTTAAACAGTACTTTCGCAAGCATCGGATAATATTCATTTGTTACGGTATTACTTGCAAGGAATGCATGGATACCAAATTCTTTTGCTCCTTTTGCTTTCAGAATTTTGAAAGCTTCAAATAGCTGTTCAGTTGTCATTCCGTATTTTGCATCTCCCGGATTATCCATGATATCATTACTGATCTTGAACATTCCGCCCGGATTGTAACGACAGCTGATAGTCTCCGGAATATGTCCGATTGCTTTTTCAAGAAAATCAATGTGTGTGATATCATCCAGGTTGATGATCGCATTCAGCTTATCTGCCAGTACGAATTCTTCTGCAGGTGTATCATTCGAAGAAAACATAATATCCTCTCCTGTTGCCCCGATCGCATCGGAAAGCATCAGTTCTGTATAAGAAGAACAGTCACATCCGCATCCGTATTCTCTCAAAATATTGATCAGAAATGGATTCGGTGTTGCCTTTACTGCAAAATATTCTCTGTATCCCTTATTCCATGAAAACGCTTCTTTTAAGGCTTTCATATTCTCACGCATTCCTTTTTCATCATATAAGTGAAATGGTGTCGGATATGTTTTGATTATCTCATCCAACTGTGCTTTTGTTACAAATGGTTCTTTTTTCATCAATCTCTGTTCTCCTCTCGTATCGATAATAATTTTATCTCATTCGCAAGTGCTGTCTTGTATAATTCCACAAAGTTTTTTTGTCCGGAATAAAGACACGTATTCATGCTTCCTTCTCCGTATTCACCTGTCAGTACATATTTGGAGTCAGCAATGACTCCGACCTGCATTCCTCTGCTCTCTCCGAGATATACTTTTGCATTGCGGAAAGTTGCCGGCTGATCCGTAATGATCACAACCTTTTTTCTCGCTTCCATCAGTGCATCCAGTTCCCGGATCAGAAGTAACAGATAATTTCTTGTACAGCTGATATAAACTCTCTGATCTACCTGCGATAACAGATTCTTTATCTTATTCAGTATATTCTCTGCGCCTTCGATCGTAATATATCCTTCTGCGTATGCTTTTTCCGATGGCATATGTTCCTGCAGCCATCTTGCGGATTCTTCCAGCTTGCGGACACGATTCTTGCAAAACTCGTTGAGCGGGACAGGCACATACTTCCTGGTACTTGCCTCTTCCACAAGATATGCCGCACCTTTCTCTGTCATACTTGCCAGAGAATTATATGCATTAGACCTGGATATTCCTGTCTGTTTTGCAACCTCATACCCTGTTACCTTTCCCTCTGTCAGCAGGCACTGATAAATGCTTGCCTCCTGTCTTGTAAGTCCGAATTCCATCAGGCGTTCTGTAAATGATGTCTGTTCCATCTTAATCATTCACCTCTGGGTTCATTAGTAGTTCTCTACAGGAACACTATAAGTGAATTTTCTCTGTATGTCAAGGAGAATCTTTCTCAAAAACAACTGGAAAACAATCAAAAAAACAGAAAGCTTCAGACCCGAATATTTCAAGCCCCTTTGCTTTCTGTTTTTCTATACCAAAGTATGCAAGAGAAGTTGCCGGTGACAAGTTCTCTGTATTGCCATGCTCATTTATAATCTTCTATTTTCTGTCATCTACCATAGCGATTCTCATCATATTGCTTACGGTTCTGTTCTCAGATACATTCGTAGATGGAATTCCAAGTGTTAACACAACCATATCTCCTGCTTCTGCAAGCTGTTTTGCACAGATCAGATCGATCGCATTATCACAGATATCTTCTGCTGTGTATACTGCAACTGATTTCAGTGGTCTGACACCCCAGTTGATCTGCATTCTTCTCAGCGTTGCTTCATTTGGGCTGATACCGATAATACCTGTCTTTGGTTTGAACTTAGATACAACTCTTGCTGTAGCACCGGATACAGTAGGTGTTACGATACATTTTGCACGAAGGTTATTTGCTGTTGTTACCGTCGCATGTGCAAGTGCGCTGGATGCGCTCTTAAGTCTGTGTTCTCCAGCTTTTCTGAGGATCATATCATAGTCCAGGTGTTCCTCTGTATTCTCAACAATGTGAACCATCATCTGCAGTGCTTCTAATGGATATTTACCCTGTGCGGTCTCTCCGGAAAGCATCACTGCATCTGTTCCGTCGTATACCGCATTGGCAACGTCTGTAACCTCTGCTCTTGTTGGACGCGGGTTACGCATCATTGAATCCAGCATCTGTGTAGCCGTGATAACCGGTTTGAAGTTATCGTTACATTTCTGGATAATTGTTTTCTGAAGGTATGGAACTTCTTCGGCAGGAATCTCAACACCAAGATCACCTCTGGCTACCATGATTCCGTCTGCACAGCGGATGATCTCATCGATGTTCTTGATTGCCTCAAAGTTTTCAATCTTGGCAATAACCGGAATATATGGAGCTTTACATTCTCTTAAGAATGATTTAATCTCCAGGATACATTCTGCATTTCTTACGAAAGAAGCAGCGATAAAGTCTACGCCCTGTTCTACACCGAATTTCAGATCGTCACGGTCTTTGTCTGTGATAGCAGGAAGACGGATTGCTACGTTCGGTACGTTAACACCCTTCTTCTCTCCAAGTTCACCGCCATTGACAACTTCACAGTTGATGTTATTGCCCTTTTTATCTTTTACCTTCAGCTCGATCAGACCGTCATCAATCAGGATTGTGCTTCCGGCTTTGACATCTTCTACCAGACCTTTATATGTAATAGATACGATCTTATTGTCTCCTACGATCTCATCTGTTGTCAGGGTAAATGTCTCGCCTGCTTCAAGCTGTACTTTCTTTCCGTCTTTTAATACACCTGTACGGATCTCAGGTCCTTTTGTATCCAGAAGAATCGCGATTGGTTTGTTCTCTTCCTCGCGGATCTTCTTTAACATATCCATACGACCTTTTTGCTCCTCATGATCACCATGAGAGAAGTTAAATCTTGCGATGTCCATTCCATTCTGGACTAACTTTCTCATCAGAGATTCATCGTTGGTATTTGGTCCCATTGTACAGATAATCTTTGTTTTTTTCATATTTTCCCTATTCCTCTCTTAGTTATTTAACATGTGTATGTGTGAACAAATGATCCTGGCAATATTCATAATTGCCATTACATTTTGAGCAATACCGGAATTCCAGATTCGGATCATCCATTTCTGTTCTTCCGCAGATTGCACATCTGTGTTTTGCTCCATTTGCATAGACATTCACCGGTCTTTCTGCCTGTCTCATCTTGCGCTTGAAATCATTCTTTCTCTTCATCTGGCCCGGTGAATACGGCTTCATATTCCGTGAACTTAAGAAAAAAATGATAAAGTTCAGGATCGAGATGAACGCAGCAAGTGCATTCGCCTTATAATATATGCCATAGTCACCTCCGCCGTAGGCCGGAAGAAAAGCCTGTACGATCGCATACACAAAATACAGACCATCCAGCATCGCCAGCCATTTGATCTTGATCGGTATGACAAAGAACAATAACAACTGGATATCCGGGTAGAGTGCCGCAAATGCAAAGAATAGCGACAGATTCAGATACCATGTATCCATCGGTAACACAGCGCCTGTCAGTAAATATGCCAGTATGGCTCCTATTACAATAAAGAGCATTCCCGAAAAGAAATACAGATTAAAACGAAAAGCCCCCCACGCTGCCTCTAACTGCTTCCCTATCATATAATAGAGATACAGTACAAATACAATAAAAATCAGGCTGTCAGATGGAGGCTGGATAATAAACGTAACGATTCTCCATATCTGCCCCTGAAGAATCTTACCGGCATCCAGGCTCAGGAACTGGCTATAGAACGTCGGATTGATCAGATTCAGCACAAATCCGGCTGCATATAATATTATAATATAAGTCATGAGATTTGGAATCGCATATCTGCTAAATTTCCGTTCAAGTTTGTCTAACCAATTGTTCATATAACTGCTCCTTTATGTTTATTCTCACACTGTAGATATTCTACCTTCCTGAGAGATATTTGTCAATTATGCCAAGTAAAGTTCATCTCTTTTTAACATATCTTCAACATTTGTTAATTGTCTTTTGGCCACTTTTGTCGTATAATGTTACAGGTCACAATTAAGCAAAATGCATTTAATAAGAAGAAAGACATATATTTTAACATGATAAGGAGTTACATAATATGAATCAAAAGGAATTATACACACTTGGTATCGACATCGGTTCTACGACCGTAAAGATTGCCATATTAGATGAGAATAATGAAGTGGTATTTTCTGATTATGAGAGGCATTTCGCTAACATCCAGGAAACTCTTTCCGATCTGTTAGGAAGAGCGATACATAAATTAGGTCCTGTCCATGCATCACCGGTCATCACCGGTTCCGGCGGACTGACACTTGCGAAACACCTTGGAGTACCATTCGTACAGGAAGTTATCGCCGTATCAACTGCTCTTCAGGACTATGCACCTCAGACAGACGTTGCTATCGAGCTTGGCGGGGAAGATGCCAAGATTATCTACTTTGAAGGTGGTAATGTAGAGCAGCGTATGAACGGCGTCTGTGCCGGTGGTACAGGATCCTTCATCGACCAGATGGCTTCTCTTTTACAGACTGATGCCTCCGGACTGAATGAATATGCGAAAAATTATAAAGCTCTCTATACCATTGCCGCACGATGTGGTGTATTTGCCAAGACAGATATCCAGCCTCTGATCAACGACGGTGCTGCCAAAGAAGACCTTGCTGCTTCTATATTCCAGGCAGTTGTCAACCAGACGATCAGCGGACTGGCTTGTGGTAAACCGATTCGCGGACACGTCGCATTCCTCGGAGGACCGCTTCACTTTCTCTCTGAGCTGCGCGAAGCATTTATCCGCACACTGAAACTGGACGATGAACACATCATCGCCCCGACACATTCCCATCTGTTTGCAGCAGTCGGATCTGCTCTGAATTCCAAGAAAGATCTGGACGTGGCACTCATCGATATGCAGTGCCGTCTGGAAGGAAAAATCAAGATGGAATTCGAAGTAGACCGTATGGAGCCGCTGTTTGCAACGGAAGCAGATTTTAAGGAATTTGAGGAACGTCACGCAAAACATCAGGTGCCAGTCAAAGATCTTGCAACTTATCAGGGAAAAGCATTCCTCGGTATCGATGCAGGTTCTACAACAACCAAGGCAGCCCTGGTCGGCGAAGACGGTACTTTATTATATTCTTTCTATCATAATAACGATGGAGATCCGCTTGGTACAACGATTTCTGCAATTAAAGACATTTACAGCAAACTGCCGGAAGGCGTGGAAATTGTCCACTCCTGCTCTACCGGATATGGCGAGGCGCTGATCAAGGCCGCTCTCTTGTTGGACGAAGGAGAGGTCGAGACCGTCTCTCACTACTACGCCGCTTCTTTCTTTGAGCCAGACGTAGACTGTATCCTCGACATCGGCGGCCAGGATATGAAATGTATCAAGATCAAGAATCAGACTGTTGACAGCGTGCAGTTAAACGAAGCGTGTTCATCCGGATGCGGTTCTTTTATTGAAACATTTGCAAAATCACTGAATTATACCGTCGAAGACTTTGCTCACGAAGCATTATTTGCCAAGAATCCGATTGACCTTGGTACCCGTTGTACTGTTTTCATGAATTCAAAAGTAAAGCAGGCTCAGAAAGAGGGTGCGGAGGTTGCTGATATTTCGGCTGGTCTTGCTTATTCTGTAATCAAGAACGCATTATTTAAGGTTATCAAGGTATCCGATGCATCTGAACTCGGTAAACACATCGTTGTTCAGGGAGGAACCTTCTACAACAACGCCGTACTGCGAAGCTTTGAAAAGATCGCCAACTGCGAAGCAATTCGTCCGGACATCGCCGGTATCATGGGCGCATTCGGTGCTGCACTGATCGCACGTGAGCGTTACGTTGACTGCGAAGGCACGACCATGCTTTCCATTGAAGACATTGAAGCCATGGAATATTCTACTACCATGACCAAATGTAAGGGATGTACGAATAACTGCCGTCTGACGATCAATCATTTCAGCGGCGGACGTAAGTTCATCACAGGTAACCGTTGTGAGCGTGGTCTTGGAAAACAGAAAACAACAAACAAGCTTCCGAACTTATTTGAATATAAATTAAAACGATATTTTGATTATGAACCATTGGCAGAGGAAAATGCTCCTCGCGGACTCATTGGTATCCCTCGTGTACTGAACATGTACGAGAATTATCCGTTCTGGTTCACATTCTTTAATAAACTGGGATTCCGGGTTGTCCTTTCTCCTGTATCCAACCGCAAGGTATACGAACTGGGAATTGATTCCATCCCGAGTGAATCCGAGTGTTATCCGGCGAAGCTGGCACACGGACATGTACAATGGCTGATCAACAATGGCATTAAGACGATCTTCTATCCTAGTATTCCATATGAAAGGAATGAATTTGCCGAAGCCAACAATCATTACAACTGCCCGATCGTAACTTCCTACCCGGAAAATATCAAGAACAACATTGATGCGATCGTACACGGAGAGGTTGATTTCCTTCATCCGTTCATTTCATTTGCCAGTGAAGATACGATTTCTTACCGACTGGTTGAAGAATTATCCGAGAAGTTCCACATCCCGGCAGATGAGATCAAAAAAGCAACTCATACTGCATGGGAAGAACTCGCTGCATGCAGAAAAGATATGCAGAAAAAAGGTGAAGAGACGATCAAATTCTTAAATGAAACCGGCAACCGTGGTATCGTTCTCGCAGGACGTCCGTACCACATCGACCCGGAAGTAAACCATGGTATCCCGGAACTGATCAACTCTTATAATATTGCAGTTCTGACGGAAGATTCGATCTCCCACTTAAATCCTGCAGAGCATCCATTAAATGTTATGGATCAGTGGATGTATCATTCCCGTCTGTATGCTGCTGCAAACTATGTAAAGACTGTAGATAATCTGGATCTGATCCAGTTAAACTCTTTCGGATGTGGTCTGGATGCTGTTACAACCGATCAGGTTGCATCCATCCTGAACGATTCTGACAAAATCTACACCTCTCTTAAGATCGACGAGGTTAACAACTTAGGTGCCGCAAGAATCCGTGTAAGATCACTGCTTGCTGCGATCCGAGTCCGAGAAAAGCGTGGGGATAAACGTGAGATCAAATCCTCCGCAATCAAAAAGGTTGCATTTACCAAAGAGATGCGTAAGAATTACACGATTCTCTGCCCGCAGATGTCTCCGATCCATTTCGAGCTTCTGGAGCCTGCATTTAATTCATCCGGATATAACCTTCAGGTTCTGCCGAACGACAACAAACAGGCCGTTGACGTAGGACTGAAATATGTAAATAACGATGCCTGCTATCCGTCACTGATGGTAGTCGGCCAGATCATGGAAGCTATCCTTTCCGGTAAATATGACACACACAAGATTGCCGTGATCATCAGTCAGACCGGTGGTGGATGCCGTGCTTCCAACTACATCGGATTCATCCGCCGTGCCCTTAAGAAGGCCGGTTACGGATACATTCCGGTCATCTCCATCAACTTAAGTGGTCTGGAGGATAATCCAGGATTCAAACTGACTCCGAACCTGATCTTACGAGGTATCTATGGTGCAGTATTTGGTGACATCTTCATGAAGTGTGTATACCGTCTGCGTCCATATGAGGCTGTTCCAGGCTCTGTCAATGCAATGCACAGAAAATGGGTAAAGGTATGCCAGGACTTTGTATCAAACGGCTATCCGAGCAGACGTAAATTCAAACGTCTCTGCCGTGAAATCATTGAAGACTTTGACAATAACATCGAATTACTTGATATAAAGAAACCTCGTGTTGGTGTCGTTGGAGAAATCCTTGTCAAATTCCTTCCGGCAGCCAACAACTACCTGGTAGATCTTCTGGAAAGCGAAGGAGCCGAGGCAGTTGTTCCGGATCTTCTGGACTTCCTGCTCTACTGCTTCTACAACCAGAACTTCAAGGTGGAAAAGCTTGGATTCGAAAAGAAAAAATCTACAACAGCTAATCTTGGTATCAAAGCTCTGGAATGGTTCCGTGCTCCGGCAACCGAAGCATTTGCGGCCAGCAAGCACTTCACACCACCTGCTAAGATCCAGGATCTTGGAAAGATGGCTTCGGACATCGTATCTCTTGGTAACCAGACTGGTGAAGGATGGTTCCTTACAGGAGAAATGTTAGAGCTGATCCACAGTGGTGCACCAAATATCGTGTGTACACAGCCATTCGCCTGCCTGCCGAACCATGTCGTAGGTAAGGGAGTTATCAAAGAACTTCGCAGACGCTATCCGGAATCTAATATCGTAGCGATCGATTTCGATCCGGGTGCAAGTGAAGTTAACCAATTGAATCGACTGAAGTTGATGCTTTCTACGGCGAATAAGAATTTGAATAAATAATTGGAGATTTAATACATCAGACGACGGTTACCCGGACCGGAATAAAAGTTAGGAATCCTCTACATTCACTGGAAAGGATTCCTAACTTTTATTCCGTGGGTATCGAATGCCTGAAGAATTAAATGGCGGAAGGTTACGAAAAAACCGAAAAAATGTAGCAAAAAAGAGGATGAATATCTGTCACTCAACTAAATGAGATTTGATATTTATCCTCTTTTTTCATCTAACAGTTGTCAAATGTATGCTATCAAACAATAGTCAAATAGTTCTATTTTTCATACTACTTTCAAGCATACCACAAAGTTTGATTTCAAGCCATTCCTTAGAATTTACCAGCCTGAGCTGCTTCCTCTACGGATACAGCAACTGCAACAGTCATACCAACCATCGGGTTGTTTCCTGCTCCGATCAGTCCCATCATTTCTACGTGAGCTGGTACTGATGAAGATCCTGCGAACTGTGCATCTGAGTGCATACGTCCAAGAGTATCTGTCATACCGTAAGAAGCTGGACCTGCAGCCATGTTATCTGGGTGAAGTGTACGTCCTGTACCACCGCCTGATGCTACTGAGAAGTACTTCTTGCCCTGCTCGATACATTCTTTCTTATATGTACCTGCAACTGGATGCTGGAAACGTGTCGGGTTTGTAGAGTTACCTGTGATAGATACGTCTACGCCTTCTTTGTGCATGATTGCAACACCTTCACGTACGTCGTTAGCACCGTAGCAGTTAACTTTAGAACGGAGTCCGTCAGAGTAAGAGATTCTCTGTACTTCTTTCAGTTCTCCTGTGTAGTAATCATATTCTGTCTGAACATATGTGAATCCGTTAATTCTTGAGATGATCTTTGCAGCATCTTTTCCAAGACCGTTCAGGATAACACGAAGAGGTTTCTTACGAACTTTGTTAGCCTTCTCTGCGATACCGATAGCACCCTCAGCAGCTGCGAATGATTCATGACCAGCCAGAAATGCGAAACACTCTGTATCTTCTTCCAGAAGCATCTTTCCTAAGTTACCATGTCCAAGACCTACTTTTCTCTGATCAGCAACTGATCCAGGAATACAGAAAGCCTGAAGTCCTTCTCCGATTGCTGCTGCAGCTTCTGCTGCTGTCTTACATCCTTTTTTGATTGCGATTGCTGCACCTACGATGTATGCCCAGCATGCATTTTCAAAACAGATTGGCTGAATACCTTTGATCTGATTGTATACATCAAGTCCGGCATCCTTTGTGATCTGCTGTGCTTCTTCGATAGAAGAAATACCATAACCAGCCAATACTTCATTGATTTTATCAATTCTTCTTTCATATGATTCAAATAAAGCCATTAATTTATCCTCCTGATTAAATTACCTTAAAATATTGAGATTACTCCTTACGTGGGTCGATGATCTTAACTGCATCTGCAACACGTCCGTACTGTCCTTTTGCTTTCTCCCAAGCTTCGTTTGGAGTGTCTCCAGCTTTTACGAAGTCTGTAAATTTTCCAAGGCTTACGAACTGATATCCGATGATCTCATCGTTCTCATCAAGAGCG
>ENA-OPSF01001748-OPSF01001748.1-human-gut-metagenome-genome-assembly--contig:-NODE-1748-length-15642-cov-2.704305_pt1 | contig 15642 bp, 16 predicted proteins | sample MGYA00241452_ERZ501896 | MGnify/ENA primary metagenome ERZ501896 (study PRJEB25962, sample SAMEA2042111) | human gut metagenome | biome: human gut; feature: human-associated habitat; material: faeces... | reverse complement strand
AGGAGAAATGAGTTTTAAAAATTTTATTTATCCAATTGATGATGATTTTGAAAAGGGTTTTGTTTTAAGACTAGGAATTGATAATTTTAAGAATATTAATGAAAATTATGGATTAAAGTTTGGAGATGAGATTCTTAAACGAGCAGGAAAGTACATCAAAGATCTTTTAAATGAGTATCAAAAACTTTATCATATTGTTTCTGATGAATTTATTATATTTGATTCAAATGGGACAGTTGATGATGCAATATATCTTTATAAAAAGATTCAAGAAAGAACACTTGATTTTATTGAGTCTACAAACTATGAAATTTATTATACTTTTTCAGCAGGAATCCTAGATTTTTATAGTCATCCAACAGCTAGTTATATTGAAATTATGAAATGGACAGAATTCTCTTTAAATAATGCAAAAGAAAGTGGCAAAAATACATATGATATTTTTGATAACTGTGATTATCAAAAATTTCAAAGAGAATCAGCGATTATTAGATATTTACACCAATCTATTGATCATGATTACGAAGGATTTGATGTGTATTTTCAACCTATAGTCGATGTAAATAAAAAAGAAGTAACACATTTAGAAACATTACTACGTTTTAAATGCGATGAATTTGGAAGAATATCACCAATGGAGTTTATCCCATTACTTGAAAAAAGTGGTCTTATTATTCCTGTAGGTAAATGGGTTTTAGAAAAAGCAATTCAAGCATGTTTATCATTAAAAAAATATCAATCTCAATTAAAAGTAAATGTTAATATTTCATATGTGCAAGTTTTAAAATCAGCGATTTTAAATGATATTTTAAGTATAATGAAAAAATATAATGTTGATCGAAATAGATTAGTTATTGAACTTACAGAAAGTGGCTTTATAGAATCAGATCGCTCTTTTGTTAATTTTTGTAATCAATTAAAAGAAAATAGTATTCTTTTAGCTTTAGATGACTTTGGTACAGGGTATTCTAACTTTCATTATTTATATAATTTAAAACCAGATTGTATTAAAGTAGATCGTGGACTTATGAAGAATGCTTTAAGTAATGATTATGAAAATTTATTATTAAAGCATATGATCAACATGGCTCATAGTGTTGGGGTCAATATGTGTATTGAAGGAATTGAAACGGAAGAAGAACTTCATAAAGTATTAGAAATGGGAAGCGACTTTATTCAAGGGTTTTATTATAGTAAGCCACTGCCTTTTAATGAGATAACAGATTATTTGAAAAATTTTAAGAAGATCATCTAGGATGGTCTTTTTTTATGGGCTATAATAAAAGAAGAAAAATTAAAGGAGAAGTTTATGGAACGATTAGTTGAAATATGTTGTGGAAGTTATGAAGATGCTTTAAATGCTTATTATGGAAGGGCAAAGCGTATTGAGTTAAATAGTGCTCTTCATTTAGGTGGTTTAACGCCTTCAATAGCTTCTTTGAAATTAACAAAAAAGAATACAAATTTAAAAATTATTACAATGATAAGACCAAGAGGTGCAGGATTTTGTTATAACGATATTGAATTTGAAGTTATGAAAGAAGATGCACGTTGTATGCTTGAAAATAAGGCAGATGGGATTGCTTTTGGATGTTTAAATCAAGATGGTTCAATTAATGAAAAGCAAACAAAAGAAATGATCGCTATTATTAAAGAGTATCAAGGAGAGGTTGTTTTTCATCGAGCATTTGATTGTGTAGCTGATCCCTATGCTTCAATTGAATTATTGATTCATTTAGGTGTGGATCGTATTCTTACTAGTGGTTTAAAACCAAAGGCAATGGATGGAAAAGAATTAATTAAAGATTTACAAAATAAATATGGTAATCAAATTGAAATATTGGCTGGAAGTGGTATAAATGCAAGTAATGCTAGAAAGATGATGGAGGATACAGGAATCTATCAAGTACATAGTTCATGTAAAGATTGGATCAATGATCCAACAACTAAAACGCATGAAGTTTCATATGCCTATGCACCTTCGCCTCATGAAAATGATTATGATGTTGTTTCAAAAGAACTTGTTGAAAAAATTGTAGAAAGTATAAAATAGGTTTGTTATGAAAGTTAAAGATTATAGTTATGAAACTTTTCCACGATATACAGTCAACATAGATGGTGCTTTGGAATTAAAAGGAAATAAAGAAAATCTAAGATGTCGGATGAAAGATGTAGAATATCAAAAAGGTTGTATGATTCGTTTTTTATTTCCAAATACGATTTTAGATGAAGAAAGAAAATATCCATTAGTGATTCATGTACAAGGTTCTGGATGGTATAAACAAGATATGAATGATCATATTTTTGATTTTATGCCGATTGTCAAAGCAGGTTATGTGTATGCAATTATTGAATACCATGGTGCTCCTGAATATAAATATCCAACGCAAGTAGATGATGTTATAAAAGCGATTGAATATTTAAAAGAAAACTATCAAAATTATCCTATTGATTTTAAACATGTATTTTTAAGTGGGGATTCTTCAGGAGGACATATTGCCTTACTTGTAGCTTTACAAGAAAGGTATAATTTTAAAGGAATCATTGATTTATATGGAGTCACAAACTTTATGACATTTAATAATTGGTATAGTAAATATGACTGGCATGAAGAAAGAAATGTGACTGATTTTTTAGGATCATTAGATATAGAACTTTTAATGAAAGCTTCACCAATGACCTATTTAAAAGAAAATATGTCTTTACCACCATTTCTCATTCTTCATGGAGATAAAGATCATGTTGTACCTATTACCCAAAGTATAGAACTATACGAAAAACTTAAAGAATATCACTATGATGTAATCTTTGGTAGAGTTCATGATGCAGATCATGGAAGAAGTATTTTTTATAATGAAGATGTTTATCAAACAATTGTTAATTTTTTAAATAAAAATAAGTGATCAATGTATGTAAAAGTGAGGCGATTTACTTGGAATTACATATTAGAGAATTTGAATATCAAAATATAATCAAACAACAATTTTATAAACAATTAGTTGTTTTATCTTTATATGTCTTATTATTAGTTTTTGCTTTAGAAAGTATTTTATATGGTTTTGATTATGTATGGATTATTCTTTTTGTGGCTTCTATGGCAATTATTAATTTAAATTTTAGAAGAAAGAAAAAGATATTAGGTTATGATCTTGTTTATATTGATGAAAATCATCGTTTCTTTTATAACAATCTATTCATTGAAATGAAAGATCTAGAAAATTATGTTCTTTCAAAAGAAACAATAACTTTGAATTTTATAGATTATTCTATTGTGATAGAAAAAGATGAAAATCTTTATGATTATTTAAATCAATTTGTGAAAAATAAAAAACCAATTAATGGAAAAAAACAGAGATTATTTGTTAGCTGTTTTACACTTCTTTTTGTATTTTTCTCATTAAGTTTAGGTAATCTTGTATTAGGGAGTATTTATAGTTATATAAATCATGTTGAAATGATTTCACTTTCAACGATTCTTATACCTATTATTCAAATAACAAGTATTATACTAGGAGTCGCTCTTATCTTTTTTGTAGCGAAGAAGTTTAAAAAAGGGATAGGTCTTTATGTGAGTTTATTATTGATTGTACTTTATATTGCCTTACCTTTTATTATGGGTAATGATATTCATCGTTTAGATAATGACATGGCTTATACACGACAAAATCAAAAGCTTACACTTTATAGTCATTATAAAAAAGGTTATGGAAAATTTGAAAGACAAATAACGAATGTTTCAAATAAGGCAGAAGTGGGAAATTATCAAAGTGTGCTCTATATTTTAGAAAATCAAAAGATAGAAGTGATTTCTTTAGAAAATGAAGCTAAAAATGATAAATTCGTTTCTAAAATTAAAAATCAAACTTATTTAGAAACGTATATTTCAACACACTATACTTTAACTATTGGAGATGATAAAGCTTATTTTGAAAAAAATAGTTCACCTAAAATAGTGAAATTGCATAGAATCAATAATCATATGCTTTATTTTAAATATAAAAAGGATTATTACTTTATTTATATTTTAGAAAAACAAAAAGATATCAGAGTCTATGAGCTTTCTAATGATAGAGATTTAAAATTTTACTTTGCTCCAGACCCTTTTGAAATGTCTAACTCTCAAACAAGTAATGAGGATGCAAATGAAAGTGAGTCACAAAATCAAACAGAGGAAGCAAATCAAGAAACAACAGCACAAGAAAGTGATACTACTGATTTAGAAAATGATCCAGAAAGAGTTTATTTTGAAAAAGTGTATGACCTTTTAATAGCACAAAATAAATTAGACAACCCTTGTTTTGATTATCAATATGACGCTAAAGGTTATCCTTATGCAGTTGTAAGTACAAATGATGAATATACATTATCTCTTGTATTTAATAAATATAAAAATAATGATGAAGATTATGAAATTGTTTTAGAAAAGTATATCAAAAAAAGTAGCACGCAAAGTCTTGTTGATTTTTATTTAGTGAATACAAAAACTTTGGAAGTTACAGATCAACAACGAGATTATTGGTAGGGTCAAGAATTATCTTGATCCTTTTTATTTATGTTTTATTAATATATATACAAAGTATCTTAACACTATCTTAATACCTCCCATGTTATAATAGAAATAATGAGGGGAGTATTATGGTAGATTTTATATTAGTGATTATTTTGATAATTGTTTTGTTTATGGTATATAAACAAATGAGTTGTTTTGATGAGCTTATAGAAAGTATAGAATACCCAACAATTCTTATCATTTATGATGATCAATATCAAATAGCAAAAAAATATGAAAATGATACAATCAAATGTATACCAAAACAAGAAATATATCACTTTGAACAAAGTTATCAATATGTCATTTTATGCTGTGAAGATGATTATTATAACTTATTAATGAATTATCGTATTCATAGAGATATGTTAGATGTCCAAGTTTATTCTTTAATTGGAAAACAAAAGTATGAAGAATTATATCAAGAAAATATTGAATTGTTACAAACAATAGAAGACATAGAAAGGTTAATAAAACATTTATATGATCAAAAGAAGAACAAATGTTGAAATCATTGCATTAGGATTTGCAATTGTTATTTTAGTTGGAACGTTTTTACTTTTGTTACCTGTTTCTAGTGATCATACGGATTTTTTAGGTGCGCTTTTTACAGCGACAAGTGCCACTTGTGTAACAGGTTTAGTTGTTTATGATACGGCAACACATTGGACATTGTTTGGACAAATCGTGATTTTACTTTTAATTCAAATAGGTGGTTTAGGTTTTATTACGATTGGGGTTTTTCTAGCCACTTATCTTAAGAAAAAAATTAGTTTAAGACAGAGAGGCTTGATTGAAGAAAGTGTCAATTCTTTAAAATTAGCAGGTGGGGTCAAACTTGTTAAACATATTATAAAAGGAACTTTTTTATTTGAAGGAATTGGCGCAATTATTTTAAGTCTTGTTTTTATAGAAGATTTTGGTTTATTAAAAGGTATTTATTTAGGAATCTTTCATGCGATTTCTGCTTTTTGTAATGCAGGATTTGACATACTTGGAATAATAGAACCTTATGGTTCATTAACTCCTTATGTTTCTAATATAATTGTTAATATAACAATTATGGCATTGATTATTATAGGAGGTCTAGGATTTATTGTTTGGCAAGATATTTATGAAAAAGGGTTTAAGTTTAAAAAATATCTTTTACAAACAAAAATCGTTTTAATAATGACAATTATTTTAATTGTTGGCGGAGCCGTATTATTTTATTTATTTGAATGTCAAAATTCACTTTCTTCCTTGTCTCAAGAAGAAAAGATTTTAGCTTCATTTTTTCAATCTGTGACTTGTCGTACAGCTGGTTTTAATACAGTTGATGTTTCTCATTTAAAACCTTCAACAAGTTTATTAATGATGTTTTTAATGTTTGTTGGTGGTAGTCCTGGGTCAACAGCTGGAGGTATTAAGACCACGACTTTTGCAGTTTTGACTATTTTTGTATACGCTACAATGACCAATAAAAGTGAAGCCAATGCTTTTAATCGTCGTTTTGATAGTAAAACGATAAAAAAAGCATGTTCCGTTTTTTTAATAAATTTTATATTTATTTTTATAAGTGCAATTGCACTTTTTGACATGCAACCTCAACTTCCAATGCAAGATGTTTTTTTTGAAATCTTTTCAGCACTTGGAACAGTAGGAATTTCAACAGGGATTACAAGACAACTGACAATGCTTTCTAAAATTGTGATTGTTTTATTAATGTATTGTGGTCGAGTAGGAAGTTTAACTTTAGCTTTAAGTCTTTCAAGAAAAAAGAAAATTTCAAATTGTAAAAATCCAGTAGAAAAAATAGCTATTGGGTAGGAGGAGTTATGAAAACAGTATTAATTATAGGAATGGGACGTTTTGGTCACCATCTAGCAAGTAATATGATTTCACTTGGAAATGAAGTGATGATCGTAGATAAAGATGAATCTCGTTTAGAAGATCTAACAAAATTGATTTCGAATATTAAAATAGGGGACTGTACAAATGAAGATGTTTTGCAAAGTTTTGGTGTTGCTAATTTTGATATTTGTTTTGTTTGTATTGGAACAAATTTCCAAAGTAGTTTGGAAATTACAAGTTTGCTCAAAGAATTAGGAGCCAAGTATGTTATTTCTCAAGCAACAAGAGATATACACGCTAAATTTTTATTAAAAAATGGGGCGGATGAGGTTATTTATCCTAATCGTGACAGTGCTGAAAAATTAGCAGTGCGTGTAAGTAATGATAATTTGTATGATTATGTTGAATTGGATAATGAATATTCTATTTATGAAATTCCTGCATTACGTCAATGGTTAGGAAAAACAATTAAACAAATTAATATTCGAGCAGCTTTTCATATTTATATCATAGGAATCAAAAAAGATAATAAAACAGATTTTTTACCTTCGGTAGATTATGTTTTTAATATAGAAGATCATCTTTTAGTTATAGGAAAGAAAAAAGATGTTGATATGATTCTAAAATGTATGTCATGATGATCTTGGTGATTTTATGAAAGAAAAATTAAGGTATTTAGTTTATTTTGGTATTATTATTTCGATTGAATTATTTTGTTCATTTACTTTAAATTCAATGGGAATTAGGAAAGAAAATATTTTAATGGTATTTATTGTAGGAGTTTTATTAATTGCTACATTTACTAAAGGATATTTTTATGGTTTATTAGCATCTATTATTAGTGTATTATGTTTTAACTTTTTATATATTGATCCTAACTATGATTTTCATATTAGTGATCCTAATGATTTTATGCTTATTCTTTTCTTTTTGATGACTTCTGTTATTGCCTGTAGTTTAACGGATCGTTTTCAAAAACAAATTATTATTTCTAAAAAGAATGAAAGTATTTCTAAACAATTATATAGCTTATCAGAAAGATTATTGAATGTTTCAGGTATCGAATATATTTTATTAAAAGGAAATCAATATATTGAAGAAAGTATTCAAATAAAAACAAATATTTCCTTGGAAATAAAAGAAGAAAGTAAAAATGTAATTCCTATTATAGGAATGAATCGAGTTTTAGGAAGTATTGAAATATTAAGTCATCAAGGACTCAATGAAGATCAAATGATTATCATTAAAGCAGCTGCTAACCAATTAGGAAATGCTTTAGAAAGAGAACTTACTTATTTAGAACAAGAAAAAATAAAGGTAGCGATGGAAAGAGAACATATGCTTAACAGTATGTTAAGAAGTATCTCACATGATTTAAGAACACCACTTACAGGAATCGTTGGAGCAAGTCAACTCATGATGAATCAAGATCATCTTACAAATGAGGATGTTTATTCACTTGCAAAAGACATACATGATCAAGCACATTGGCTTACTCAAATCGTTGAAAATATTTTAAACATGTCTAAAATAGAAAGTGGAAATTTAGTTTTACATAAAAACTTAGAAGTTGTAGATGATTTGATTTATGAAGCAATACAACATTTACCTGAATTAGAAAAAAGAAATGTGGTTGTAGATGTACCTCAAGATTTATTATTTATTAATGTAGATGGTAAATTAATGGTTCAAGTATTTATTAATATTTTAAATAATGCAATCAAGTATACAAAAGAAAAAGATCAAATTACGATTCATGTAAAGAAATTAGAAGATGAAGTACAGTTTATGATTAAAGATACAGGATCTGAAATTTCTAAAAATATTTTAGATCATATTTTTGAAGAATTTGTAACAGATACCAATGTTTCTAATGATAGTCAAAAAGGAATTGGTTTAGGGTTAGCTATTTGTAAAGCAATTGTTCAAGCTCATGGTGGAAAAATTTGGGCTAAGAATGAAAAAGATGGAGCATGTTTTATTTTTACTATTCCTAGTGATAAGGAGTTGAATGTATAATGAATGATTTAATTATGATTGTAGAAGATGATCCATATATTTCTCATTTTTTGCAAATGTCTTTTGAACAAGAAGGATATCGTATATTAATGACAACAAAGGGTCATGAAGCATTAAGTCTTTTTTATAGTCATCAACCTGATATCGTTATTTTAGATTTAGGTTTACCAGATATTGATGGTCTTGAAGTAATTCAAGAAATTAGGAAAATTTCTTCAAAACCTATTATTGTTGTTTCTGCACGATTAGAAGAACAAGAAAAAATCAAAGCACTTGATTTAGGAGCAAATGATTATGTTGTAAAACCATTTTATATGGGAGAGCTTTTAGCTAGAATTAGAGTTGCTAAAAGATTATCTAAAAAAGAAGATGAAGAAATAAAGAAATATCAAAAGGATTATTTAGAGGTTGATTTTATTTCTAGAAAGGTATTAATAGATCAAGAAGAAATTCATTTAACACCGATTGAATTTAATCTTTTAAAGCTTTTAATTGAACATCGTGGTAAAGTATTAACACATAATTACATTCAAAAAGAAATCTGGGGTTATCAAGATCATTCTAATCAAAATGCATTAAGAGTATTTATGGCTACTCTTCGTCGAAAAATAGAAGGGAAACCTGTTTTTTTGGTACTGGATGATACGAATCAACCTCATTTTATTGTCACAGAAGTAGGCGTTGGTTATTATTTTAAAGATTAACAAGGGAAATCTTGTTTTTTATTATATTGACAAATATTTATTATAGCGATATGTTTTTATCAAGCTTTTTGTTAGGGGACAAAAGTCGAAGTAAGGATGAAGGAGGAAAATTTATGGACAAGATGGCAGATGTTCTAGGCTGTGTGGGGGCATGGTGTGGACAAAATAAATATTTATCTGCAATTAAAAATGCGTTTCAAAACTTTATGCCACTTACAATTGCGGGGGCTGTAGGTGTCTTATGGTGTAATGTTCTTGTAAATGCAGATACAGGACGTGGAATGTTTTTTTAAACCAATTATGATTTTAGATTTTTTAAATCCAGCATTTCAAGCCATTAACTTTTGTACAATTAGTTGTATTACTGTAGGAATCACTTTAGGAATTGCTCAAGAAATAGGTGTTTGGAATATGACAGCTGAAAAAGCAGGGTATATTCCAGGACTTGTAGGACTTGCAGCATGGTTATCAGTGACAAATACCTCTCATGTAGTTAAAGGCGCTAAAGAAGCTTTTACGGGAATCGCGAGTAATGAACTAGGAGCAACCGGTTTATTTACGGGAATGATTATTGGAATCCTATCTGTTGAATTATTTTGTTTCTTTGAAAAACAAGATGCTTTAAAAATTAAAATGCCAGATCAAGTGCCACCTGGTGTTGCACGTGCATTTGAAGTTTTAATACCAGCAACACGAGGACTTGTTATTGCGATATTGATTTTCTCAAAACGTGATGATAATAAAGCAATTGCTTCTTTATCACTAGTACTAGGATTATTCAATATTAATGAAACAGTTATTTTTGGTATTCACTTGTATTAAATCCAATTTTAGGTATTCCTTTTGTAATAACACCACTTATTAATATTGTAATTGGATATATACTGACTATTATAGGATTCTGTCCAGTAGCTTGTTTAACAGTTCCTTGGACAACACCACCAATTATCTTTGGTTTTCTAGCAACAGGAGCAAGTATTTTTGGTGCAATTACACAAGCTATCTTAATTGTGGTTTCTATTGTTATTTATACACCTTTTCTTATTTCTTATGAAAAGTATCAAAATAAAAAAGCCACAAATATTTAATGATAAAGTCATTTGACTTTATCTTTTTTTCAATTTTTGAGAGTGCTCACATTTCTTTTTTTTATTGTTTAAGATGTATATGCATCTTGAAAGGAAAAAAAATGAATATCAAAAGAAAAAGAATATTAAAATTAATAGAAGGTTTTTTGTGTTGTTTATGTTTAGGAGTGACTCTTGCCTGGAGTTTATTTGTGGTACCGATTGAAACATTAAATGGATGTTCAAGAAGTCAAACATCATTCGCGTTTACGATCAATACTTTATTTTTTTCTGTAGGTAGTATTCTCACAGGAATTTTAAGTAAGAAAATATCATTTTCTCATATTATCAAAATATCAGGAATATTAATTGGAATTGGTTTTTATTTAACAAGTATTTCTACAAATATTTATATGTTGTATGCATCTTATGGAATCATTGTAGGAACTGCTGTAGGAATGGGATATAATTGTGTTATTTCGGCTTGTCCTTTATGGATGCCAGAAAAAACAGCAACAGCAACCGGTTTATTATTAATGGGCTATGCATTATCGACTGCTGTTTTTGGACCAATGATTAGTTCAATTATTGAAAATCATGGAATCGTAATTGCTTTTAGAATGGTCGCTATGGTTTGTGGATGTGGTTTATTTTTACTTGGATTTTATGTAGGTGATCCAAATTTGAAAGAAATAGATTTATTGCCTCAAAGAAATCGTCATGAAGGAAAACAAGATTATAATATCATTACAGCAGATATGGTCAAAATGCCCATGTTTTGGATTTATTATCTTATCATTGTGATTCTTCCAGGAGTTGGTTTATGTATATTAAGTCATAATGCTCCAATGATGACAGAAACAATTGGTGTGAGTACTGCTTTAGCAGCAACAGTTGTTTCTTTAGTATCATTTTGTAATGGTTTTGCAAGATTTATTTTTGGATTTTTCTTTGATAAATTAGGTGTTATTAAAAATTTGATTCTTGTATCTGTAGGAACCCTTATGTCAACAATTTTTATTTTTATAGGATTATCTTCAAAAAATATAATTATTTATATTATTGGAGCAGCATTATTATTGATTTCATATGGATGCAATGCAACGTCTATTCCATCTGTGATGAGAGAATTATTTGGATATCGTACATTTTCTCTTAATTATTCAATATTAAGTACACAAGCAATATGGGTAGCTTTTTTCCCGGTAATTATTGGTAGTGTTCAAAGTCATACAAATACATATGTTATGCCTTCTATGTTATTAATAATTTTTTCGATAATAAGTATTATGATATTATTATTTTTATGAAATCTTATCGTAATGAAATGAAAAAGAAAAATGCACTTCAAAAATAATATCTTATTTCTTTATTGTTTATTAAACGATTATTCGTTATATTATAAGAGTAAAAAGAATGAGGAATAATTATGAGTGAACAAATACATAAAAGAAGAAAAAGATATAAAGGGACACACCCTAGAAATTTTGAAGATAAATACAAAGAATTAAATCCAGAAAAATATCCAGAAACGATTGAAAAAGTTATTTCTAAAGGAAGTACACCAGCAGGAATGCATATTTCTATTATGGTTGATGAGATTCTAGATTTTTTAGATATTCAACCCGGACAAGTTGGTTTAGATTGTACATTAGGTTATGGTGGTCATACTTCTAAAATGTTAGAAAAATTAGAAGGTCAAGGTCACGTTTATGGATTAGATATTGATTCAATTGAAATTGAAAAAACAACACAAAGATTAAGAAATAAAGGATTTGATGAAAATATTTTTACATCGGTCTTAACGAATTTTAGAAATATCGATGAAGTAAGTGAAAAATATGGAAAGTTTGATTTTGTATTGGCTGATTTAGGTGTTTCATCCATGCAAATAGATAATCCTGAAAGAGGATTTTCTTATAAAAAAGAAGGACCATTAGATTTAAGATTAAATCCCAAAGCTGGAAGACCAGCTTCTGAAATCTTAAAAGAACTCTCTAAAGAAGAACTTGAAAATATTTTAGTAGAAAATTCAGATGAACCTTATGCAGATATTCTAGCTAGAAATATTTATTCATTTATTCGTTCAGGAATGGAAGTAGAAACAACAGGTCAACTTTATAAAATTATTGATAAGACATTAAATTTTATTGAAGATAAAAATAGAAAAGATATTGTTAATAAAACAGCAGCTCGAGTTTTTCAAGCTTTAAGAATAGAAGTCAATCAAGAATTTGAAGTTTTATATGAATTTGTTGAAAAACTACCTCATATTTTAAAACCAGGAGGAAGAGTAGCTATTTTAACTTTCCATTCAGGTGAAGATCGTATTGTTAAAAAGGCTTTTAAAGAAATGAAAAATAGTGGTGTTTATGAAGATGTATGTCGAAATGTAATACGACCAACTAAAGAAGAATGTCATCGAAATTCAAGAGCTAAATCAACAAAAATGCGTTGGGCAATTAAAGCTAAATAATAAAAAGGAATAATGATTTTTGGTCATTATTCCTTTTTTTTAATAAGCTCAAATATTTCTTGATAGAGAGGAAGGAGTTTTTTGTCTTTATGCATAACAATATGATACGTTCTTTGTATTTGAAAATCATTATTTTTTAAATAAGTTATTTCTTTTGATTCTTTAACTAAAGAATAAGGAAGAATCGTAAAACCATCATTTTGTTTAACAAGTTCAATTAAAGCATGAGGATTTGTACATTCAATAGTTGGCACAATATCTAAATCATGACTTATAAAATAACTATGAACAAGTTCATAAATAGAACTTCCTTTTTCACGTGAATAATAATCAAAATGTTCTAATTCTTTTAAATCTTTTACTTTTAATAAAGGATGCTTTTGATGAACAACGATAACAAGTTCATCTTGATAGAAAGCAATTTTTTTTAATTGATGAAGCGGTGTTGTTTCAATTAAAGCAAAATCAAGTTCATTTTTTAAAAGTAAATTTTCTATATATTCAAGATTATTAACGATAATATGAAAATGAATAGTTGGATAAATCATTTTTAATTTTTTTAATAATTGAGGTAAAAAAACTTGTGCCATAGTGACACTACAACCAAAAGAAATATTTTCTACATGATCTTCATACATTTCATTTTCCATATTTTCAAGAGATGAAAGAATCTGTAATGAATGATTATATAAAAGATGAGCTTTTTTTGTAGGATAAATTTGACGGTTCATACGATCAAATAAGGGTGTTTGATATTTTTCTTCTAATTCTTTAATAGCTAATGAAACAGAAGGTTGGCTAATGTGTAATTCTTTGGATGCTTTAGTAATACTTTGATTTTGATAAACACTCATAAAGATTTCTAGATGTCTAAATGTCATAATGTCTCCTTATATAGGTAAATACCTATGTATAATATAATTATATAATATTTTACAGATGAATCAATGTGTATTAAGATGAAATAGGTGATATAAATGAAGGAAAAAAGAAAATTATTAATGGAATTGTTTACCTCTACACTTTATTTATCAGCATTTACTTTTGGTGGAGGTTATGTGATTGTTTCTTTATTAAAAGAAAGATTTGTGGATCAACTTCATTATATTGATGAAAAAGAAATGTTGGATTTAGTAGCGATTGCACAAAGTGCTCCAGGAGCAATAGCTGTTAATGGAGCGATTGTTTTAGGATATAAAATGGCAGGAATTTTAGGAATTATTGTTTGTGTAATAGGGACAATTATTCCTCCTATTGTGATTATTAGTGTGATAGCTTATTTTTATAAAATATTTATTACGAATAAAATCATAAGTGCGATGTTACTTGGAATGCGTGCAGGAATTGGAGCAATTATTGTAAGTGTTGTTTATGATATGGCTTTAAGTGTCATGGATGAACATCAAGGTAGAAATATCTTAATTATGATTGTCTCATTTGTTTTGAATTATTTCTTTAATATTAATATTATGTACATTATTCTAGGATGTATTTTACTTGCTATTATTGATTTAGTGATGAGGAGGAAAAAAGCATGATCTATTTACAATTATTTTGGGCCTTTTTTCAAATAGGTTTATTAAGCTTTGGTGGAGGTTATGCAGCTTTACCACTTATTAGTCAACAAGTAATTTCTACATATCATTGGATCAGTCAAAATACATTTACAGATCTTATTACAATTTCTCAAATGACACCTGGTCCAATTGCAGTTAATTCTTCTACTTTCGTAGGACAATATGTTGCTCATTTACCAGGGGCATTGATTGCAACACTTGGATGTATTTTACCTTCGTGTGTGATTGTTTCATTACTGGCTTATTTATATGTAAAATATAAAAATATGGAAGTAATGAAAACAATTTTAGCTTATTTAAGACCAGCGGTTGTTTCAATGATTGCAATTAGTGGTATAAGTATTTTAATTTCTTCATTTTTTAAAGAATCTATTATTGGGATATCTTATTTAAGATATCATGCAATGATTGTTTTTGTTATTTGTTTAATATTACTTAGAAAATATAAAATGAATCCAATCTTAGTTATGGTTCTTGCAGGAATCAGTGAGGTTGTTATTCAAATGATATAGGAGGAAAGAAAAATGTATATTTATTATCCAAGTTGTAATTTTGCTACAATGCATCTTCAAACAGCAAAAAAAGTAAGAGATTATTTTGAAAAACAAATGCCGATTGCAAGATGTTGTAAAATTGATAAAAGAGAATTTGAAAAAGGCGATATTGGTTTATATGTATGTCAAGCTTGTAGAAAGCAAATAGAGAATCAAGTAAAGACTATGTCTGTTTGGGAATATTTTGATCAATTAGATAATTTTGATTTTCCTGATTATCATGGACAAAAAATGTATTTACAGGATTGTTTTCGTGATAGAAATCATCCTGAAGTACATCAAGCTGTTAGAAGTCTTTTAAAGAAAATGAATATCGAAGTTATTGAAATGAAAAATAATAAAGACAATTCTATTTTTTGTGGAACACTCCATTATGAATCAAAAGCGTTAGATGATACACATTTATCACATTATCCTAAAGATGTACAAGAAAAATACATGCAAGAATATGTTCAACAATTTGATAATAAGAAAATTATTTGTGTTTGTAATCGCTGTTTAAAAGGAATTCTTTTAGGAAAAGGAAATGGTGTTCATTTATTAGAATTGTTATTTAATAAATAGATTAAATTAAAAACAGGCTTATTAGGGAATTCCCAAGCCTGTTTTTAGATTGAATTTTGATGAACATAATTTGTAATTTCACCAAGATTGATTTCTTTGAGTTTTTGTTTATATTGATTTTCAGCAGCATCTAAATGATTGATAATGATATCTTCTGTATGTTGAATATTTAATGCTGGGTCAAAGACTTTATCAACTAAATGTGTAGTTTCAATAAATTTTTCTTTTCCTTCAATTGCTTCAAAAATATCTAAAAAAGAAATATCATTCATTTTTTTGTTTAAAATAAAACCACCTAG
>ENA-OPSF01001739-OPSF01001739.1-human-gut-metagenome-genome-assembly--contig:-NODE-1739-length-15721-cov-2.578961_pt1 | contig 15721 bp, 12 predicted proteins | sample MGYA00241452_ERZ501896 | MGnify/ENA primary metagenome ERZ501896 (study PRJEB25962, sample SAMEA2042111) | human gut metagenome | biome: human gut; feature: human-associated habitat; material: faeces... | reverse complement strand
TCCAAATTATCAGGATCACCACTACGTACATCTGATGCCCACACACGCATACACCTTACTTCCTCATCCACACAATCCTTCAGAACAGATGCTTGATTATTTATTTTCATCTGAATTTTTCTGTCTGCTGCGGAGCAGCTCTTTTCTGCAACAATCTTCCCCTGCCTGTCACGAATTTTATAAACAAGGTTTTGTCCCTCCTTTTTTTCTGTAATCCATGTCTCTATGGTAATCTCTGCATCATTCCCTTGAAGGACAGGCGTTACCTGAAGTCCCTCTCCCCCGCAGTATTCCAAATCAAAATGAACAGCTGAAACCCCTATAATATTCACATCACGGTACAGACCGCCGTAAAAGGTAAAATCAGCCATTTGAGGATAAACGCTGTCGTTTTGGCTGTTATCCACGGTAATTACCAAAAGACTCTCTTCCTTTAGCTCCTTGGTGATATCTACACGCCATGTAGAATATCCTCCGTCATGATGCGCCAGTTTTCTTCCGTCCACATATATATCGGCAGAAGAATTTGCTCCCCGAATTTCCAGAAAATATTTATCTGCCTTTGGAAGTTCTGCTCTCTTAATCATCTTGGCATAATATCCCGTCCCACGATAATAGTCGTTGTTCCCGTCCTGTCCGTCTATATTATTCCATGTATGGGGCAAATGTACCCAGCACCACCTTTTTGGCATTTCTTTCGGAATTTCATCTGTATCTTTTGTAAACGCCCATTTTTCATTGATATTGATTACCTGTCTCATCCTGCACTCTCCTGTTCTCTTCTTAATTTCAATGCCGTTATATTCTCCTCCACCCGCTTTTTGTTCAATGGATAAAGAAACAGCAGGCTAAGGGCGACTCCCAGATAAAGAATTCCGGGAAGCAATGTTGCGATATTATAAATTCCGTCCAAAACCTCCTGCGTCTGTATGGTCTTCGCTGAATTAAATCCGATTATTCCCAGCGCATAACCGCCCAAGCCTCCGGCAAATGCCTGTCCGATTTTTCTTGCAAAAGAATAAGCCGCATAAATCGTACCATCCTCTCTTTTTCCTGTCCGCACTTCCTGATCATCAATCACATCTGTAATAAACGCCCATAAAATCAAGTTAAAAATTCCAAATCCCAAAAATCCCAGAATGTTAATGCCAATATAAAGGGCTGCTGATTTTGTGTGAAGAAAAAATAGCAGGAAACAGGAAATTGCACTGCACAGACAACCGAAAATTCCGATTTCCTTTTTTCCGAACCTTTTGGAAACAGGTACTGCAAAAGGCGCTAAAGCAAGAGAAGGCAGAACGCCTGCCAAAGTCATGACAGAAAGCGCTTCTTTGTTTTTAAAATAATCAATAAAAAGATATTGGTTGATCGACTGTGTCATAATCTGTGCTACCAATAAAAGCAGCGCAGCCAGAATAATCCCCAGAAGCGCCCTGTTAGAAAGAAGGTCTTTTGCCGTCTGTCCAAAACCTGCTTTTTCCTGTGTTTCCTTTGTCTGCACTTTTACACGTTCCGTGGTCATGAAATAACACAACAGGTAACAAATAATTGCAGCAACGGAAAATACTCCTGCAACAAGGGTAAAGCGTTTCTCATTTACTACCTGATTTCCCACTGCATCTGTGGTATATACCAGCAGAGGCGCTCCCACGCCCACAATTAACTGCGCTAGCACAGCGCCTACACTTCGAAAAGTGGAAAGAGCTGCTCTGTCATCTGCATCAGGACTTAATACCGATGCCATAGAACCATAAGGGATATTGATGGCTGTATAAAAGATACTTCCCCATAAAATATAAGTTACAAACATGTACAAGATTTTCAGCCCTTGGGGAGCAGCCTTCATTCCTCCCTGATACATTAAAAAACTGGCGAGAGCTACCGGACCGCACATTCTTAAAATCCACGGACGAAATCTGCCGTTTTTAGAGGTCTTCCCTTTATCTACAATCCTTCCCATAGTAATATCCGTAAAAGCATCCACACATCTGGCAACTAAAAATAACGTGCCTACCATACCGGCGCTGATACCCAGCACTTTTGTATAAAACACCATTAAAAACACACTGGCAAAAAGAAAGGTAAAATCATTTCCGAAATCACCGAACATATAACCGATTTTATCTTTCATTCCAAATGCACTGTTTTCTGTTCGTTCCATTCTTCTGCTCCTTATTTTATTTAGTATCTTAAAAGTAATATAGCCTGAACTTACAACTTTCATACATTGTAAGTTCAGGCTATATTATTTTTATACTTTTCTATTCAATATCTATTTTCAAATCTTTATAAAAATATTCGTTATCTCTTTCTCCGATTTCCCGCATCACCCTGCATGGATTTCCCACAGCGACTACATTGGCAGGAATGTCTTTTGTCACAATGCTTCCTGCTCCGATAACAGAATTTTCTCCGATAGTGACTCCCGGTAAAATAATTGCACCTGCTCCAATCCACACATTATTTTCAATATGAACCGGACGATTAAACTGTATGCCTCTGCGTCTTAAATCCGGCTTTATGGGATGCGCCGCAGTAACAATGGTAACATTGGGACCAATCATTACATAGTCACCAATGAAAACGTCCCCATCATCCACTACAGTCAAATTAAAATTCGCATACACGTTTTTGCCCATGGAAATATGATGTCCGCTCCAATTTGCGTAAAAAGGCGGCTGAATATAACAATTATCTCCGCATTTGGCAAACATCTTTTTCATCAGCTCTTCCCTTTTTTTCACTTCACCGGAGGGCACTTCATTAAATTCTTTTAATTCATCCAAATATGGAAACTGCTCTGCTAAAATCTCTTCATCTCCTGGGTCATATAAAATCCCTTTATCCATGCGTTCTCTCTCTGTCATAAGTTTCTTCTCCTCTCCTACTTTTCTATTTCTTTTACTGCTTCTACTGCCTTTTGAAGCTGTGTATCCTCTTCATAAGTAAGCACTGTCTTCTTTTGTAATTCTTCTGCCAGTTCTGCTTCGATGTCCGGCTGAATTCCCGTGCCGTGAATACATCTTCCCTTTGGCGTATAATATTTTGCTGTGGTAGTCTTTACTGCGCTTCCGTCTGTAAGAGGAATAAGACTTTGCACAATTCCCTTTCCGAAGGTTGTGGTTCCCACAATCGTTCCCACACCATAATCCTGTATTGCTCCTGCAAAAATTTCTGATGCACTGGCGCTGTTTCCGTTTACAAGGACTGCCAGAGGAATATCCAGCTCACTTTTTCCGTCTGAATGAACTTCTTCTCTCTTGCCGTCTTTGTCCTCTGTATATACAATCAAGCCTTCCGGTAAGATATCATTTAAAATATTGCATACCGATGTTAAAAGTCCCCCCGGATTATTTCTTACGTCTACAATAAGACGTTCCATTCCCTGATTTTTTAAATCTTCAAAGGCTTCCAGATACTGGCTTTCCGTCTGCTCTGTAAATTCATACAACAGAATATAGCCTACATTGTCCTCCAGCATCTTATGCTCCACAACGGGAATATTTACTTCCTCCAAAGGAACGTCAAATTCCAGATAATCATTTTCTCCTTCTCTTGCCACTGTCAAATGTGCAACTTCGCCTTCTGAGGTCTTCACTTTTTCCACCACTTCTGAAAGCTCCATACCTGCAATGTCTTCATTGTTTACCTTGAGCAAAATATCATCCGGCAAAAGTCCTGCCTTTGCCCCCGGAGCTCCCTCATAACATCTCACCAGCTTTACCATACCTGTTTCCATGTCCATCTGCATCACAACGCCAATTCCTTTATACAGACCTGTTGTCTCTGTATTTAATTCCTCATATTCCTCTTTTGTATAATATGCGGAATAAGGGTCTCCAAGACTTGCCATCATTCCCTTATACATACCGGTTTCCATAAAGTCTTTGTCAATCTCACCGGTAAATTCATCATCAATAATTTTTTCCAGTACCTTTGCTTTTTCCACAAAATCCTGATTTACAGCTTTGTCTTCTGCACTTTTTTCCTGTGCATAATCATAAATTTTTAATCCTGCACCACCTACAACAAGTGTCAGTACAATTCCTAAAAGAAAACCTTTTATAAACTTTTTTCTTTCCATTTTTCTGCTCCTTAAAATGCCAATTTGGATAAATAGATTGCGTAACAGAGCAATTTCCTATGAAATGAAGAAAGAGGACTGCATTTACAGCCCCCTTTATCTTATAAATAATTCATAGGATTTACATATACTCCATTTTTCATAACACCGAAATGAAGATGCGGTCCTGTTGAATATCCTGTTGAACCTACTGCTGCAATCTGCTGACCGGCGCTTACCTTCTGTCCGACCTTTACATAACGTGCAGATGCGTGCATATAGACTGTATAAAAACCATTTCCGTGGTCTATGGTTACATAGTTTCCTGCTGACTCTGAATATGTAGAAACCGTTACCGTACCTGCTGCTGCGGCTACAATGGGAGAACCGCTACTTGCTCCGATATCAATTCCTTTATGGTTGCTGGAAGCTCCCGCAGTAGGTGAATTTCTGTCTCCAAAAGGACTGGTTACATTATGAGAAGACGGACAAGGCCATGTAAACTGTGGAGAACCACTGTTCTCAGACTGACTGTTATCCGGTTTTTCCTCCGGCTTTGTCTCCGGCTGTGTATTCGGTTTCTCTTCCGGCTTTACTTCCGGTTTTGACTCTGGCTGCTCTGTCTTATTTGCATCAGAATTTGTGCTTTCATTGGAAGGAGAAGAGCTTTCCTGTCCTCCTGCGCTTTGCACTTCCTCTTTCATCTGCTTCAAAATCTCATTCTGAATTGCCAGTTCACCTTCTAAGTCAGACTGTTCCATTACCGCAGCGTCAATACCCGCTTCAAACTTTGTAATTTCTTCCTGCTTTTTACTAATAGAAGTTTCAATATTACTCTTTTCTTCCTCAGCAGATTGTTTGTATTCTTCTAAGTCTGACTTTTCTTTCTTTAAATCCTTTTCCAGATTTTCGATTTTCTTACAGGTCTTTTTATATTTTTCTAATTGTTTTCGGTCATAAGAAGTAAGCTGTCTGAAATTTTCTGTTCGGCTCAATGCCTCTGCAAAATCATCTGCTCCCAGAATAACAGAAATCATTGAAATATTTCCTGCCTCATAAAGATATTGTATTCTCTTTTTCATATCTTCATACTGGATTGCTTCTTTTTCTTTTGCGTTTTCCAGCTCTGCACTGTTTTTTTCGATTTCAGCATTCTTATCTTCAATCTGTCCTGTTAAAGTATCCAGATTTTCCTGTGCTTTGGCATACTTTTCATCTAATTTCTTAATAGCGGACAGCACATTGTCCTTCTGCTGCTGCAAAGAGCTTACCTGCTGTTCTTTATCTTCTATCTGACTTTCCAGCTCTGTCTTCTTCTTGTTTACTTCCGTCTCATTTGCTGCCGATACGGAAAGTACATTAGAAATTGCCAGACAGCTTGCCAGCAGCATTGCAGTTTTCTTGTTCTTTAATTTCATGCGGCTCTCCCTGTCTTATACCTTTAAGTGCTTTCTAAGGGAAACAATACTTCCGATTAAACCGATACCAATACCCAGTCCTACTCCGACCGGCAGTAAGAAACGGAATACTTCCCAAACATCCAGAAATTGAAGAAATCCACCCAGAATATTAAATCTGGTAATCACATATTCTACTGCTTTTTCATAAATCATGTATAAAATACCCATTGGAAGCGCCGCACCGATAGTACCTAAGAGAATACCTTCAATAATAAACGGTACTCTGACAAAGAAATCCGTAGCGCCAATAAGTTTCATAATACCGATTTCTTCCTGACGAATAGAAATACCCATCGTAATAGTATTGTTAATAAGGAAAAATGCCACTGCCAGAAGAATTAAAATAATAACAATCGATACATATCCAACCAGTTTATTAAAGGTTGACAGCATATCTGCCGCTTCTTTTGACTGTTTTACTTCTCGAACGCCTTCCAGACCTTCAATATGTTTTACAAGGTCTGCCTGACTTTCTACTTCTTTCAGATATACATCAAAGCGTGCGGAGTTTGCCAGCGGATTATCCTGATCCTTAAATCCCTCTGCCATATCTTCATCTCCGCCTAAGTATACTTCGCTGAATTCATCCCAAGCTACGTCTGCGGAAATATACTTCACATCCGCCACCTCCGGCTGCTTCTCGATATCTGCTCCGATTTGGTCAATTTCTTCCTGTTTGATGCCTTTATCAAAGTAAACGACAACGGCTACGCCTTCCGCAGTATCTACAATATAGCGGAAGTTCATAATAATGGAAAGGAACAAACCGAATAAAAAGATACATGCTGACATAGTTGCAATGGATGCCAGAGAAAATCGCAGATTTCTCCAAATGTTTTTAAATCCCTGTTTTAATACATAAGCAATCGTACTAATTCTCATTCAGATATTCACCTTCTTGTTCATCACTTACAATGACGCCTTTCTTCATGGTAATTACACGCTTTTTAAACGCATTTACGATTTCTCTGTTATGTGTAACCACCAGAACCGTTGTGCCTCTTTCGTTGATTTCCTCTAAGAGCTTCATAATTTCAAAGGAGTTCTTAGGATCTAAGTTTCCTGTGGGCTCATCTGCCAGCAGGATACTCGGTCTATTTACCAACGCTCTTGCAAGGGCAACTCTCTGCTGTTCTCCACCGGAGAGCTGGTCAGGCTTTGATTTATACTTTTCTGCTAATCCTACCAATGTGAGCATTTCCGGTACTCGTTTTTTAATAATACGAGTCGGGCGCTGAATAACACGCTGAGCAAACGCTACGTTTTCATATACATTTCTATCCTTTAAAAGACGGAAATCCTGAAATACAACACCAATTCCCCTGCGGTATTTCGCTACTTTTCTGCGTTTCAGTTTATTGAGAACCTGTCCGTTTACTGTAATTGTTCCGCTTGTAGGATCCAGTTCCTTTAACAGCAGTTTGATAAGAGTTGATTTTCCGGAACCGCTGTTTCCTACGATAAATACGAATTCACCCTTATCCACGTGAAGTGTCATGTTGTCAATGGCCGGCTGGCCCTTGCTGTATGATTTACTCACGTTTTTTAAATCAATCATAATAACCTCCTGTTTTTCTGTTCCTTAGTAATCAAGTGTTTCCATGTACTTCATATACTTTACTACCATCAATGCAATTTTAAAGGTAATTGCATCTTCAAAAACTCTCAGGTCAAGTCCTGTGCTTTTCTGAAGCTTATCCAGACGATATACCAGCGTATTTCTGTGAATGTAAAGCTGTCTGGAGGTTTCTGAAACATTCAAGCTGTTTTCAAAGAATTTGTTAATTGTAGTAAGCGTCTCCTCATCAAAATCATCGGGAGAATGTGTATCAAAAATTTCCCGAATAAACATTTTGCAAAGAGGGATAGGAAGCTGATAAATAAGTCTTCCAATTCCCAGAGAACTGTACGCAATTACATCTCTCTCCCCAAAGAAAATCTTGCCTACATCAAGAGCCATCTTTGCTTCCTTATAAGAGCGTGAAACCTCTTTCAATTCTTTTACAATGGTTCCATAAGCAATATGTGTTGTACCGTCATTCTCCACGCCCAGAGCAGCCAGAATATTGTTGGCTGTCTTTTCCAACTGGGGATATCCGTCAGACGGAGCTAATTCCTTGACAATAATAATATTTTTCTCGTCTACCGCTGTGACAAAATCTCCGGGTTTTCCTCCCAGAAGATTTTTGATATTTTCCAGAGAACCGTAGTCCTTGTCCTGACTGCTCTCCAGTATATATACAACCCTGCGTACATCTACCTCAATGTGAAGCTTTTTTGCACGATTATGGATATCTACCAAAAGCAGATTGTCCAACAAAAGATTTTTAATAAAGTTATCCTTATTAAATCTCTCCTTATATGCGGTAAGCAAGCCCTGAATTTGGAATACAACCAGCTTTCCCAATGTATAAACATCGTCCCCTGCGCTGCTTACGACCAAAACATATTCTAACTGATGGTCATCATATATTTTAAAATACTGATTTCCTTTTACCACCTGACTGTCTGCCTGAGAATTGGCAAATGCGCTTACTTCCTCCTGTCCGCATACGCTGCCGGAAAAAGTAGTTGCTAAAACCTTTCCTTCCATATCTGTTACACAAAAATCACTTCTGGATATTCCTTTTAAACCATCCAGTGTATTTTGCAGTATCTGATTTGATATCATGTTTTCTCCTTCTTTCATCATATAGTTATTTCGGTGTTACATCTCCCATAAAAACCCTACTATATATACTAATACAAAATCAAAAAAAATGAAAGAGAAAATGCAATATATTACATCTTTTTTTCAAAAATGTAACAATTTATTCACATTTTCTCCATGTCCTCATTGTACTTTGATACCATTTTTTTGAAATTGTTCTTTTCCATAAAGCGGTTGAGCCAGCTTGGTTTTTTGCCTCCCTCACGGAAAATATCAAGGCAGCTTCCCAGACTGAACCAGAGCTTTGTATTGATTTTTTTTCGATGTCTTTTTACAAACCGCTCCAAATCATATACTCTGGAACAGCTTAGAACTGCCTGAGGGTTCCACATATTGATTTCGTTAATCACCTTGTCCACCTGGTCGTCCTCATCGCCCATGAGAAAGTCCTTGCCAAGTATGACAATATCCGGATATTTTTCCTGAAGATATCCATATAATTTTTCTGTGTCCTCTTCGTTTTCTCCTAAAAGAAAAATTTCGTTCTTATAATGGTTCAGCAGCCAGAATACCGTTCCGAAAAAGCCATGCTCCGAAATATCATTTTCCCATTCCTTGTCCTCAAGTCCTGCTGCCTTTACGATTTCGGGCTCATCTGCCACTGCTTTATCCAGCGTTTCTATATACTCTTTTAATTCTTCATCCTGCTGAGCTGCCAGCAAGAGGTTCATGGTAAGCACTCCGTAAGTAGCCAGCGTTTCCTGATACCACTGCTGGTTAATGCTTTCCATAACATCCTCTGCATAACACTTCTCAACAGAAATTCCCATAATTTCTATTTTTTCGCTCATTACTATCCTCTGGGGATTTATCCCGAATATAAGTATTTTTAAACATATTATACTAATATAGCAGAAGTTTTTTTAATTATCAAGTGTTTTTTTCTAATTGCTTTATCAGATATCGGCCTACCACAGGAGAAAATCCGGAAATATCCCGTATATAGGCAAAATCCTTGCCAAAAATCTTTTTCTCCGCCTGTAAGTCCTTTTCCTCTCCTGCAAAAACGCCCAAGACACAGACTCCCTGATTGCGAAGCTTCCGCACTGCAAATCCCGTATCCTTTATAGCGTAATCCCCGTGATAAGGCTTTGGATTTCTGGCATTGGGCCGATTTAAAATAACATCATAAGGCTTTCCGTCACTTAACACAATCAGAATTTTATGCTCCTCTTCCCTTTGCAGCAAATCATATTCCACCGCCTTAACAGCAAGTCCGTCTCTGTTGTTGGAAGAAGTCACATATTCAAAAATATTGCTGTTTTCTGTTCTGTCTGCGTCATAATCCCGAAAATTATGCAGCACCGTATAATCCCAAAAAGTACAGAAGCTGGTTACTCTGTGGGGAATACCCACGTTGCTTAACGCCTCGCTTAAAATATATGCCTGAATGGCAACCTGTCCCTGTCTGGAGCGCTGAGAACCGCTGGCATCAATTAAAACATCTACCACGAAGCTACTGCTGTCTTCGTAAAGCTCCCGTTTAAAAACCTGCACATTTCCCGTTCTCCCAATACGCCACAGTCTTTTAGGAAGCAGAGTTCCTCTGTCTGCCAAAGTTTCCTCTTTTTCCTCTCTCATGGTAAGAGTCTTTTTCAGCATATCGGTGAGAAGACGAATATTATTTTTAACCACTCTGTGATTATCATGATATTCATAAAGGTTCTTGCTTCTTTGTTTTCTGGCATACTCGTACTGATAATTCCGCATCACCGGCTCTTTTAAAATTCCTTTTGTAAAATAAAGGCTGCAGTCGCTGTGTATACCCCGACACACAAGAGCATTGATTTTCTTTTCCTCACCCTCTGTAAGATAAGTCTTTCCGTAGTTTCTCTCCACATAGGAATACATCTTTTCCAGCGCTTTTTCATCCACCACTAAAATCCGTTTAGTGGTTTCCTCTGTATTTTTCTCCTGCTCCTCTTTTGTTTCTGTCTCTCTGGTATCCAGGTTTGTCATATTTTCCGTAACCTTATCCAGATAGGTTTCCAGTGTGCTTTCCAACGCCTCTTCTTCCAGAAAGTCTTCCCACGAAAATTCTGCCAGTTCCTCCAAGGTTACAGACAGAACTTTTTCTAAATCTCCCTGATTACGCTCAAAATAGGGGTCAATCAGCTCATTGTACAGCTTGTCCGTTGTCTGAATAAGCTCCATGGTATCCTGTGCCTCGGAAAGCTCCTGTACCATGTCCATAAAGTGACGCTGTCTTGCTTCTGCCGCTCCCTTTCCGTTTAAAATTTCACGAAACAGAGCTATTTTCAGCTTTCCTGCCGGATTTCCCGTTAATTTATGAAAATCCATATCCAGAATGTCCTCACAGGCACGTCTTCGGATATTGGAAACACCTTCCCTCTCTGCTATAATCTTCCCGGAAACCGCAAATTCAATGCAAAGCTGTGCCAAATCCGTAAGCGGCGCTTCCATTGCATGAAGGTAAATCTTTTTCACCAGATAAAGCGAATATTCCTCCCTGTTAAAATATCGTGCAAAAGCGCCCTGCTTAATTCCATCATACAGCGCAACATATTTAGATTTTGCAAAAGCCGCTAAATCAGGCTTAAATTCCAGAGAATAATCACCGCTGACCGTCCACATCAGATTTTTTATTCTGTTTTCCAGTTCAAATTCTTCCATAATAACCTCTACTTCTCAAACACATCCTGCGGCGTCCATGTATCAGGAATTCTGGTAAGCACAACATCCTGTACAATTTCTTTTTCAAAAATATCAAAGCACTTATTTACCACGCCAATCTGTACCGCAAGCCTTGGCTTTAAGCCTCTCTGTATCGTCTTTAACGCGCCTAAAATGCCTCGAAGATCCAGAGCCTTGGTGCTGATTTCACCGTTTTGTGCCTTTAACTGTAAATCCATGAAAAGTCCAATCCACTGTTTCTTTGCATTTTCCTTTAATGCGGGAAATTTAGAAGATAAGATATAATCCAGCGTCTCCTCATCCTGCGGCGGCATATCAATTACCATAAAACGGGAAACAAGAGCTTCATTTAACTCTTTTGTGCCTGCATAACCGTAGTTCATGGTCCCGATAAATCTGGCTGCTTCGTGCATATCAATTTTATCATATCCCGGAACATCAATGCTTCTTCTGTAATCTAAAGACGCATGAAGTACTGATACGGCATCATTCTTTGCCATGTTGATTTCATCTAAAATTCCAAAGCCGCCATACTGAGCGCAACGGTAAATACTTCCTTTGCGAAGCTGCACTTCATTGTTGACGAAAGTATCTGTACCGATTAAATCACCGCTGTCCGTATTCACATGAAAAGAAACATTATAAACAGGGCGTCCGAAAATCCATGCCAGATTTTCTGCCAAAACATTCTTTCCCGTTGCCTTTGCTCCTGTAAGCAGCAGATTTTCTCCCTGAAGAAGAGCTGCAATTCCCATTTCCAGCACTTCCCTGCCGTAAAAATACATATCAGGACAGCTTACTCTGCCCTGCTCACCGTCCTCCACAGAATACTTACAGCGAAACTCCTCCACACCTTCTATCAGTCCCTTATCCACCTGCTGTTCCCTTAAAAACTCCAATTCCTTCATACACTAATTCCTCTTTCTATCTTTCCTTATTCAATCATTACGTTTCTCTCTCAATCTCCCCCTGCATTTGCCGGAGAAATCCCAAACCTTCCACATATATAAAAGGAAGTTATTACACTAAGCGTAAAATATATCAATGTTCTCGATACGCACTTAGTAGAAATAACTCCCTTATCCTTTATACTTCAAATAATAAATCACCATAAGACGGCATTGGCCAAATCTCTTTATCCACAATCATTTCCAGCTCATCTACCGGTTTTCTCAATGCTTCCATAGCCGGAATTACCTGCTGGCGATAATAGAACGCTTTCTCTTTTCCGTCCTCCATAGCCGCTGCTGACTCTGTTACCTCTTTCAGATGATTTAAGGCATTTTTTGTTTCTTTTAAAAGTGCAGATGTTTCGCTTAATAAATCAGTCTGTACCTCCACCTCTAAAATCCCTGCTGCAACTACTGCATTAATGGAGTCTGCAAGCTGTTTTGTATACTTAATCACCGTAGGAATAATCTGCTTTCCGGCAATATCCAGCATGGTTCTTGCTTCAATGTTAATTGCTTTTGCATAAGCTTCATATTTGATTTCTTTTCTTGACTCTAATTCTGCTTTTGTAAAGACACCGAATTCTTCAAAAAGCTCTATGGTCTTTTCGCTGGTAAGTGTTTCGATGGTCTCTACCATACAGCTGAGGTTTGGAAGTCCTCTCTTTTCGGCTTCCTCTACCCATTCCTGTGAATAGCCGTTTCCGTTAAACACAATGCGCTGATGCTCTGTAAAGTTCTTTTTCATTAAATCATGAACCGCTACGTCAAAGTCCTCTGCGCTTTCCAGAACATCACAGGCTTCTTTAAATGCCTGAGCTACAATGGTATTCAACACCACATTCGCCGGTGCAATAGAGTCTCTGGAGCCCACCATACGGAATTCAAATTTATTTCCTGTAAAAGCAAATGGTGAGGTTCTGTTTCTGTCCGTTGTGTCACGCATAAATTCAGGAATTGCCTTTACACCTGTTTCCAGCTTTTCCATTCCGATACTGTGATTTGCCATACCCGTAGTGATTAACTGGTTCATAACATCGGTAAGCTGGTCTCCCAGAAATACGGAAATAATTGCCGGCGGCGCTTCATTTGCTCCTAAACGATGGTCATTTCCCACATCTGCCGCTGACTCTCTTAAAAGAGCCGCATGCTCATCTACTGCCTTCAAAATACAGCTAAGTACAAGAAGGAACTGAATATTGTCATGAGGTGTAATTCCCGGTTCTAACAGATTATGACCTGTATCTGTGGTAAGAGACCAGTTGTTGTGCTTTCCTGAGCCATTTACCCCTGCAAAAGGCTTTTCGTGGAGAAGACACTTCATTCCGTGCTGGGAAGCCACTCTTTTTAAGGTCTGCATAACAATCTGATTATGGTCAACCTCCACATTTGCCTCTGCATAAATCGGAGCTAACTCATGCTGTGCCGGAGCTGCTTCATTGTGCTGTGTCTTAGAAGTTACTCCAAGTCTCCAAAGCTCTTCATTGACATGCTTCATATATGCAGAAACCTTCTGACGAATAGCGCCTAAATAATGGTCATCCAGCTCCTGTCCCTTTGGCGGCATAGCGCCGAATAAGGTACGTCCTGTAAAAACCAAATCTTTTCTCTGTCTGAATTTTTCATCACTTACTAAGAAATATTCCTGTTCCGCACCCACGGAAGGCGTAACCTTCTTAGAAGTCGTATCGCCGAACAAACGGATTAAGCGAAGAGCCTGTGTATTGATTGCCTGCATGGAACGCAGCAACGGTGTCTTCTGATCCAGCGCTTCCCCTGTATAAGAGCAAAATGCCGTAGGAATACATAAGGTAGCTCCTGCCGCATCATGACGCACAAAAGCCGGAGAAGTACAGTCCCATGCTGTATAGCCTCGTGCTTCAAAAGTAGCACGCAGTCCTCCTGACGGAAAAGAAGATGCGTCCGGCTCTCCCTTTATCAACTCTTTTCCGGAAAAGCTCATCAATACCTTTCCGTTTGGAAGGGGCGCTGTAATAAATGAGTCATGTTTCTCGGCAGTTACTCCTGTAAGCGGCTGAAACCAGTGTGTATAATGGGTTGCACCTTTTTCAATCGCCCATTCCTTCATCTCATGGGCAATGACGTCAGCCATTTCCAGAGATAATTCTTCTCCTTCGAGAATTGTCTGCTTCAAATCTTTATATACTTTCTTAGGAAGACGCTGCTGCATCACTACATCATTAAAAACGTCCTCACCAAAAATTTCTGATACATCGATATACTCGCTCATTCTTTCGTTCCTTCCTCTCATTGCAATCTAACTGCTCCCCAATCCATTTTAGTCGTAAAACTGCTTTTAAGATACCGCAAAAGCCGTCATATTGCAAGTATTTTTTATCTTTTCCACAAAAAGCTCATTGCCAAAAGCAAAAGACATACCCCGCTCACCCATGACAAATCTTTTTGTGTGGTGTTACGGAATACGCAGCCCAGCCTCCAACCCAGCTCCATCATAAGAATTCCGCATATAAAAGTTCCCGCAGCTAAGAAAAGCTGCCCTGACTGTACTAAGCCTGTGCCCACTCCCACTGCAAGACTGTCCAAAGAAAGTAAAAATGCCAGCGTAAAGCCTTCTGCTGCTGTAAGTTCCTGATAAATTTCCTTGTTTTCTTCTTTCTGAAAGAAAAAACTTAAAATTCGGTATAAACCGATGCCGATAAGAAGAATTGCCCCCAGACAAGTAGTCACATCCTTTGGAAGAAAATCAGAAAGAAAGCTTCCCGTAAGGAGAGAAATTCCCAATAGGCCACTCATAATGATATTCATTCCCGCCACAATTTTAAAGGGCATCTTTACTTTTCTCATACCATAAGCAAAACTGACCACAAAAGAGTCTGTGGTCAGTACAAAAATCAACAATATTTCTTTTATTATCGTTGCCATTCCTGTTGCTCACCTGTTTTGTCTGTTTTAATATTATATGACAAAATCAGCAACAAGGTTTCTCTTACTCCGGAGGGTTAATTAAAGGCACTTGGTCGTTTTTTGCCAGCATAATCTGAACGACATGTTTCAGATTTTTAATTGTCACGTTTTTATGAAGTCCTCCAAACTCTCCGTCAAGTGTCCATGAAATTTCTTCTTCACATTCAATGGTAAGCCCTGTTGTCTTAAAGACTTCAATCATTTTTGAGTCATTTGTCCCCACTAAAGATGCGATAATTTCATTTAATTCCAAAATGTTCTTTGGTCTTCGGATAAACATCACCTCAAAAACACCATCATCCAGCATAACGTCCGGTCCTGTGAGACGCTTAAATCCGCCTACGGAAGTGGAATTACTGATCATACCGAAAATAAATTCTCCTGAAAGCTCTCCGTCATCGCTTTTCACACGAAGGTTGTAAGATTTAATATTAAAAAGCCTCTGTGTTCCTTCTAATATGTAGGCTGCATGTCCCAGTATATTTTTCATATCCTGATTTGTCTCATAGGATACGTCTGTAAACAGCCCGAAAGCCGCAATATACACAAAATAATCTTCGTTAAATCCACCTACGTCAAAAGCATGCGGCACTCCTTCCACAATATCTGTTGCCGCCTGCAACATATTTTTGGATATGTGCAGACTGTTTGCAAAATCATTGGTGCTTCCTGCCGGAATATAACCGATAGGAATTTGATGTCCTCCTATAAGCATACCGGTAACTACTTCATCAAGGGTTCCATCACCGCCGCTTGCAACTACAATATCGTAATCTCCCGCTTTTCTTTTTGTTACCTTTAGTCCGTCCATATAGGCTTGTGTAGGATGAACCGTAATTTCATATCCACCCTTTACAAAAATATCCAGAATATCCATCAGTCGGTTTTTAATGCTGCCCTTTCCGGACCTTGGATTAAATATAAAAAGCATTTTTTT
>ENA-OPSF01001712-OPSF01001712.1-human-gut-metagenome-genome-assembly--contig:-NODE-1712-length-15870-cov-3.493203_pt1 | contig 15870 bp, 10 predicted proteins | sample MGYA00241452_ERZ501896 | MGnify/ENA primary metagenome ERZ501896 (study PRJEB25962, sample SAMEA2042111) | human gut metagenome | biome: human gut; feature: human-associated habitat; material: faeces... | reverse complement strand
ATATGAGTATCCGCTGACGAGAGTCTTGGGAAGACTGTCAGTGAGAGAAAGGAGAAGCCGCCGAAGGAATGATATTTCCCTGATATGATTCCTGGGCCGGATGCAGAATATGCTCCGGACTGTCACAGGTGTGGAGAGCTATCGAGGATATATGGATTTTTTGATTTATTTATGCCGCGGGCGACTCACCAACAAAGAGATGCCAGTGGCATTTCTTTGTCTAAAAATGGTTGGAGAAGGAGAAGAAAGAGAAAAAATGAGAAACAAGAGAAAAATGGGCGGGTTGCTCCTGCTTGCACTGAGCATATTATGTTTTAGTTCGATGACAGTATTTGCAGCAGACACATCCGCAGAGTATGTACCAGCAATGTATGCATCAATCTGGTCGTTAGTGCCTCCGGTTATTGCGATTGTATTGGCACTTATTACAAAAGAAGTGTATAGTTCATTGTTTGTTGGAGTTTTGATCGGAGGAGCTTTTTGGGCAGGATTCAAACCGGAAGCCACGATATTACATGTATTTCAGGATGGAGTGGTAGGTGTTCTCACTGACAGCTATAATATGGGTATTCTGATATTTTTGGTAATCCTTGGTGTTATGGTATGCATGATGAATAAAGCAGGCGGTTCAGCAGCATTTGGGCGTTGGGCTAAAGAGCATATTAAGACAAGGGCAGGTGCACAGCTTACAACAATCGCACTTGGAATTTTGATTTTTATCGATGATTATTTTAACTGTCTGACAGTTGGAAGTGTTATGCGTCCGGTAACAGATAGTCACAATGTGTCACGTGCAAAACTTGCATATTTAATTGATGCAACAGCAGCTCCGGTATGTATTATCGCACCGATTTCATCATGGGCAGCAGCAGTAACAGGATTTGTAAAGGGAGAGGACGGATTTTCAATCTTTATTCGTGCGATTCCATATAACTATTATGCGATCCTTACAATTATTATGATGGTGACTTTGGTTCTGGCAAAAGAAGATTATGGTCCGATGAAAGAACATGAGGACAATGCAATTGCGGGCGATCTTTATACAACGGATGACAGACCATATGAGAGTGCACAGGAAAATGTTATTTATAACAAGGGAAAGGTAATTGATCTGGTATTCCCAATTATTTCACTTATTATTTGCTGTGTTATAGGAATGATCTATTCAGGCGGGTTCTTCTCAGGAACAGGATTTGTAGAAGCATTTTCAGAAAGTGATGCATCTGTTGGACTGATGCTTGGAAGTTTCTTTGCAATGGTAATCACAATTGCATTTTATGCAGTAAGAAAAGTTCTGCGTTTTTCGGATTCTATGGCTTGTATTCCGGATGGATTTAAAGCTATGGTTCCTGCAATCCTAATTCTCACATTTGCCTGGACACTAAAATCAATGACAGATAGCCTTGGTGCAGCTGAATATGTAGCGTCAATCATGAATTCGGCAGCAAGCGGATTGTTAAATCTTCTTCCTGCAATTATATTCCTTGTAGGATGCTTCCTGGCATTTGCAACAGGTACTTCATGGGGAACATTCGGAATCTTGATTCCTATTGTAGTTGCTGTATTCCAGGGAACAAATGAAACAATGATGATCATTTCCATTTCAGCTTGTATGGCAGGAGCTGTATGCGGAGATCATTGTTCGCCAATTTCAGATACAACAATTATGGCTTCAGCAGGAGCACAGTGCAATCATGTAAATCACGTATCAACACAGTTGCCATATGCAATGACAGTTGCTGCTGTTTCATGTATCACATATGTAATTGCAGGTGTGATACAGAATGCGGTTATTTGCCTGGTAATCGGAATTGCATTGCAGATTTTGGTGCTTCTTGCAATTCGAAACCATACAAGAAATAAATAAAATAAAAAAATAGTAGTAGAAATGAGACTGACTTTTTGGACACCTCCTAAAAACGAGAGTCTCTTTTTCTTTGACTAAATATAAATCTGCGTTATAATTACTTCAAATCAGGTAAAGCAAGCGAAGGGAGAAGAAACGAATGAAACCAATATTTTTTATAGATTATGATAATACAATTTTCAGTCATCAGACATGGCAGATTCCAGAAAGTACATTATGTGCACTTGAACAATTGCAAAAGGACGGATATAAATTAGTTATTGCAAGTGGAAGAGCATTTCGAAATAATTCACTTCCCGAAGAATTTCAAGGACGTATAACTCCGGATTGTCTGGTTAGTGCAAATGGCGCGATTGTTGAGATAGAAGGAAAATTAGTGAAAGAAAAATATTTTGATAAGGATTTACAGAGAAGAATATTAGACTACGTTGTAGAAAAAAATTATTGCCTGTTATCTGGACAGGGTAATGATTGGTGTACTTCCAGCATCGAGCGATTCAAGGAGATTGCATCTCCAAAACAGCAGCAGTTATTGCCAAAGAGTGGGGACGCATACAAGGCGTTATATGAAAAACAGATTCCGTCCATGTTTCTGGCAGATACAAAAGAAGCAATTGCTGATGTGCAGGAACATTTTCCAGAGACAAAGCTTTTGTGTATGGGGGATGAGCTTGGTGGTGCAGATATGATTCCAAAAGAGAATGGAAAGGTTAAAGGTGCAAAGTGTGTTATGGACTATTATCATGCATCCTGGGATGATATTATTGCAATTGGGGATAGTATGAATGATATAGAGTTGATTCAGGCGGCTGGATTTGGGATTGCTATGGGAAATGCGATGGATGAGGTGCAGGAAGCAGCAGATTATGTTGCAAAGCATATTGATCAGAATGGATTTGCGGATGCGGTTTCCAAAGCAAGAGAAGAGATAGCTAAAAGATAAAAAGAATTATCAGAAAAATAGAATAATTTTAATGCGAAGAAAGAAAATTTAAAATAAAACGCATAAAATATTGACAAAATAACATTTAAGTGTTAAACTATAGGCAATTCGAAAGAAGGAAATATTATAGAGTAGGAGGTAGAGGTCCAATGGACGATATTAGTTCGATTACAACTCAATATGTTAGTGGTATGGCGGATGAAAGGTCCAATAATAAGAGATCTTTACAATAATCCAGCAGACATATTGAACATAGATACCACATAAGATAGGATTTCATAAGATGTGTAAAGAAACATCAGATGTAAATCAGATCAAATAGCGAGATACCTGATTATAGATGGAATAATTAAGTAAGTATTTGGAATATCGAAGTAAGGGTACTGCAGGTATTGAACAGTTATAGAAAGAATAATTCGGGAGATAGCGCGGAAATAAAATAATAAAAAATTGAATAGAGAAAAAGAAATAGAAAATGCATCTGCAATGTCAATTGTGGATGCATTTTTTTGACATTGTGAAGCACTTATGGTAAACTAAGAAATGATTATCGGGGAGTCTACCCTTTGATAATTATAAGCAGGATAAATATAAAAAATATTGAGTTACAAAATCAATAAGAGGCACTAAGAATGCAGAGGCATTCTTGAATTTAAGAGAGTATAAATAATTTAGAGAAAGAAACGACAGAGTAAGTTTACGAGGTGAGTACAGTGGACAAGTATGAGTATAAGCTGAAGACAGAACAAATGCTTGAACTGATGGAAGATGGTGCATACAGCAGAGCAGCAGAACTTGCAGACAGTATTGACTGGCGAAGAGTTCGTAATACTACAATGCTGATGAATGTAAGTGACATATATGAAAAAAGCAGAGATTATCATAAGAGTTTCGAAGTCTTGAAAATTGCTTATCATAGGGCAGAAGGAAGTAGAAAGATCGTATATCGCCTGTGTACACTTGCATTGAAAACAAGAAATGTAGATGAGGCAATAGATTATTATGATGAGTTCCTTCATATTGCACCGAAGGATCCAAATCAGTATATTTTAAAATACCAGATTTTAAAAGTACAGAGAGCTCCGATCGAGCAACAGATTGATGCACTCGAATCATTTAAAAAGGCAGAGTATGTGGAAGAGTGGGCATATGAGCTTGCTAAATTATACGAACGGGCAGGCAAGATTACGGAGTGTCTGGAAGAGTGTGATGATCTGATTTTATGGTTCAGCGAAGGAAAATATGTATATCAGGCGATGGAACTGAAGATGCGTTATAAACCGCTGACACCATCACAGCAGGAAAAGTATAATAGAAGATATGAAAAGCCAGGAACTACTACAGAAGAATTACCTGATTTAAATAACGTGGATGAGAATGGTGTTAAGGTGGCAGCGAAATCTGTTACTACAACACAAGAGCAGACTGAGGAAGATGCAGTTAAGACAGAGGAAAAAGCAGAATCAGATAAATCAGCAGAGAGTGAACAGGATATTAAGATTCCGGTAGTTGAAGAAACTTTAGCGAACAAATTTGTAGATGAGGATGTTGTAAAAGCAGAGGTTCGTGCAAAAGCGAAAGCAGAGATTTTAGGAGAAGCGGATTCTTTTGAGCCTACTTCAATTGATTCATTAACAGAGTCGATAAGAAAAGCAGCAGAGACAGAAACTGTGGAGCAAGAGAAGTTAGAGGAAAAAGAAGAACAAGAGTCGGAAGAAATTGCAGAAAAAACAGAATCTTCCGAAGACGTGAAGGAACAGGTGCTTGATCCAAAAGCAGATTCCGTTGAAGTAAAAACTGAATCAGAAGTCGAGGAGAAACAACCGGAGAAGAAAAAAATCGGTAATACAATGCGTTTAGATGAGGCATTGAAGGCTTTATTACACATTGGTGGTTCAGATAGCGGTTCTAGAGAAAGTTCAGACGAAGAAGCTGAGAAAAAAGATGATGATTTGTCAGATTTGAATGATGCAATTGAAGATATTGAAGATGTTGTAGATTTAAGTCTGGTGCAGAGGGTAGAACAGAAGCGAGCACAGAAAAAAGCGCTGGAAGCAGTGAAAGATGTCAAGGTTGATTCAGATTTGGAAGAACTTAGTATGAAAAAACTAAAATCTAAACCTGAAACGACAGTAAATCTGGATGATACATTGCCAATGAATCTGGAGGATACAGTAGAAATGTCGCCGGAAGAGATAATAGCTATGTATGGTGGAACCGAGGAAGCTATCGAGAAAGAACCGGAAGCCGAGGAGATCATCGAACCGGAAGAGGAAGAAATCATCGAGGAAGAGCCGGAAGCTGAGGAGATTATTGAACCGGAAGAGGAAGAAATTATCGAGGAAGAGCCGGAAGCCGAGGAGATTATTGAACCAGAATATGCTGAGGAAGAAACGATAGATGAGGATGAAATTTTCGAAGTAGAACAGGTTCTTGAGGCAAAATATATTGAGCCGGAAGCTGAGGAAGAAGATCAGCTGGATAATCAAGTGACAGCAAGAATGAGCCTTGAAGAATTGTTTGCTGCATGGGATGAAGAGGATGCCTTGGAAGAAGCGGAAGAATTTGAAGAACCGGAAGCTGAAGAAGTCATCGAGGAAGAGCCAGAAGCTGAGGAGATTATTGAATCGGAAGCTGAAGAAGTCATCGAGGAAGAACCGGAAGCCGAGGAGATTATTGAACCGGAAGCCGAAGAGATCATGGAAGAAGAGACAGAAGCTGAAGAAATCATCGAAGAAGAACCGGAAGATGAAGAAACAGAGGAAATATCAGAAGAAGATATTTTGAATTTAGATTCAGCAGAAGAATGGTCAGATGATGAGCTGACAGATGCATTTGAAGAAAATTCAGATAATAAAGCGGAATCGGTAGAAAAAATAGATGAAGCATTGAATGAAGCTGAGTCTGTGAAGGATATCAAGCAGGCAGAGCCTGAGAAAGAGGAAACAATGAGCGTAGAAAGAAAGACAGGAGAGCCAATCTTACCACCAGACATACAACGTCTGATAGACGAGATTGAAGGTGTAATTCCAAGAGAAGATGAAGAACCAATGTCAGAAAGCAGCACATCTGCTTCCAAAATGCAGGAGCGTATGCCAGAAGATAACATGGAACAGGAAATGGACATGTTAAGGGTAGATGACTCAGATGAATATGAAGACGAATATGCAGATGAATTTCCGGTAGAGGAAGAAGAAAGTCTGGAAGCTGTTCAACCACAGGGAGGTTATACTCAGGAATTTGAAAGAATTATGGATGATCGTTTTGCGTCGTTTGAAGCAGAAGAAGATTATTCAGACGAGCTTGGAGATCTTTATCCGGATATGGAAGATGATATTTCGGACGAGGTTGATGCAATTGCTCTGGAAGAAGAGGATTTTGAACAAGAAACAGAAATTGATTCGCCAGAGTATGAGGACGATGAGTATCCGGAAGAAGAATACGAAGACGAATACGAGGATGACGAGTATCCGGAAGAAGAATACGAAGACGAGTACGAGGATGACGAGTATCCGGAAGAGGAATACGAAGACGAGTACGAGGATGATGAGTATCCGGAAGAAGAATACGAAGACGAGTACGAGGACGAAGAATATCCGGAAGAAGAATATGAATACGAGGATGATGAAGAATATGATGCAGCTGATGCAGCAGCACAATTCGAAGCAGAATTCCGTCCGCAGTCTTCAAATGATGAATATGACGATCGCATGATTGATGATGAAGATGATGATGCTGGTGTTAATTTCCTTTCTAAGACAGCACCGCTTAGTAGAAAAGAAACAGCAAAATTAATTGCTACAGGTAAGACAGCACCGCTTCCATTGGATGAGATTTCTAATGCATTATCTATTTCTGATACAGGATTCCTTGTTCATAACAGACATGAGTTACTTTCAGAATCAGGAAAGAAAAAAACAGAATTAACAGCAGATCAGAAGAGATTATTCTCTTACTTCGTTCCTGTTCGAGGAATGAGTGAGCAGTTAGTAGATGTTTTGGAACAGGATAAAAATTGTACAAATAGACGTGGAACATCAAGAACAGGAAACTTGTTGATCATTGGTAACAAGGGAAATGGTAAAACTGTTCTGGCAGTAGATGTTGTAAAGGCAATTCAGAGACAGAGAAATATTCATCAGGGTAAGGTTGCTATTGTAACCGGAGAATCGTTGAATAAGAAGAAAATAGGAGAGATTTTCCGTAAGTTATATGGCGGGGCCCTCATTATTGAAAAAGCAGGTAAGCTTAATGAAAGAACAGTTGCAAAATTAAATAAAGTTATGGAACAGGATACAGGAGAACTTCTTATCGTATTAGAAGATCAGAGAAAACCACTGGACAGATTGTTATCTTCTAACCGTGAGTTCCGAAAGAAATTTACAAGCCGCCTGGAGGTTCCGATTTTTATTAATGATGAGTTGGTAACATTTGGTCAGACTTATGCACAGGAAAATGGTTACCGTATTGATGAGATGGGATTACTTGCTTTATATAGTCGTATTGATGCATTACAAAGAGAAGATCATTTTGTAACAGTTGCTGAAGTAAAAGAAATTATGGATGAGGCAATGGAACATTCAAAGAAGGCATCTGCAAGAAAACTTGTAAAACGTGTATTTGGAAAAGGTACAGATGAAGCAGATCGAATTCTGCTGACAGAAAAAGATTTCCATATTTAATATAAGAGCAATAAAAAAGAGGTTGTTTTATCACTGAAAAAAGTGATGAGACAACCTTTTTTTTCTTTTATCAGAGAATTTTTTCGTTTTATCTGACATTGTCTTTTAGTTATAAAATCAAGTATCTTTATAGTAAAAACAATTAAAGAAAAACGTTTAAAATTTTAGAAAAAACACGCTAAAACTCTCGATTCGACACGCTTTTCTCTTTTATTTTTCTATCATATCAAGTATAATAAGATTATATAAAATACGAGTTGCGAGGTGGCTTTATGGCAAACAATATGACAGAGGAAAAGACAGTTCAGCCATACGAAATTGGGGAGTTGGACCAATATTTGTTTGGAAATGGAACACACTATGAATTATATAAAAAGATGGGTGCACATCTGGTTACAGTAGATGGAGTCAAGGGTGTGTACTTTGCAGTGTGGGCACCACATGCAAAGAGCGTGTCTGTAATTGGAGAATTTAATGAGTGGGATTTAAATGCTGACATGATGCAGCGTCATGATCCAATGGGAATTTATACAAAATTTGTACCGGGTGCAAAAGAAGGACAGTTGTACAAATTCTGTATTGAGACACAGAACGGGGCAAAAATTGATAAGGCAGATCCATTTGCAAATTATGCAGAACTCAGACCGGGGAATGCATCTAGGATCACCGATATTTCGAATTTGAAATGGAGTGATTCTTCATGGATGAAGAAACGAGAAAAGTGGGATGAGAAAACGAACCCAATGTCTATTTATGAAGTGCATATGGGTTCTTGGATGAGACATCCGGGAAGAGAAGATGAAGGATTCTATACATATCGTGAATTTGCAGAGAGAATCACAGAATATGTAAAGGATATGGGATATACACACGTGGAGCTGATGGGAATTTCGGAGTATCCATATGATGGCTCCTGGGGTTATCAGGTGACAGGATATTATGCACCGACTTCTCGTTATGGAACGCCGGAAGATTTTGCTTATATGATTGATTATCTGCATAAGAATGATATTGGTGTTATTCTTGACTGGGTACCGGCACATTTTCCAAAAGATGCACATGGACTGGTTGATTTTGACGGACAGCCATTGTTTGAATATGCAGACCCAAGAAAGGGAGAACATCCTGATTGGGGAACAAAGATTTTTGATTATGAAAAACCAGAAGTACAGAACTTTTTGATTGGAAGTGCATTATTCTGGATTGAACATTTCCATGTAGATGGATTACGTGTAGATGCAGTAGCATCTATGTTGTATTTAGATTATGGAAAAGAAGCCGGACAGTGGATACCGAATAAATTCGGCGGCAATGAGAATCTGGAAGCAATTCAGTTCTTTAAACATCTGAATTCAGTGGTACTTGGCAGAAATCATGGCAGTGTAATGATTGCAGAAGAGTCTACTGCATGGCCGAAGGTGACAGGAGATCCGGAGAAGGATAGCCTTGGATTTAGCTTAAAATGGAATATGGGCTGGATGCATGATTTTACAGAATATATGAAACTGGATCCGCTGTTCCGTAAAAATGCACATTATATGATGACATTCTCAATGGAGTATGCTTATAGTGAAGACTATATTCTTGTATTGTCTCATGATGAAGTTGTTCATTTGAAATGCTCTATGTTGAATAAGATGCCGGGAGAAGGATTGGACAAGTTCCGTAACCTGAAAGTGGCATATGCATTTATGGCAGGGCATCCTGGTAAGAAGCTATTGTTTATGGGACAGGAATTTGCACAGCTTCGTGAGTGGAGTGAGGAACGTGAATTAGACTGGTATCTGTTGGCGGAAGAACCACATCAGCATATTCAGAACTGGGTACAGGATTTACTTCATTTGTATAGAGACCAGAAAGCATTGTATGAATTAGATACACAGCCAAGTGGCTTCCAGTGGATCAATAAAGACGATGTATTCAGAAGTATTTTCAGTTTTGTAAGATATTCAAAGGATAGAAAGAAGAGTTTATTATTCATATGTAACTTTACTCCGGTAGAACGTCCGGATTATCGTGTCGGAGTACCAAGAGGATGTCAGTATAAATTAATCTTGGATAGTGAAGATCAGAGATATGGTGGACAGGACAGAAAAATAGGTTCTGTAGTCCGCGCAACGAAACAGGAATGCGATGGACAGGATTATTCATTCGCATACCCATTAGCCGGATATGGAGTGGCAGTGTTTGAGTTTGACGGAAACATAAGAACAACGAAAAAGACTCATGGAAAGTCAAGAAAGAAAAGAAAATAGCAGATGATTTGAAAAACCAATAAGAAAAGAAGGGTGGAGCAAGTGCTCTAACCCTTCTTTTCTTTCATGCGTTTGATAACTTTTAGACGTGTGAATTCTTCACGTTCTTTTTCTTCCAATGCATTACTAATCGTATAAACAAGATTTGTATACATCGGAATTGTAATATTTTGAAGTGCATTTGCGCGCTTCTGTGTCTTCTTTATGTTTGTTGCAAGACGATAAGCTGCATTTTCGACCATAGATAATTTAACGGTCAAATCTTTTACCTTCTGAAACGCCTTTGTGGCAAGGTCGATGGACTCCCTGGTTGTGCTAAATGAATAGGTTGGCATAACATTGGCGGGAGTATATTTTACATGGGGAATCTCCGTACCCATAATACTTCGAGTCTGTATCACAATAGAATTTTCGATTGGAACTGTATATGCAAGCTGGGAAACCAGGTTAATTCCATGTTCGATATTTGCACGCTGCAGACATTGGTATGCATAGGTAAAGGTCGAATCAATTTCATCCTGAATATCGCGGGCTTCGTCGATAAGATCCATCAGCTCCCGGATCAGGATGTTTCGTTTTTTGTCCATCAGATCGTAGCCTTGCTGTGCCAATGCCAAAGAATTTTTGGCAAGCATCAGATTTCCTTTTGTGGGAAATGTACGAGGATCCATGAAATCCCTCCTTTCATCTGAAAAATTGATAGTGCATTGATGTTAAAGATGAAAAGCTATTCTTCCTCAGTCTGCATAGGATGATAGTATTTATCCAGAATTTTAGTATCTACACGATCTAACTCTTCTTTTGGCAATCTGCCAAGCAGTTCCCAACCGAGGTCTAAGGTTTCTTCTATTGTCCGGTTTTCATTTACGCCTTGTCCGATGTAACGGGTTTCAAATTCTTTACCAAATTCCAAATATTTTTTGTCGATTGGAGAAAGCTCATCCTCGCCGATAACAGAGGCTAGGTTACGGGCATCTCCAACTTTTGCATAAGCAGAGAAGAGCTGATTGGCGAGATCTTGATGATCTTCTCTTGTATATCCTTTGCCGATACCATCTTTCATCAGACGTGACAGAGATGGAAGAATATTGATCGGTGGATAAATGGACTGTCCATGCAATTGTCGCTCTAATACAATCTGCCCTTCAGTGATATATCCGGTCAGGTCAGGGATTGGATGTGTGATATCATCATTTGGCATTGTGAGGATCGGGAGTTGGGTAACAGAACCATTCACACCTTTTACGATGCCGGCACGTTCATAAATAGTTGCCAGTTCACTGTACAAATATCCTGGGAATCCTTTACGGCTTGGGATTTCTCCTTTTGATGATGAAACCTCTCGCATTGCTTCTGCGAAAGAAGTCATGTCGGTAAGGATAACGAGAATATGCATATTTTGCTCAAATGCAAGATATTCGGCAACGGTCAACGCAACCTTCGGGGTGATCAGACGCTCCACTACCGGATCGTTTGCCATATTCAAAAACATGGCTACGTGGTCGGCAACTCCGCTGTCTTCAAAAGTGCGGCGGAAGAAATCAGCAACATCATGCTTAACACCCATTGCGGCAAATACAATCGCAAACTGTTCGTCGGAATTTTCTCCCAGAGAAGCCTGTTTTACAATCTGTGCGGCAAGCTGGTCGTGTGGAAGTCCATTTCCTGAGAAAATCGGAAGCTTTTGTCCACGAATCAAAGTGGTTAATCCATCAATCGCAGAAATACCGGTACGGATATAGTTACGTGGATATTCACGTTCTACCGGATTTAAAGGAAGTCCGTTGACATCTCGTTTTAATGAAGAATGGATTGGACCGAGGTCATCGATTGGCTGTCCGATACCATTGAAGGTGCGACCAAGCATATCCGGGGATAATGCAATCTCCATCGGATGACCGGTCAGTTTGGTATGTGTATTTTTTAAAGACATATTTTCGGAACCTTCAAAAACCTGAATGACGGCTTTGTCTTCATAAAGTTCAATAATACGTCCGATTTTACGTTCTGTTCCATCTACGACAAATTCTACGATTTCATCATAAAAAGCGTCCTGTATGCCCTCCAGTGCAACAAGAGGACCATTGATACTGCTTAAGCCTAAATATTCAATTGACATAGTATAGTTTCCTCCTTATGCATTCTTTTCCAGTACATGTTGATAGAACGCGTCAATATCACGATGATACTGTTTAAACATTTCAAGCCGGTCATTCGGCACATCATATTTGATGGCGATAACGCGGTCAAATATATTTTCTGATTTGAGAACAGACATTGGATGCCCCATAGTTACAAGAGCTCTTGCCTGTTTGTAAAGATACAAAATCGTATCCATCATAAGAAACTGTTTTTCCAGTGAAACGCAGGTATCATCTTTGTGGAATGCATTTTGCTGCAGGAATCCAAGACGGATAACGCGTGCGATTTCAAGAATCAGTTTCTGGTCATCAGGAAGTACATCACTACCAATCAGCTTGACAATCTCCAAAAGACTGCTCTCTGAATTTAAAAGTGCCATCAGGCGGTTGCGGTAGTCCACAAATTTAGGAGAAACATGATCCTGATACCAAGGTGATAAATCTCCCAGATATTCGCTGTAGCTTGTCAGCCAGTGGATTGCCGGGAAATGTCTCGCATAAGCAAGACTTTTATCCAGTCCCCAGAAGCAGCGGACAAATCGTTTGGTATTCTGCGTTACCGGTTCAGAGAAATCACCACCCTGAGGTGATACTGCACCAATGATAGTAACAGAACCATCCGTTCCATTTAAGTTATGCATCATACCGGCACGCTCGTAAAAAGCTGACAGACGGGATGCAAGATAAGCGGGGAAACCTTCCTCGGCAGGCATTTCCTCCAGACGTCCGGAAAGCTCTCTAAGAGCCTCAGCCCAACGAGATGTAGAGTCAGCCATGATCGCTACATCATATCCCATATCGCGATAATATTCAGCCAGTGTCAATCCCGTGTAAATAGAAGCTTCACGTGCGGCTACAGGCATGTTGGAAGTGTTGGCAATCAGTGTGGTACGGTCCATCAAAGGGTTACCGCTTCGAGGATCAACCAACTGGCTGAATTCTTCCAGAACCTGCGTCATTTCGTTGCCTCGTTCGCCACAACCGATATAGATGATGATGTCGGCATTAGACCATTTGGCAATCTGATGCTGAGTCATTGTTTTACCGGTACCAAATCCACCAGGGACAGCAGCAGTTCCGCCTTTTGCAATTGGGAACATCGTATCAATGATTCTCTGTCCTGTAATCAGCGGAGTAGAAGCCGGAAAACGATGATGAGTTGGTCTTGCAACTCGGATAGGCCAGCGTTGTGTCATAGTAAGTTCTTTTGTAGTGCCGTCATTTAATTGCAGAGTAATAAGAGTCTCATCAATTGTGTAAGCTCCGTCAGGAACAACATGGACAACGGTTCCTTCCACTTCCGGTGGAACCATGCATTTATGAACGATGGCACGAGTCTCCGGAACCTCTGCGATAATATCTCCGCCACGAAGAAAATCTCCTTCTTTTACGGTGATGTGTGCTTCCCATTTCTTTTCACGGTCCAGAGAATCAACAGTGACACCGCGAGTGATAAAAGCTCCGCCGCTCTTGGCGATTTCTTCAAGAGGACGTTCGATACCATCAAAAATATTATTTAAGATTCCAGGGGCAAGAGTGACTGATACGGCACTTCCGCTGGCAACGACTTCCTCACCGGGACGTAGACCGCTGGTCTCTTCATACACCTGGACAGTTGTCATATCTTTTGTCAGGGCAATTACTTCTCCGACAAGTTTTTCTTTTCCTACATAAACCATCTCGGACATGCGAAATCCTGTATTTCCCTTCAGATAAATGACGGGACCATTGATTCCGTAGATTGTAGCAGTATTAAGCAATTCCGTCACCTCCTGAGAATAAGAATTTATCATATTCATCTCGTAATTGTGTTTTAAATGAATGATCGATCAAAATATTTCTGTCGCGGATGACACAGCGGACTCCACCAATAAAATCTTCTGTACTGATTGTAAGCTGTGTGCCCGTAGCTTCCTCCAGAGAGGATTTCAAGGATTCATCTGACGGGTTAATATAAATCGTCATAGAAGATCCGTTCGCAAATGTAAGAGCATCCCGGATACAGCGAATCAAGAAATCCGGATAATCTGCTGATTTCATATAATCATGGACAAGCTCCAGAGTCTCTTTAAAAATCTTATCTTTCAGATCCTGCTGGATTTTGCTCTGCTCACGTTTTAAGTCAAGCTGTGCTTTGGCAAGCGATTGATTGATCTGCTGTTTTGCATTGATCGTCTCTGTTTTAATACGGATCTCAGATTGTCTTTGAGCTTCTACTTTGTGATCCTGTAATACTTTTTCAAGAGCATCCCGGTACGAGTCAATAATCTCATTGCCCTGAGCCCGGGCCTCCTCCATGGAGGTCGCCTGTAAATGTGCAATTTTTTCTTCTAAAGTCAAGGTACTACCTCCCTATAATTTTAATCCGATTGCTTCTGTGATATAAGAAGTGATAAAGTCTTTCTTTCGTCCGGTACCATGTCGGTCAGGAATCTCGATCAAAAGAGGCATCTTTCGCTCCAGACGGAATTGATCAATGATGTCTGGAAATTCCTGACCGAATTTTTCTGTCAGAAGGACGATACCAATTGTTTTGTCGAGCAAGACCTTCTCCAATTCTTCACGAAGTTCGTCACGTTCATGGACAACAACACCATCTACGCCGGCAAGACGCATGCCGGTATAGGTGTCGACGTTGTCACTGATTAAATACATTTTCATAAAATACTCCATTCCGGCTGCTGTATTAAATACCTGCAGCCCAAGCGGTGTTTTACAACTTTCCTAAAATCATGAAGGAGATAATCAGTCCATACAGACAAACACCTTCTGCAAGACCTACGAAAATTAAAGATTTACCAAGTACGCTGGAATCTTCACTGATTGCACCAAGAGCAGCACTTGCAGCACTTGCTACGGCGATACCGCCACCGATACAAGAAAGTCCTGTAACAAGAGCGGCTGCGATATATCCAAGTCCTGTTGCAAGTGAACCGGAAGTAGCTGCTGCATCAGCGGCGTGTACAGTTGGTCCGCCAAGCATCATGATCGATGCGATGGCAAAAGCACCAAAGAAGAAAAATGCGTTGACACCGATAGTACGTTTATAACGTTTTTTGTTTTTTTCTCCGATTAAGTAATATCCAAAAGGAATGATGATGCTCAGTACGAGAGCGACGATAAAAATAAGTTTTGTTGCAGTTGTCATAATAAACGCCTCCTATAAAATGATAATTTATTTCTTTGAGTTTGATTCAGTTTTTTGTGTATATGGTGAAAATGCATGTCCGGAACCACTGTAGAATCGACTGAACATTTCATAATATTCCAGACGAAGAACCTGAATTCCGACGATCAATCCTTCCATACCACACACGAACAAGTTACCGAGTACAATGACAATCCAGTTCGGATTACCCTCTTCGACACCGGCAAGCATCAGTACAACTTCCATCATTGCAGCATGACTGACAGCGAAAGCACCGATACGGACAAAGGACAAGGTGTTGGAGAAGTAGCTGAGCAGTGTTTCAAATAATTCAAAAAATCCCTGAATGAGGAACATTGCTTTGCTTTCTTCCATTTTGTTACTTTTCTTTTCAATCTTCTTTGTGAGTGGCTCACGGAATAAGATTAAAAGAAGAGGAATGCCAAACATAATGGCAAGAACCCATCCGGCAGGGGTTTTATGCCCTGTCATAAATAAAACGATAACAGCTACAATGGAAGCGTAGAATACAAGTCCTGCAACACCATTGATATCAAACCAGGTAGCTTCTACATCGTGGCTACGAGCCGCATTTATAATATGGAGGATCATAGCAAATATAATGACACCCATACCAAAAGCAACAGCGACAATAAATACAGTGTTTAACTTACCGATAAAAGGTAATGTCGTCATATGGTCGATTGGTCTTAACCAAAGCGGCTGAATGATATCTTCAAATCCGAAAATGCTTCCGAATAAAAATCCAAAAATGGTGGAGAAGAAACCGGCACAGGATACAATTCCTGCCAGAGGAATCTTCTTAAAGTGATA
>ENA-OPSF01001701-OPSF01001701.1-human-gut-metagenome-genome-assembly--contig:-NODE-1701-length-15920-cov-5.628490_pt1 | contig 15920 bp, 11 predicted proteins | sample MGYA00241452_ERZ501896 | MGnify/ENA primary metagenome ERZ501896 (study PRJEB25962, sample SAMEA2042111) | human gut metagenome | biome: human gut; feature: human-associated habitat; material: faeces... | reverse complement strand
ACCCAGCCACTCCTCTTTACCATAAAGCACCCCTACCCCCGTAGGACCATACACCTTGTGAGCCGAGAAAACGAAGAAATCGGCATCCAGGTCCTGCACATCCACCGGCATGTGGGGAATGGACTGGGCACCGTCCACAAGCACCGGAACACCCTGCTCATGGGCAAAAGCAATCATCTCCTTGACGGGATTGACCGTACCCAGCACATTGGAAACATGCGCCACACTGACAATCCTGGTACGTTCGGAGAACAACTGCCTATATTCGTCCAATAAGAGTTCGCCCTTGTCATTCATCGGAATCACCTTGATAGCAATTCCACGCTTGGCGGCAAGCAGCTGCCAGGGAACAATGTTGCTATGGTGTTCCATCACAGAAAGAATCACCTCATCCCCCTCCTGCATAAATTCCTCACCGAAGCTGGAGACAAGCAGGTTGATACTTTCCGTCGTACCACGGGTGAAGACAATCTCATTCGTGCTGCGAGCATTGATGAAACGTCTCACCGTCTCACGCGAGGCCTCGTGCAGCTCTGTAGCCTGCTGCGACAGGAAGTGCACTCCGCGATGCACATTGGCATTCACCGAATAATATTCGTCCGTAATGGCATTTACTACCTGGCGAGGTTTCTGCGTAGTCGCGCCGTTGTCCAGATAGACCAACGGCTTGCCATATACCTCACGGGAAAGGATAGGGAAATCAGCTCGAAGCCTCTCCCCCAGCCCCTCTCCCATAGGGAGGGGAGCCAAGATACTACTCTTATTTATATCGTTGTTCATAATGAATCGAAATTATAAGCTATCACTTGCAGATGGCGCACCCCTGGCATTTGTTCAGTTCCCCCCGGAAACGCTTCTCTACCAGCAGATGCAGACGGTCTTTCAAAGCATCCAAACGGATGGTGTCGATAACTTCGTTGACAAAAGCGAACATCAGCAGCAGGCGCGCCTCGCGCACCGGAATACCACGCTGCCGCATATAGAAGAGAGCGCTTTCATCGAGCTGCCCCACCGTAGCGCCGTGACTGCACTTCACGTCATCTGCATAAATCTCCAGCTGAGGCTGGGTGTACATATGTGCATCTCGGGTGGCACAAAGATTGCGGTTGGTCTGTTGCGAACTGGTGTGCTGTGCGTCAGGGCGCACTAAAACCAGACCGGCAAAGGCACCTACAGCCTGCTCGTCAAGGACATACTTATAAAGCTCATTGCTGGTACAGTTGGGCACGGCATGGTCGATTGTCGTATGATTGTCCACATGCTGATTCTTGTCTGCAATGGCCATACCGCACAGATTCAGCTCCGCATGTTCACCGGCAAGCGTCACACGGGTTGTATTCCGTGTAGTTCCGTTGTGCAAGGTCATACCATTCAGCAATACATTACTATTGGCTTCCTGCCTTACATACATATTGCTGATACGTACCGTACTGGTGTGTGTCTCTTCGAGTTCATAAAAATCGAAAATGGCATGCTCACCGGCAAAGATTTCTATCACCTGCGTTGCCAGGAAGTTCACACTGTCCATTGCATGGTCACACGCCAGCAAGCGGGCTTGCGCGCCCTCCTCCAAGATAACCAGCACACGGCGGTTCACCATAAAATTGACGTCACCACGCAGGATATTCACCAGCTGAATAGGTTTCTCTACCACCACGTTCTTAGGAACATAAAACAGAACGCCGTCTTGTGCAAAAGCGGTGTTGAACGCCGTCACCCCATCCTCTGCCGTATCAGCCAACTTGCCATAATATTTCTTCACCAAATCGGGATGTTTCTCGGCCACCTCCTTCAGGCTGCCGAAGATAACCCCTTCAGGCAGATGGGACTTAGGCAAAGCCCTGCCATAAAAAGCATCGTTCACCACAAAATAAAGAGCAGTGCTCATATTGGGAACATCGCACTTGAACACTTCATAAGGATTCACCGGAATTTCCAACCGGTTCAAGTTCAAGCCATAATCCGGCTCAAAGAACTTGCTGATATCCGTATATTTGTATTTCTCCTCCTTACGGGTGGGAAAGCCCAAGCGCTCAAAGTCTGCAAAAGCAGCGGCACGCGGCGCATTCAGCACCTCGGCACTATGCCGGCATATCATCGCCTCCGTTTGGGAGAAAAGGTCTATGTATTGTTGCTCTACACTCATGTTTTCAGATTATGAGTTTATAATTCACCTGCTTCTTTCCTTATCCAATCGAAGCCACGTGTTTCAATCTCCTTCGCCAATTCCGGTCCACCGGTCTTTACGATACGTCCACCCAGCAGTACATGTACCGTATCGGGTTTGATATAGTCCAACAACCGCTGGTAGTGGGTAATGACCATAGCACTGGTTTCCGCAGTCTTGAGTTTGTTGAAACCGTCGGCCACAATACGCAAAGCATCCACATCCAATCCGGAATCCGTCTCGTCCAAAATAGCAAAAGTCGGTTCCAACATCGCCATCTGGAATATCTCGTTACGCTTCTTTTCACCGCCGCTGAAACCTTCGTTCACGCTGCGGTTGGCAAGCTTGTTATCCAGTTCCACAATGGCGCGCTTCTCGCGCATCAGCTTAAGGAACTCGCTGGCCGACAAAGCAGGCAAATGGCGGTACTTGCGTTGCTCATTCACAGCTGCACGCATGAAGTTCACCATCGAAACACCCGGAATCTCTACCGGAGTCTGGAAAGAAAGGAAAATTCCTTCATGCGCACGGTCTTCAGGGCTCATGGCAAGCAAGTCCTTGCCATTAAAGGTAATTGAGCCGCGCGTCACTTCGTAAGCAGGATGGCCAACCAACACATTACTCAACGTACTTTTACCGGCACCGTTCTGTCCCATCAGTGCATGTACTTCTCCATCACGTATGGTCAAGTTGATGCCTTTCAATATTTCTTTGCCATTGATGCTGGCATGCAGGTCTTTTATCTCTAACATCTTTATATTTACTATTTGACTATTTACAATTTACTATTTATAAATCACCCCACGCTTCCTTCCAGCGAAATGGCAAGCAATTTCTGCGCTTCTACGGCAAACTCCATCGGAAGTTTATTCAAAACCTCTTTGGCATAACCGTTCACAATCAGCCCCACGGCATCTTCCGTAGAAATACCGCGCTGATTGCAGTAGAATATCTGGTCCTCACTGATTTTGCTGGTAGTGGCCTCATGCTCCACGATGGCCGTTTCATTGTGAATATCCATGTAGGGGAAAGTATGCGCGCCGCATTTGTCACCAAGTAGCAAGGAGTCGCACTGGCTGTAATTACGAGCATTGTCCGCTTTCTGTGCCACGCGCACCAAGCCGCGGTAAGAGTTTTCGCTCTTTCCGGCAGAAATGCCTTTGCTCACAATGGTGCTCCGGGTATTCTTGCCCAGATGAATCATCTTTGTTCCCGTGTCTGCCTGCTGATGGTTATTGGTTACTGCCACACTATAGAACTCCGCTGTCGAATTGTCGCCGGAAAGGATGCAAGACGGATACTTCCAGGTAATGGCCGAACCTGTTTCCACTTGTGTCCAAGACAGTTTACTGTCCACCCCTTTACAATGGCCACGCTTCGTCACAAAGTTATAGACACCACCCCGGCCCTCGGCATCACCGGGATACCAGTTCTGCACGGTGCTGTATTTCACTTCTGCACGGTCGTGCACTACAATTTCCACAATGGCCGCGTGCAACTGGTTCTCGTCACGCATCGGAGCCGTACACCCTTCCAGATAAGAAACGTACGAATCATCATCCGCCACAATCAAGGTTCTTTCGAACTGCCCCGTATTGCGGGCATTGATGCGGAAATAGGTGGACAACTCCATCGGACAGCGTACCCCCTTCGGGATATAGACAAAAGAACCGTCGGAGAACACCGCCGAGTTCAGTGCCGCAAAGAAGTTGTCACGATAAGGCACCACCGAACCGAGATATTTCTGTACCAAGTCGGGATGCTCGTGTACAGCCTCGCTGAACGAGCAGAAGATGATTCCTTTCTCCATCAGTGTCTCCTTGAAGGTAGTCTTTACAGACACCGAGTCCATAACGGCATCCACAGCCATACCGCTTAACGCCATCTGTTCTTCCAGCGGAATGCCCAGCTTATTGAAAGTCTTTATCAACTCAGGGTCTACCTCATCCATGCTTTTCGGTCCTTCCTTCTTCTTCGTAGGGTCGGCATAGTAGGATATGGCCTGATAATCTATTTCGGGAATGCGGAGATGTGCCCATGTAGGCATCTCCAATGTCAGCCAGTGGCGATATGCCTTCAGGCGGAACTCCAGCAACCATTCCGGTTCTCCCTTCTTCTCAGAGATAAGCCGCACTACATCTTCATTCAGCCCGCGCTCAATGATGTCTGTATGCACGTCGGTCGTGAAACCGTACTTATACTTCTCCTGAGTGAGTTCCTTTACATATTTATTGGGTTCTTCTTGTTGCATCACTTCTATAATTACAAATTATGAATTACAAAATCACGGTTCACGGTATCAGTCAAAGTCTCCGTTTACAATCTGCTCCGTAACCGCCTTTGCTGCGGGAAAGAATATCCCGGCAAACTCTTCCATAGGATAATATAACACTGATTCTTTCTTTTTTGTTTTGCTAATCAGCGTATTGTCTCCGTCTATAAATTCGATGACACCAATCAGCAGGCTCGTCAGCAGGAGGTACTTCAAAGCCCCTAGACCAGCCCCCAACCAATGATTGAGCCAGCCCAGCGAGACGGCCTCCATTGCCCGGGTCAGCAGAGAAGCCACCAGGGAGAAGAGCAAAGGAACAGCCAGCCAGATGAAGACAAATGCCAGTACTTGCGCCACTGTCATAGAGTCTGTCAACGTGGGGCACAGCTTCACTGCCAACGAGGCATACAAAGCCTTTGCCGCCAGCAGACCGACAATCAGCCCCAGCAGAGAGGCCAATTGCTTCACAAAACCTTTCATGAAGCCGATGATTGCGCCCAAGCCGAAAGCAGCCAATATGATGATATCTATAATTGCCATAAAATTAATGTACCAATGTGACAATATGCTAATGTGCCAATATGCTAATGGGTCAATGAGCAAATAACTAATATGCAAAATGTGCCAATTGCCCTGCGGCATTTTCTGTACGCGCAGCCAATTGGCACATTAGCATATTTGCACATTATTCAATTATAATGTTTGCTTCACTTCTATTTCTTCGTAAGATTCGATAATATCGCCCACCTTGATGTCGTTGCAGTTTGTCAGGCTGATACCGCACTCGAAATTGGTACCTACCTCCTTCACGTCGTCCTTGAAGCGCTTCAAGGCATTGATGGCACCCGTAAAGATTACGATACCGTCGCGTATCAAACGGGCCTTGTCGCTGCGTTTCACCTTTCCGGTCTTGACCATGGCACCTGCCACCAGTCCCACCTTCGTGATGTTGAACACTTCGCGCACCTCGATGGTTGCCGTTATCTGCTCCTTCAATGTCGGTGCCAGCATACCTTCCATGGCAGCCTTCACCTCTTCGATGGCATCGTAGATGACGGAGTACTTGCGGATATCCACACCCTCCTGCTCTGCCATCTTGGCGGCAGCACCCGAAGGACGTACCTGGAAACCGACGATAATCGCATCCGAAGCGGCAGCCAGCGAGACATCCGATTCGGAAATCTGACCGACACCCTTGTGGATTACGTTTACCTGCACCTGCTCCGTAGACAGCTTGATTAAAGAGTCGCTCAACGCTTCCACAGAACCGTCCACGTCACCCTTCACAATCACGTTCAGCTCATGGAAGTCACCCAGCGCCAGACGGCGGCCCACTTCGTCGAGCGTCAGCATCTTCTGTGTACGCAAACCTTGTTCACGCTGCAACTGTTCGCGTTTGTTGGCAATCTCGCGTGCTTCCTGCTCCGTTTCGATTACGTGGAACGTGTCGCCAGCAGCAGGTGCACCGTTCAAGCCCAATATCAGGGCAGGTGTAGAAGGACCAGCCTCCTGCATGCGTTGGTTACGCTCATTGAACATAGCCTTCACCTTACCGTAGCTGGTACCCGCCAGCACGATGTCGCCCATTTTCAAGGTACCGTTGGAAACGAGTACCGTAGCCACATAGCCACGACCCTTATCCAATGAGGACTCGATAATGGAACCGGTAGCACGGCGGTTCGGGTTTGCTTTCAACTCCAGCATTTCTGCTTCGAGCAGCACTTTCTCCATCAGCTCGGGTACACCGATACCCTTTTTGGCAGAGATATCTTGCGACTGATACTTACCGCCCCACTCTTCCACCAGGAAGTTCATGGCAGCCAGCTCTTCCTTAATCTTGTCGGGGTTGGCAGTCGGTTTATCAATCTTATTGATTGCAAATACAATAGGAACACCCGCAGCCATGGCATGGTTGATGGCTTCCTTTGTCTGCGGCATCACGTTGTCGTCAGCAGCCACAATGATGATGGCAATATCCGTAGCTTTGGCACCACGGGCACGCATGGCGGTAAACGCCTCGTGGCCCGGAGTATCGAGGAATGTAATCTTACGTCCGTCGTCCAGCGACACGTGGTAGGCACCGATGTGCTGTGTGATACCACCCGCTTCACCGGCAATCACATTCGCCTTACGGATATAGTCGAGCAATGAAGTCTTACCGTGGTCTACGTGACCCATCACCGTTACAATCGGAGCGCGAGGTTCCAAATCTTCCTCATCATCCTCTTCCTCTACGATGGCCTGCGCCACTTCTGCGCTTACATATTCTGTCTTGAAGCCGAATTCCTCAGCCACCAAGTTGATGGTCTCGGCATCCAGACGCTGGTTGATGGATACCATCATACCAATGCTCATACAAGTGGCGATGACCTGAGTAACAGAAACATCCATCATGCTTGCCAACTCGTTGGCCGTCACGAATTCCGTAATCTTCAGTACCTTGCTTTCTGCCATTTCCATGTCTTCCAATTCCTGCATACGGCTGGAAGCCATGTCACGTTTTTCCTTACGATACTTGGCACCTTTGTTCTTTCCTTTGGAAGTGAGGCGTGCCAAAGTTTCCTTTACCTGCTTTGCTACATCTTCCTCGCTAACCTCCTGCTTGATGACCGGCTTCTTGAAGCGGTCCTTATTGCGGTTGCGGTTATTATTGGCATTGTTTCCACCAGGCTGGTTTCCACCTTGCGGGCGGGCACCCTGACCTTGCTGGGCACCTGCGTGTCCACGGTCGTTGCCACCACGCTGGAAGTTGGAAGCATTGTTGATGTCCACTTTCTCCTTATTGATACGGACACGTTTCTTCTTGCCGTTGGCATCGCCGGCAGCGGTATCCTTCAACTTGCTGTCATCACGGCGGATTTCCTTGATGATAGCTTCCTTCATCTGCTTCTTCTGATCCTGGCGAATCTTTTCCTTCTCTTCACGCTCCTTGCGTTTCTCCTCTTTCGATTTCTTCTTTGGGCGTGTGGATTGGTTCAGAGCCGCCAAGTCTATCTGTCCGATGACATTAATCTTCGAAACAAACTCAGGCTGATGTATCTTGAAGATTTCTTCTCCTTCTTCTTTCCCCTCTTTTTCAACCGGTGCTTCTTCAGCTGCCGGTGCGGGAGCAGGCGCTTCTATCATTTCTTCCTTTTTAGATTCTTGTTGAGCCTCTACAACCGGAGCAGGTTCTTCCTTGACAACGGGTTGTGGCTGCGGTTCCGAAACGGGCTGCGGCTCGGGTTCAGATGCCGGCTGTACCTCCGGTTGCGGCTGTGGTTCCGGTTGGGGAGCAGGAGCAGGTTCCGGTTTCGGCGTTTCTACAACTGCCGGTTCCTCCACCTTCTTCTCCTCTACCGCTTTTTCCGCTTCTTTCTCTTTTTCCTGAGCAGGAGCAGGTCTACGGTTCAGTTTGTCCAAATCAATCTTGCCTACCGGCTTGAACTTCGGACGTGCGTCTTCCGGAACAACCGTCTTAATCTCTTCGGGCTTCGCTTTCTCCTGCGTTTCCCTATAGCCGTCAATAGACACGGACGCCTTGTTGCGGTCCTTGCTCTGACGTTCCTGGCTGAAACGCTCCGACTTTATCTTAAGGTCCTTATCTGTACTAAACTCCTTTTTGAGCAGTTCGAACTGTTCATCCGTAATTTTTGTGTTCGGATTTGCCTCAACGGTAAATCCCTTCTTTTGCAGGAACTCGACAGCCGTCGTAATCCCTACATTTAAATCTCTTGTTACTTTGTTTAACCTTATCGTCATCAATTTTTTCTATTTACGATTTAACCATTTACGATTTACGATTGATAATACTCGGAGCGGAACGACTTACATTTACAATCAAACTCTAATCGTAAATCGTAAATCGTAAAATCGTAAATCATTCATTCTCCTCTTCAAACTCCTGTTTCAAAATGCGCAATACCTCGTCCACCGTCTCTTCTTCGAGGTCCGTCTTCTCAATCAACATCTCACGGGGAGCGTTCAACACAGCCTTAGCCGTATCGATACCGATAGCCTTGATGGCATCGATAACCCAACCGTCTATTTCATCACGGAATTCGTCCAAGTAGATGTCTTCATCCTCTATGGCCTCATCCAACTCGCGGAACACGTCGATGGTGTACTCAGTCAACATACTGGCAAGCTTGATATTCAAACCGCCTTTACCGATAGCCAGCGACACCTCTTCGGGTTTCAAGAACACTTCAGCCTTGCGTTCTTCCTCGTTCAAGCGGATGGAAGAAATTTTGGCAGGGCTCAAGGCACGCTGTATAAACAACTGGATATTGGACGTATAGTTGATAACGTCGATATTCTCGTTGCGAAGCTCGCGGACAATACCATGGATACGGCTACCCTTCACGCCCACGCAGGCACCTACCGGGTCGATACGGTCATCGTAGCTCTCAACGGCAATCTTGGCACGCTCGCCGGGGATGCGGGCAATCTTCTTGATGGTAATCAGTCCGTCATTGATTTCGGGTACTTCCATCTCGAACAGACGTTGCAGGAAGACGGGCGACGTACGGCTCAAGATAATCTTCGGATTATTGTTCTTGTTGTCCACACGTGCCACTACGGCGCGGGCAGTCTCACCCTTGCGGTAGAAGTCACTCGGTATCTGTTCGGTCTTGGGCAGCAACAGTTCGTTGCCTTCATCATCGAGCAGCAGCATCTCCTTCTTCCAAATCTGGTAGACTTCCGCATTGATGATGGTACCCACCTTATCAATGTATTTGTTGTAAATACTATCTTTCTCCAGTTCCAATATCTTGGAGGCCAACGTCTGGCGCAAGTTCAAGATGGCACGGCGACCAAAGTTCGCGAAGATAACTTCATCCGTCACTTCCTCGCCCACCTCATACGAGGCATCAATCTTTTGTGCTTCGGACAATGCAATCTGCAGGTTCGGGTTTTCCAAATCCTCGTCTGCCACTACCTCACGGTTACGCCATATTTCGAAGTCACCCTTGTCCGGGTTTACAATTACGTCGTAATTCTCATCGGTACCGAACATTTTCGCAATCACACTACGGAACGACTCCTCGAGTACGCTTACCATCGTGGTTCTGTCGATATTCTTCAGTTCCTTAAATTCCGAAAATGTATCTATCAAGCTGACAGTTTCTACTTTCTTGGCCATAGTCTTATTTAAAACTGATTAAGTATTTAGTGTATTTTATCTCTTCATACGCAAAGGTCAGGTCTTCATCCACCAGTTTGGGACGCTTGGCACCTTCCTCTTTCACTTTCTTCTGAATGGTCACGACGAAATGCTGCTCGTCGGCTTCCTTCAACACGCCGCTGAGCTTGCGGCCGTCCTTTGCCAGCACTTCCACTTCCTTGCCGATGTGGTTAATGTACTGCTGCAGTACCTTGAAGGGCTGTCCGATGCCGGCCGAACCGACTTCCAACTCATAATCCTCATCCTCACGGTTCAACTTGGACTCGATGTAGCGGCTCAGCTCTACGCAGTCCTCAATCCAAACACCTTCTTTGTGGTCTATTTCCACCAAAATCTTGTCATCCGGGCTGATTGTCACCTCCACGAGGAAGTAGTCCTTTCCTGCCAGCCACTCGTCAACAATCTGACAAACAGTTTTCTTTTCTATCATAGATTAACCATTAGGAACAAAAAAGAGGAGCTTAATCGCCCCTCCACCTTTCATCCGTTTTCGGTTGCAAAGATATAAATAATCTGTTCGACTACAAAATATTAGAGAAAAAAAGATTGATTTAACGGTTCAAACGGGAATTATATTACAGACACGCCCTTTCAACACTTCAAGATAAGGGGGTAAAACATATAATCTTATGAGACAGAAGCTTATACTTTATGAAATGAATTATCACGTTCCATACTGCATGAGATGCACATGTCAAGCACAACGAGATGCGCATCTCAAACAGCATGAGATGTACATCTCATGCATACAATCTCTATTGTTTCAGGAAAAGAAGTAAGGAGGTACAAGCGGAAAGAAGATACTGTTGAAAGACAACGCGGAAAAATAAAAGGCCGATAGCTTGTTTCATGCTATCGGCCCCTTTACTATGGTTCTAAAGGTCTAAAAGACCTTGTCGTATCACTTATTCGGAGTCTCCCACTTCTTGGTATCCGTACAAACCACGTTCACTGTCTGGTCACCCGTCTGGATGCGGAAGTCACCTTTCTCCAGAATCCACTTGCCGTCATAGCCTACAAAAGCAAGGTCGGAGCCTTTCAGTTTCAGTGTCACGGTCTTTGTCTCGCCCGGTTTCAGTTCCACCTTTTCGAAAGCGCGAAGACGGCGGGTATCGGGAGTAAGGGAAGCAACGAGGTCGCTGCTGAAGAGCAGCACGCTTTCCTTACCAATGCGGTTGCCGGTATTCTTCACATCAACGGTGAAAGTAAGCACATCATCAGCGGTAAAGTCCGACTTATCCACCTTGAGGTTGCTGTATGCAAAAGTGGTATAGCTCAATCCATAACCGAACGCCCACTGTACAGACACTTGCGCATCGTAGTTATAAGCACCTTCCATCTGCTTGCCGATGTGTTCGCACGGTTTGTAGTCGTACGTAATCAGTGAGTTGATTTCTTTCGGATAAGTGAAAGGCATCTTTCCGCTGAAGTTGGCGTCACCGGCAATGAGGTTTGCCAACGCATCGCCACCATAGTTACCCGGAAGCATAGTATTGACAACCGCTTTAGCCAGTGGCTCGATGTCGGCAATCAGACGGGGACGGCCTTCGTTCAGTATCAGGACGATGGGTTTGCCGGTCTTGGCAAGAGCTTTCACCAAGTCAAGCTGATTCTGGGAGAGGGTAAGGTTTGTCAAATTACCCGGAGTCTCGCAGTAAGAGTTCTCACCGATGCAAGCCACGATGTAGTCGGCAGCCGAAGCGGCAGCTACAGCTTTCTCTATCTCCGGAGTGTTTTCTTCCCACCAGTTGCCACCTTGCTTATAAGTGACGCCAGCTTCGTAGATGATATTCTCCGCACCGAATTTATTGGTGAAGGCCTCGAGAATGGTATTATATTGGCCTGCATGCTCATCGGCCTTGTCACCCTGCCAAGAGTAGGACCAGCCGCCGTTGAGGCAACGCATGGAGTTGGCATTCGGACCGGTAACCAGCAACTTCTTGCCTTTTGCCAGCGGCAATATACCGTCTGTATTCTTCAGGAGTACCAAAGATTCCTCGGCAGCCTGGAGGGCGGCGGCGGCATGTTCTGCACCACCGAACAAGGGGAAGTCTTTCAAATCGTAATAGGGCTTTTCAAACAGATTGAGACGGTACTTCAGGCGCAATACACGGCGAACAGCATCGTCAATGCGGCTCATGGGGACTTCTCCTTCTTCCACCAGCTCCTTCAAGAGTGTACAGAACTTCCAGTCGTACGGGTCCATAGACATGTCGATACCGGCATTGATGGCAAGCTTGATGGCTTCCTTCTTATCCTTGGCTATGTGGTCGCGGCTATAAAGGTTGTTGATGTCCGCCCAGTCAGTCACAATCATACCGTCCCAGTTGAGGTCTTCTTTCAGCCACTTGGTCAGCAGCTCATAGTTGGCATGGAAAGGCAGGCCGTTGTTCATGGCGGAGTTCACCATCACGGAGAGGGCACCTGCTTTCACCATTTCCAGATAAGGAGCGAAATGCTTCTCACGCATATCCTGCTCGGTGATGGAAGACGGCGTACGGTCCTTACCGGAAACGGGAACACCATAACCCATATAGTGCTTCATACAAGCGGCAACGTTGTTCTCGCCAATCAGGTTGGGGTTCTCGCCCTGGAAACCGATAACTGCTTCACGTCCCATTTCGGCATTGACGTAGGCGTCTTCACCATAATTTTCCCACATACGAGGCCAGCGCGGGTCACGTCCGAGGTCGGTCACCGGGGCATACGTCCAGGGAATGCTTCCCGCCTTTGTTTCATAAGCGGAGATGCGTGCACCTTCACGTGTCAGTTCACGGTTGAAGGTAGCTCCCATATTGACGCCTTGCGGGAAGAAAGTACCACCCAGCGTATAGGTAGTTCCATGTATCTGGTCTACACCGTACACACAAGGAATACCCATCACCTCCATGGACTTCTCCTGAATGCGTTTGATGATTTCCTGCCACTTCTCCACGCTTTGTGCCACACCGTTGGGCACGTTCAAGATGGAGCCTACTTTGTATTTTCCGATGACAGAGTCGAGCATCGCCTCGTCCAACTGGAAGCCCTTGGCATTCTCAATACCCTGGATACGCATATAGAGCTGCATCATCACTTCTTGCGAAGGCATCTCCTTGCCCAGCTTGAACTCTTTCTCTAACTTATACCTCTTGACGATTTTCTTCAAATCATCTACAGTTATATCTTTCGGATTGAGACCGGCAAAAGGATTGGCACGTTTCTGCAGGAGGTCGATGGTAAGTTCACACATCTGACCGACTTTCTCGTCAAGCGTCATCTTCTTCAGCAAAGTCTCAATCTGCTGTTCTATTTTCTCGTCTCTTGGAATGGCAGGCGCAACAGTGGTCTGCGCCGTAGCAGTAAGCACTAACCCTGATAGGGCTAAAGATAAGATTAACTTTTTATTCATGGTTGTGATATTGGTTTATAATAGTTGCACTATCTGTTTATACGAGGCACAAAGATAAGAACATCCTGCCATACCAAAGGGTACAACAGGATGTTTTTTAGGGTATGATTTGTTATCTTTTCAGACAATCCTACTCTCATCTCTTCAAGAGGCTCATCGGTTCCTGAAGTTTCAAGATGTTGTTCGTCTTCTGCGTTGCGGCAGCTACTTCAGCCTCCAGCGTAGCCTTGATGTCGCGTGAGGAAGCCCCGACGAGGAACTTGTAGTTTCCGGGAGTTACCACCCATGCCGATGCAGCCTCATCGTAGGAAGCCAGGTCATCAGCATTCACTTTCAGCGTCACCACAACCGCTTCGCCGAAAAATTTTCTGACCGTCTTAAACAAATATTTAATATAAGAGGCCATACCTTCCTTGGCGATTGCCTTTCATGCTTCCTCAATCAGTATCATCTTGCGGATGCCCTGCAAGCGTCTCATTTTATTAATGAAAGTCTCCATGATAATGATAGTCACCACCGGAAAAAGGACGGGATTATCCTTCACGACATCCAGTTCGAATACGATGAACCGCTTGTTCAGTAAATCCAGTTCCTTGTCCGAGTTCAGCAGATACCCGTATTCGCCGTTCTTGTAATAGGGTTCCAGCACGTTCAGAAAACCGTCCACGTCAAAGTCCTTCTCGCGCACGTTCTTGTCCGCCAGCACTTTGCGGTAGTCCTTCCTTACAAAGTCATAGAACGAGTTGAAGTTCGGCTTTATCTTCCGGTTCTTCTTTATCTTCTCGATATACAGGCTGACTGCGTTCGAGAGCGCCACCTCTTCCGAGCGCCGGGGTGGTTCGTCCTCCCTTTTCCATAAGGTCAGAATCAGCGTCTTGATGCTGTCCCGCTTCTCGATGTCATACCGGTAATCCTCGGTGAAGAACGGATTGAAGGAAATCGGGTCATTTTCCTGGTAAGTGAAATAAACTCCGTCATCCCCGTTCGTCTTCCGGCGGATCAGGTCGCACAGCCCCTTGTATGAATTTCCGGTATCCACCAGCAGGATGTGCGTGCCCTGTTCCCAATACTGCCTCACCATATGGTTGGTGAAAAAGCTCTTTCCGCTGCCCGACGGGCCGAGGATGAACTTGTTCCGGTTGGTCACCACCCCTTTTTTCATGGGCAGGTCGGATATGTCGAGGAAGACGGGCTTTCCCGTCAGCCGGTCCACCATGCGCAGCCCGAAGGGGGAGAGCGAGTTCCGGTAGCAGGTTTCTGCCGTAAAGAAGCATAGTGCCTGTTCGGTGAACGTGTAGAAGCTCTCTTCCGAAGGGAAGTCCGCCTCGTTTCCCGGTATGCCCGCCCAGTAAAGGACCGGCAGGTCGGTGGTATTATGGCGGGGTGTGCATTCCATCAGCGCCAGTGCGCTGCCCACGTCGTTCTTCACCCGCCGCAGTTCATCCCCGCTTTCGGCCCATGCAATCACGTTGCAATGGCAGCGGACGGATTGCAGTCCGTTGGTATGTGCCACGTTCAGGTATTCGTCCAGCCATTCCTTGTTTATCTGGTTACTCCGGCTGTAGCGTGAAAGCGACTGCATGTTCTTCGCCGTCTTCTCGAAACGGGCGAGGTTCTCGCTGCTGTCGTCTATGAATATCCACTGGTTGTAGATATGGTCGCAGGGAAGCATGATACCCACGGGCGAGGCATAGCTCAGGCGGCAGTCCGAGCGGTCCGTGGAAAGACGCTCATAGCGTCCGTCGGTCCGTACCCTGCCCGGCAGGTCGTCGAGGTCGGAAAGGGTATGCAGGCAGAGCCGTTTGTCGCCGATACGCATCCCGTCCGGGTTCAGCTGCATGTCCTGCAACATGACGCTTCCGTCCGAAGACAGGGTCAGGTACCTCTCGATGATGCCCGGTCCGTCTTCCGTTCCCGTTATCTCTTCCGTGGACAGCCGCTCCAGCCTGGCAAGGCCGCTGTCATTCACGATACTCTCGAACTGTCCCACCGACTCCATGAAACGCTCCATCGTCTCCCTGTCCTGTATCTCCTTCGGCACCAGAAATTTCCGGCACAGCGTGTTCCAGTTGCTCTGCTGCCGGGAGCGTTCCCTGGTGGTCTTGGTGAGAAACAGGTAGCAGGTGTGGTTGAGGTAGGGCCGTTCGTTGAAGTGGCGTTCAAAACTGCGGGAGAGGAAGCCCGGGCCGTCTTTTCCGATGTCGGGCCTGTATTTCTCCGTGATGAAAATATCCTGCTTGTGGATGATTGAATAGTTCGGCAATACCTTGATTGCCTTGGCTCATGTGGCGTGCATCGCCTCATATTCCGCGGATGATACCGAAAACACTTCCGGCAGTGTCACCCGGAAAGCCACCGTGATGTCGGCGTCCTTGCTGACGATGCAGCCGTGCTCCACCGCCATGACGGGGAATTTGCTTTCCAGTGTGGATGTTGTCAATGTACTTCTCATGATTTACGATTGTTGTTGTTTAATCAGACGTGTGATACGTTTGCGTGAGAGGATTCTCCTGGGATGCTGCCGGGCGGCAAGGAGCTTCATCAGTCCGTGGCTGCCGAAACGCCGGTTCAGCGAAAAGGTCAGCCAGACCACTGCCGTGGCAGCCGATACACCGAAGCCGATACACGTCCATTGCCCGATGCCCGCCGTGTACATGATGACGAACACCACGAACACGGCAAGCAGCCCGAAAGCAAAAATAAAAAGGTACTGGGCACGGAGCCCTTTGAACTCCACCTCACGGCCCACGCCTTTGTTTATCTCAAAGTCAGACATAAGCTGTTGTCTTTTATCTGTTCTTAGAGGAAGAATGACCTCAGGATAGTGGCGGCCACTATCAGGAAAATGCAGGCTCCGAACCATGAGCTGGCGGTTTTCGAGGTGTCGGGATCACCGCTGGAGAACTTGCCGTAGGTCTTGATG
>ENA-OPSF01001700-OPSF01001700.1-human-gut-metagenome-genome-assembly--contig:-NODE-1700-length-15927-cov-2.465726_pt1 | contig 15927 bp, 14 predicted proteins | sample MGYA00241452_ERZ501896 | MGnify/ENA primary metagenome ERZ501896 (study PRJEB25962, sample SAMEA2042111) | human gut metagenome | biome: human gut; feature: human-associated habitat; material: faeces... | reverse complement strand
CGCACGTGCGGTCGTCAATCGTCCTGTCGTCATCCTTGCCGACGAACCCGTTGCACATTTGGACGATGTTAATGGTGAAGCGCTGCTTGCACTTCTAGCCACTTTCGCGCGAGCAGGCGTCACCGTTGTCTGCGCGAGCCACAAAGCACTGACAGTTCCCAGAGCCCAACTCCGCGAAATCATACTTTCCACGCCCGGTTCAATGGCTGTTGATACGGAGATTCGGGCATGAGCTTCTTCACCGGCTTCATCACCAGCCGCCGCTGGGCTTTCGAAGAGATGTTCCGCGGCTTGAAACGCAACGCAGGAGCTAATGCCTTTGCTGTTTTGCTTTCAGCTCTGGCACTAACGATTCCTCTTTGGATTGCCTTAGTCTTCTACGGGCTATCGGAACCTCTGCGAAGTCTTCCAACATCGGTTGAGCTGACGGTTTTCACTAAGGAAGGCGCAGACGCCGTCAAGGTAGCTAATGCTGTCCGTGCAGCACCTTTAGTGACAAGTGCCCAAGTTATTGGGAAAGATGAAGCACTTAAGGCATTGAATGCTCAGCTTGGGCTGCCGTCTCAGACAGCCGGAGGCAACCCGTTGCCCGACATCATTGTGGCCGTTTTGGACGATCGAGCCAGTGCTGATGAAATCGCTGCCGCCGCAAAACGTATTTCCGCCCTGCCGGGTGTCGATTTCGCGCCTTATGAAGCATCCTGGCATGAAAAACTGCGGGCCGTCACTCAGGCTTCATGGGTGGGTCTTGCCTGTCTCGGTACCGTCGTAGCACTTCTTGTCATTCTTGTTCTTGAAAGTGCAGTTCGAATGACGACCGCCTCTGCGCGAGATGAAATGTGCACGCTCTATCTGATTGGAGCAGCCCCAGGATTCGCCGCTCGCCCTTATGCCTGGCGCGGCATGGTGCTGATGGGCACTGCTGCCGCTGCTGCGCTTGGACTTTCTGCAGCGGGGATCAAACTCCTGCAGCCATACCTTGACCGTGCCGCAGCGCTCTACGGCGGCTCCGTCACACTCACACTTCCAACGCTCGAACTCTGTTTAGGTTTTGTTGCCGCGGCTGCCGTGCTCGGCGGCCTCACATCGTCGCTTGCCGCACTACGCGCATGGCGAACCATTGCCAAGGCCCAGTAACTGTACCCTTTTCACTCTTTGCCCTTTGGGAAACCCTCTGCTACAAGTCTTTGGGGGAGAACGTCCTTATCCCCTAAAACTCAATGCTATTGTTTGATGGATCCGTTTCCCTTCCGCCGCCGCACATGACATCCTTCTCGGTTGATGCTCCGCTCATTATTGATCACGACGCTGCTACGCCTGACGAGCCACAGCTGAATGCATTGCCAGAGGGCTCTGACGAGCTGAGGACACAATCTCTTGATGCAGTCAAATCCGTAAAATCGTCCGAGCATCCCCATCAGCTTCCTGCTATACGCCAATCAACTGCGCCCACAATACGTGCCACACACCTGCCGTCCGTCAAATCTGAACGCTCGACCGCAGTTGTGCCTTATTCGCCGTCAGGGCCTTTGGGTGACTTAGATGCATTCCTTCGCGCCGCGGAACGCGCGCCAATGCTGACGGCCGATGAAGAGAAAACGCTTGCCCTGAAGCTACGCGATCAAAATGATCTGGAGGCTGCACAAAAACTCGTGCTCTCCCATCTTCGCTTGGTAATCTCCATTGCTCGTGGCTTTCTGGGCTACGGCCTCCCTTACGCCGATCTCATTCAGGAAGGCAACATTGGCCTGATGAAAGCCATTCGACGATACGACCCTGATCGTGGCGCCCGCCTCATGACTTTTGCCGTCCATTGGATTCGATCTGAAATTCAGGAATACATCATCCGAAACTGGCGCATCGTCAAGCTCGCCACTACGAAGAATCAGCGAAAACTTTTCTTCAATCTCCGACAACTGAAAGAAGACAGCCAAGCAGCACTCACCAATCAGGAAGCCCAACGTATCGCGCTCACATTAGATGTCAAACCCAAAGAGGTCCTCGATATGGAGGAGCGCATGTATGGGCAAGAAACGAGCATTGATGGACCGGCAGATTCTGACGATGATGACCGCTTCTCACCTTCGGACTGGCTTACCCGCACAAGCGATCAACCCGAAGCCATACTCGAAGCTGAAGACCGCCAGCACCTCGAAGGCGAAGGGCTGCAGACGGCCTTAGCCGCACTGGACCCCCGCAGCCGCCGAGTCATTGAAGCACGCTACCTCACCGTTGACGCCGACGGCACTGCAAAACCGGTAACACTGCAGGCGCTTGCGCACGAACTTGGCGTTTCTGCAGAACGCGTGCGTCAGATTGAAAAGCTTGCCATCAAAAAAATGGGAGAAAAGCTCGCAGGTCAAGATCCATTCTGACCAGCAGACGCACAACGAATACACTTATATCCTGCCGCATCATGCGGCGGCTTTCGTTTTCCCGCTCTCCGTCATGTTTAACGTTGTACTCGTTCACCCTGAAATTCCGCCCAATACCGGCAATGTCATCCGTCTTTGTGCCAATACGGGCGCTTCGCTGCACCTCATCCGACCGTTGGGATTTTCACTCGAAGACAAACACATGAAACGCGCCGGTCTAGATTACTGGGAATATGCAACACTCAAAATCCATGACAATTGGGAAGCGTTTCTAGCTGCTGAGCACCCCAACCCGGAACGTATGTTCGCGATGACGACGAAAGGGTCAACCGTCTTTTCGCAGCTGAAATTCATACCGGGCGACTGGTTCATTTTCGGCGCTGAAGGCTCCGGCCTTCCTGATGACATCCGCAGCGCGTTCAGTGCACAAAACCGTATTCGACTGCCAATGCGCCCGGACAACCGCTCGCTCAACCTCTCCAATGCCGTTGCAGTGACTGTTTTTGAAGCCTGGCGGCAACAGAACTATGCTGGTGGCTGCTGACCGTCATTTATCATCAAGGACAAAGATAAAGGCGCTCGAAAAATGATTTAGAGCGCCTCCATCCCTAGCTCCCATTAGAGCTCTTTGTCTATCTTGTGCTCGATCGCATAGATCGCGGCCTGCACACGGGATGAAAGATTGAGCTTTCGCAAAATACTCTGCACGTGAACTTTGACGGTCGACTCAGCAAGATTCAGTGCACGTGCAATCTCCTTATTGGAAACTCCGCGAGCAAGCCAGGCCAAAGTCTGCCGTTCCCGACGAGTCAAAACAGTCGGATCCGTCCCTTGTGCCTGACGAGTGCGAGCAGCTTCCGGCGGCTCCGACAGACGGTTGACAAACTTTGTCATCATTTGCGGGGAAATCACGCTGTCGCCGTTATAAGCCGCGCGGATCGAGCGCAGCAGAAAATCCTGATCAATCTTCTTAAGAAGATACCCACGAGCACCTAGCTTCAGACATTCGCCGAGTGCTTCACAGTCTTCGCTAACCGTGAGCATCAGCACAGCAAGATTCGGATGTGTTTCACGAATCTGCTCGAGCGCCTCACGGCCATTCATGCTTGGCATATCCAAATCGAGAAGCACGACATCTGCCTCAACCTGCTCGACGAGTTTCACGCCCTCCAGGCCATCGCTGGCTTCGCCGACAACCTCAAAATCAGGCTGACGCTGCAGAAGTGCCTTAACCCCGCTGCGGAAAAGCGTGTGGTCGTCAATCAGCAGAATACGAATCATTATTTGGTTCCCTCCACATGCTTCATCCGTCAGCCGGAGGAAGCCCTCTACTTATTAACGTCCATTCTAGCCGCAGGATACGGCTTTTCCACCCATACGTTCGACCAGGGTCTACTCAGTCAATGGCCGAAGGTTGCTCCACTATAGAGGTATAGCGTAGCGTTCCGTCAGAAAAAAACGGTCGTCCCTAATATGATGGGGCCGACCGTTCTTTTGGTGCAGCGCAGATGTGAATTAATTCTGCGCAGCGTCACCCTGCTTCTCAGCAGCAGCATGCGCTTCGGCCTGAGCCTGAGCGAGACGCTGCTGATAGAGCACCTCGAAGTTCACCTCCGGGAGATGAACCGGCGGAACGCCTGCACGGGTCATCAGATCCGCCAGATTGGCACGAAGATAGGGATAAACCATCGACGGGCAGAGCACATTAGTGACGTGCTGCAGCGGTTCAGCAGGGATTCCGTGAATCGAGAAGATACCGGACTGACGGCCTTCGGCCAGGATAATCACTTTATCCTCCGGAGCCTTAACCGTAATCGTGCCGCGCACGGTAATGTCGTAGAGATCAGCCTGAACGAGGCGCTGGCTCACTTCGAACTGGATATCGACCTGCGGAGCCGATTCCTGAGGAGTCAGCAGAATATCCGGCGCGTGCGGCATCTCGAGAGAAGCGTCCTTCAAGTAGCAGCGCTGCAACTGGAAGACCGGCTGATCATCCTGTTCGGGCTGAGCCTGCTGCTGCTGCGCTTCGGGATTCTGCACGTTTTCGTTTTCGGCCATTTTGAAGTGTCCTTTCTAAAAGTGGCGGCGCCCGGTCGGCACTATGTTTCTTCCGAGCGTTCAAAAATTCAGTACCAGTGAGCTGCGCACACCAGTATCTTTATATATGGGGACGAATCCTCAGGATTCAAGGGGCAGCTTGTCGCGCATCCAGCCAACGAGACCGCTGTCAAGCACGTAAACCTTAGTAAAGCCCACGCCGCGCAGAAGCTTTGATGCTGCTGCAGACATATTCCCCGAGTTGTCGACGACAATAATCGTACGGTCCTTTGAGAGCTCGCCCAGACGGTTCTGAATCTCATTGGCGGGAATATTCACCGAATTGGCGATGCGCACGCGTTTGAAATCTTTCTGAGCTCGAACATCAACCACAAGTGCGTTCTGCTTGTTAATCAAGGAGACGGCTTGCTCAGACGACACCATCGGGCCAAAGCGGCGAGTATTGATAAGCGGCATGGCAAGCGACACGGCTGCGATGACGGCAATGATGATGAGAAGCGCGTTTTGAACAATGAATTGAGACATGGGACTATGAAAAATCGATTGGAAAAAATTCCCAAGAAGGTAGGATTATAGGTTGCGGCGACCATCGACCCCGCATCTCTTCCATACTTTTGCCTCCGGACTTCCGCGCAAACCACTCCATGCGCTTGCCCATGTCATTCTTTCGTCTGCTCTCGCTTGTGCTCTGTCTGGCGCTGCTCAGTGTTTTTGCGCCTGCAGAAACTTCTGCTGCGCTCAAGTCTGACGCCACGGCCAAGCAAAAGGTACAGGCCGAAAATCGCAAAGCCTCGGTTGATGAAAAGCTCTCCGAACTTGAAAAAAAACTCTCTGCTCGTGAGGCGGAAAACGAAGCGGCCGAAAATGACCTGAAGAAAGCCGACCAGTCCATCTCCGAAGCAAACCGGCGCCTGCGTACCCTTAAAACGGAACGCAGTACTGTCGAGCAGCGGCTCTCCGAACTCAGACAAGACGGTCGCAGCGTGGAGCGAGACCTCCGAGAAGCCCGCAGCCGCTACGAGCAGATCATGCGTGCGCAATATGTACATGCCCAGCGACATAGTTGGCAGTCGCTCATTGAGGGCGGGAACCCGAATGAACTCGCCCGCACGGCAGCGGAGTTACGCTACCTGTCGCTTGCTCAGCAAGAAGCGGCAAAGGCCTTAACTCAAAAACAGACCCAGATCGACACTGTCGAAAAAGAAACGCGTGCACGACGCGCAGAGCTCTCCCGCATTGCACGCGAAGAGGAAGAAAATCACGCCAAACTGCTAGACGAAAAACGAGATCGTCAAGCTGCTGTGAAGAAGTTGGCCCGCGAGATTGCCACCCAACAGGCGGCAATTGAGAAACTAAAAAAAGACCAGACTCGATTGGAAAATCTCGTCGCTTCAATCGACAAACGACTCGAACGCGAGCGCGCAGCAGAAGAAGCCAAACGCGCGGCGGCTGCCCAAAAGAATCAAAAGCCCATTGCTCCGCTGCCTTCTGGCTCTTTTGCACAATCAAAGGGACGTCTTATCCGCCCGGTATCGGGTCGAGTCGCTGCTGGCTTCGGCAGTCGTCGTACAGGATCAGCCGTTTGGCAAGGTATTCTTTTTAGTGCTCCAGAAGGTGCCGAAGTTTCTGCCTGTGCGGCTGGACGAGTTGTATTTTCGGACTGGCTTCGCGGCTACGGCAACCTGCTCATCATTGATCATGGCGGCACCTACATGTCTGTCTACGCAAACAACGAATCTGTCTTAAAGAATGTCGGTGACAAGGTCACCGCAGGCGAAACCATTTCCACCGTTGGCACATCTGGTGCGAGCGATGAACCCGGACTCTATTTTGAGATACGTTACAAGGGCAAACCCATCAACCCACAGCCGTGGCTCGCCAAATAAGCGAAAATACAAAAACTTTTGCGGCACCCCCGGGATTTCCCCTCGACCGTTTTTATTGAACATATACCAATGAAGCTCCGTCTTCTTTCTCTTTTCGTCGCCGGCGCTCTGGCCGGCGCTCTTGCCACTACCGGCATGCAGGTCTATGCCGACAAGCAAGCTGAAACCAAACTCCCGCTGATGGAAGTGCGTCAGTTCACGAGCGTCTTTAACGCCGTGAAGGACTACTACGTTGACGAGGTCTCCGACAAGGAGCTTCTTGAGCTCGCCGTTGAAGGCATGGTCAGCGGTCTTGATCCACACTCAAGCTTCCTTGACCCAGAAGGCTTTGAAGACATGAGTGAAGCGACACATGGGAGTTTCGGCGGCCTCGGCATTGAAGTCACTAAAGATGTCTCCGGCGTACGCGTGATCTCTCCGATCGACGATACCCCTGCCGCGAGAGCAGGCATTCGCGCCGGCGACATCATTACGAAGCTTGACGGCGAAGCCACTGCCGACTTGACGCTCGAAGAAGCCGTGAAGCGTATGCGCGGTGAGCCGAAAACAAAAATTCGTCTTGAAATTGCTCGTAAGGGTGAAATGAAGCCGCTCTCCTTCACAATTGAGCGCGCAACCATCAAAACGCAGTCCGTGCGTATGAAAGAGCTTGCAGACGGCTTCGGCTACATCCGCATCTCGCAATTCCAAGAGCGTACGGCAGAAGATCTCGCTGCCAACATCAACAAGCTTGAGAAATCCGGACACTTGAAAGGTCTTATTCTTGATCTGCGTAATGATCCGGGCGGCCTGCTTCAGGCGGCGATCGGCGTTTCCGCCGCATTTTTGCCGGAAAAAAGCGATGTTGTATCGATCAAGGGACGTACACCTCAGTCCGACTATGCTTTTAAAGCTGTAGAAAAAGATTATCGTTCGGGCAATGCGGCCAAAGCGCTTGCGGAGCTCACCCCGGCAGCGAAAACAGTGCCGCTCGTCGTACTGATTAACTCTTCGTCAGCCTCTGCATCCGAAATTGTGGCCGGTGCACTGCAGGATCACAAGCGCGCTGTTCTTTTGGGCGACCGCTCTTTTGGCAAGGGATCTGTGCAAACCATTTTGCCTATGACCTTCGGTGAAAAGACTGTCGGCGTAAAACTCACTACGGCGCGTTACTACACGCCGTCGGGGCGTTCGATTCAAGCCCGCGGTATTGAACCCGACTTCTATGTGGACGACACGCCCAAAGGCAACTTCCCGACCTTCCAGGTTCGTGAGGCAGATCTGGCTCACCACCTTGCCAATCAGCAGGACGCCAAAAAGTCCGACAAGGATAAAAAGGCTGAGGCCGAAGCGCTCCCTTATGACGACAACGATGAAGCCAAGACGCCAGATTGGGTTTACCTTTTCGGTGATGACAAAGACTGGCAGCTTAAGCAAGCCATTGCTCATCTGAAGGGGGAAAAAGTTGAAACCTCCCGTCTGCGCGGTCAGCCGATTTCGGTTGCGAAGAAGCTGCGCGCCGAAGATGCGGCAAAAGCTAAGGCGCAAGCCGAGGCCGAAGCAAAGAAGGCCAAAGAGAATACATCGGACAACAAACCCACCGAGACTCAAAAGAAGAGCGAATAAATAACGCGCCCACCTCAACCGGCGGCCGCATCCTTCGATGCTTTTTGAAGGATCGTCCGCCTTTTTTTGGGACCACAAATATGAACGATCAAGAACGTTTTGCCGCGCTGCGCGAACGTCTATCCCGCCAGATGCGAATCAAGGAATTGGGCGAAGACGGTGAGAAGCGCATTCTCAAAACGCGATTCTTAGTGATCGGAGCGGGCGGACTCGGCTCTCCGGCGCTCCTTTACCTGGCCTCCTCCGGCGCTTCACACATCACCGTTGTTGATCCTGACGAAGTGTCCGAAAACAACCTTTCTCGTCAGATTCTCCATGACGGCTCCTCTATCGGTCTAAATAAGGCCCAAAATGCTGCTCAGGAATTACTGCGATGGAATCCAGTGCTTGACATTCGGGCCGTTCCACACCGAATGGCAGATGTGGAGGAACTGCGCACACTCGTACGAGAACACGATATTGTCCTCGACTGCTCCGACAATCTGGCCACTCGGCAGTTAGCCAATCGCGCCTGCTTCATCGAAAAGAAACCGCTTGTTTTCGCTGCAGCCGTAAAGCTTTCCGGGCAGGTCACGGTTTTTGACTTTCGTGATCCAGACTCTCCCTGCTACAGATGCCTCTTTGAAGAAGATGACGCAGCAAATGACGAAAAGGCCTCGACGCTTGGGGTCTTCTCGGGACTTACTGGCACTATCGGACTGCTACAGGCTACTGAAGCGCTGAAACTTGCCGCCGGTATTGGCCGCCCTCTAACTCGACGCATGTTGTTTGTCGATCTTCTCAATATGGACATGCATGAGATGCGCTATAGCCGTCTAAAAGGCTGTCCATGTTGCGGCGGCACTGCTTGCTGAAACCTTCACAACTCCAATCAGGTAGAGATCAATGCTTATGCTTTGCTCTCTACCTGCAGCAATGGTATCGTCGGATGATGTGTATGGTTTACTGAACTTTTATATTTAGTCCTTCAGGACCTCGCCTTTACTGCAAACGATAACGGGTTAAAGATCAAGCCCTGCCGGTGACCACGCCAATGTACGGCCGCTTGACAGCAACGCCGCTTCGGCATCTCGAATGGGTATATTCCTTAACTGCAAAAAATCAGTGATCGGCAGCTGCACGAACACTTTAAGCATTGCCTCACCCATCAAGCCCGACAACATGCTCGTCATTGCGTCGGCTTCAACATCATAGATACGAATAGGCTCGTTGGTCTTCAATCCCGCAACCTGACGGGCAAGTTTGACAGCATCATTGAGATCACCGAGCTTATCCACAAGCCCATTTTGCGCTGCCTGCGTTCCCATCCAAATGCGTCCCTGAGCCAGCGCCTCAACCGCTTCGGGCGTTTTCTTTCGGCTTTGGGCCGTCAAATCCTTGAAACGCGCATAAGTGCGCATCACGCCAGCACGCAGCAATGCTGCTTCTGCAGCATTAGGTTTATGTAACGGGCTGCCAAAATCAGCAAAATCACTGGTTCGGAAGCCACCAATACCAAGTTCAAGCTTCTCGAGTGCTGCAGCGGCATCCGGCACAATGCTGAAAACGCCGATCGATCCGGTGAGCGTCAAGGGATCCGCCACAATTCGATCTGCGGCCAGGCTAATCCAATAGCCGCCAGAAGCAGCCGCATTTCCCATACTGACGATGACGGGAAGGCCTTTTGTTCGGACAGCCGCAAGTTTTTCACGAATCGCCTCAGCTGCCAACGCGTCACCACCCGGGCTCGAAATTCGCAGCACCAGTGCTTTGGTTGAGGGAGCGGATGCGGCTCGCTCAATGCGCTGCACCAATTCCTCGGCATCAATTCCAGTGGCACCCGTTGAAGAGATCGCCCCTTCTGCGAGCACAACTGCAACGGCTCCCGGCTGCGCCGCACTGCGGCTACGCGCCGTTTCAGCAAGGTATGCCCCGAAGTTCACTGTCTTCACGTTCTTCAGATTACCGCCGCCAAACTGTTTGGCAAGCGTTTCATCAAATGCTTCGCGAGCCATCAAATCGGTAATAAGTCCTGCTGCCTTCGCTGCTTCAGCAGGACTTTCCCCTGCATTGAGCCTCTCGGGCAGCCCCTTCAGATACGTATCCACTGATCCCGGAATTAAACCGCGGGCATCTTCAAGGTCAGAAGCAAAAACTTTCCAGGCTTCAGACAAGTAACCCTCTTGAGCGATGAGATTGTCTGTGGTCGGTGCGCGCAGACTGTAAGCCTCAGGAGCACTTTTGAAGGCGCCCGCTTTAAAGACGGACACTCCAATGCCGAGTTTTCCCAAAAATCCGCCCCAATAAAGAGTAGTTCCGGAAAGTCCCTTCACCATGACAGAGCCCATCGGATGAAGCGCCACCACATCGGCATGTGCAGCAGCCGCATACTGTGCTTGCGTGTACCCGGAAGCCCAGGAAAATACCGGTTTGCCAGAGGCAGTCTTGTAGTCTTCGATAGCACTGCCAATCGTGCGGGCGCTAGCAAGACCAAGTTTAGTGAGTCCGTCAACCTTGATAATAACGCCCGCAATCCGCTCATCCGAACCGGCGAAACGAAGAGCCTCCGTAACGTCGATTAAGCGCGTTGATGCGCCACGGCTCTTCATCAAGGACTTTAAGTCAGCGGAAATCGAGCGCAGTGGATCTGATTCGACGACTGTGCCGTCCAAATCAAGCACCAGTAAAGTTCCGGGTTCCACTGCTGGCGTGTTCGGACGAGCAAACAACCAAATCAGCGCAGCAGCTGCCAACACTCCCAAAAAAATCAAATTCAAAACAAGGCGTCGGCAAAAATCCAGCACTCGCCAGAGACACTTTAGAACAGTCATTCAAATCTCTCCAAGTTCAAAGGAGGTGCGCACGCCGCACAAGTTCCTCAACATTTCGCACAACTAAGTCAACTTCCGGCAGTTTGGCTGGTGTTCCGGCAGGGAGAAGCAGTCCTGCATGCTTCCTGCGCAATCCCACGCACCAGACTGTGGCAAGTCCAGCCGCTTTTCCGGCCTTGAGATTCATGAGGGAGTCATCAACCAACACCGCATCGGCAGGCCTTGTTTTCAAGCGAGCACATACCGCTCGCAACATTGAGACATTAGGTTTTGGGCGCCAGTCACCGAAAAGCCGCATATCGGTGCTGCTCACGATAGCGTGAAAAAAATGCCTCAACCCTAAAGCTGGAAGCAAACGCTCAACATAAAGCCGTGGTCCGTTGGAGTACAGCACTCGACGCCCCGGCAATTTGGAAAGCAGGCGCCGCAGCTGTGGTGCATTCTGTACAAAAGGCGCGTAATCGAAGTCATGCACCGCAGGCAGAAACTCCTTAGGATCAACGCCGTGTCTGCGCCAGAGTCCAATGAAGGTTGAGCCGTACGTCTGCCAATAATGACTCCGCAGACGGTTAGCCTCTTCTTCACTCATCCCCATGCGCTCCGTCATGAAGGCATTCATGCGCAGGTGCACTTCATGGAGCAGACCCGCAGAAGAAGCAAAAAGCGTATCGTCGAAATCAAGAAGCCAAACCTTGCGTCCGGCAGAGCCATGGAGCTGCTTTCCAGAAAGCAAAAACGGCACGACTCCCTCCTCCGGGTTCCGTGCCGCCCATGTCAATTGCGGAGCGCGTCCTACTTGCGGGCGCTGCACCGTCATGATGCATCAATCCCCGTACATCTTCTGTTTAAGTTCACGACGCTGCTGAGCTTCGAGCGAAAGTGTTGCCGTCGGCCGAGCCATCAAACGAGCCACACCAATAGGATCCCCCGTTTCTTCGCAGTATCCGTAGTCGCCATCATCAATGCGCTTGATGGCCGCCTGCACCTTCTTCAACAGCTTGCGTTCACGGTCACGCGTGCGCAGTTCGAGTGCATGCTCCTCCTCAATCGTTGCGCGGTCAGCAGGATCGGGCACAACAGTCGTTTCACGCAGATTCACGGTTGTCTGATCGGCATTGGCGCGAAGTTCCTTCTCCAAGTCGGTCAGACGGCGGCGGAAAAACTCAAGCTGCTGAGCGTTCATGTAGTCGTCATCAGGCATCTTGAGAATTTCTTCAGCAGTGAGAACTTTTTTGGCCATTTGCGGTGTTCTTCCCTTGGTTATGCGCTCAAGTCCGTTGCCCGCACAGGCGGTGCTGCAGCCGCATGATTGCCCTCCGTTTGAATTTGAGAAGTCTTATAACCATGCGCCTTTTTGAACCAGAGCAGTAAAAAGGTAGGAGTGCTTTATACCGAAAAAATCACGCTGATGCCACCCTCAAACCCCGTCGGCATTTCAAGCTCTCCGCGTTAAGCAGATTTCATCAATCACGCCGATTTAAGTATTCAATACACACGCTTGAATTCAACCCGAAATACAAGATCCCAACAGTGACTTCACCTTGTTTTGAGCTCGGGTAATTCCGCATCTTGCCTTCTGATGTGCCCATTCGCATCTCACCGCTTTCGTGCCCATTTATCTTATTGGTTTTCAACAATATTACATTATTTGAGATTGGTTCTCATTTTAAGTTGCTTAATTCACAACATAGGTTTCATTTTCTGCGTAGCGACTCTCAACCGCTGCGATGAAACTAGTTCGAAAGCACTAGAGCAACCCCAAAAAACGATTTGAAGTGCAGCCCCAAGATAACAACATGACCTTCGTCTGATGCACGTTCAAACAAAGGAGACCACCACGCGAACGCATCGCATCCCGCAAGCAAGAGGCGCCTAACCACCCCTAGGCGCCGGATCAACACACGACCTTAGTCGATAAGCCGGCGGGAAGCATTGTCTTTCCGTCTGATGGGTGGTGTTTGCCTCAAAAAAACGCATCTGTCTCATATGTTCCAGGAGAATCATGATGGAACTGCACAAGATTTCCCGCCGAAGCTTCCTTGAAGCCCCAGCACTCAGCGGCGCTGCTGCCGTCTTCTCGCACCCACTATCGGGCGGGCTCGTATCAACCGCGTCGGCCGCTGAAGCGCCTATCGCCGCAGCAGCGGAAGAAGAAACAAAGATCGTCAAGACCTGCTGCCGCGCTTGCATCCACAACTGCGGGGTGCTCGCCCATGTACGTAATGGGCGCGTGGTGAAGCTCGAAGGCAACCCTGAATATCCGATGAGCAAAGGTGCACTTTGCGCAAAAGCGCTTTCGGGCGTTTCAGCGCTTTATCACCCCAACCGCAATAAATATCCGCTTCTTCGCGTCGGCAAGCGCGGTGAGAACAAATGGCGACGCATTTCGTGGAATGAGACCATTGACATCATTGCCAAGAAGATGGAAACCGTACGGCATGAGTATGGTGCGGAAGCCGTGCTCGTCACCACTGGCGGCGGCGGCAATCCTGCATTCCGCGGCATTCCACGCTTTTGCAACGCCTTTGGAACACCAAACTGGTACGAACCAGGGTGCGCGCAGTGTTATCTCCCGCGAACGCTCGCCTACGACATGATGTACGGCGGCCCTTCAACCTCGATTGCGGACGAATCTGCACGCGAAATCTACAACCCGAACTCAGCGATTAAAACGCTCGTCCTCTGGGGTACAGACGCCTCCTACAGCTGCACGGCCGGCGGCGGCCGAGCATTGGTCGAACTGCGTGCTAAAGGCGTGCGTACGATTTCAATTGACCCAAGATTTCAGCCCGATGCAGCCAAAGCTGATATTTGGCTGCCGATCCGCCCCGGTACGGATGTTGCGCTCATGCTTGGCTGGACCCGCTACATCATTGAGAAGGATCTCTACGATCATGAGTTCGTCATGAAGTGGACGAACCTGCCTTATCTTGTCAATGCAGAAACGAAGCGTCTTGTTCGTGCCTCAGACCTTGATGCTGCAGGTGACGCCAAAACCTTCGTTGTATGGGATGCAAAAACCAATTCTCCCAAGCCAATCAAGTACCCGTGGGATGATGCTTTGGATCCTGTGCTTGACGGCGAATTTGAATGGGCGGGCGTGAAGTACCGCACGGGCTTCAATGCGCTGCGTGAAAGATGTGCTCCCTGGACGCTCGAAGCGACCGCCAAAGAATGTTGGCTTGATCCGAAGAAAATCGAAGAAGCCATTCTGATGTACGCCGATGGCCCCGCAGGCATATCGCTCGGCGTGGCTACTGACCAAACGCCAAACTCCGTCCAAGCCGCAATGGGGTCAGTCATCCTCAACGCTCTCATGGGCAATGTCGAGCGGCCGGGTGCCCTTATGCAGCGCAATCCGTCGAGCAACGTCGTGCCGGCGGGCTCTCTGGCAACGCGGTGCTCTTATCTGCTCCCCGAAGGTCAGCTCACTAAGCGTCTGGGTTCGAATGAACATAAAGGATTGTTGCAGTGGGATGCCGGGCAGCCTTCAGCCATCCTCAACGCCATTCTCACCGGCAAACCTTATCCGCTTAAAGTGTGGCTCGAGCGTTCGGGCAATAAATTCGGCGTTAACGGAAACGCTTCCTCTTGGGTTCCCGCTCTCGAGAAAATGGATCTCGTTGTGCACATGTACATGTATCCGACCTCATTCTCGAAATTCGCAGACATTCTGCTGCCAGCACGCGAATGGCTTGAAACGAACATGCTCGTCGAGTGTATGAACATGGTATTTGCCCGGCAAGCCGTCGCACACGTCTGGGAGACCGAGGACGAAACGCTGTTCTGGTCGAAGCTCATCAAGCGCTGCGCGGAACTTGGCAACGAGAACTGCAAACGTGCCTGCGATCCGTCCTTCATGAAGGATGACCTTGCGTATTGGGACACAATGGAAGAGCTGCTCGACGGACGTCTGAAGCGCATCAAAATGACCTGGAAGGATCTCCTTGCGCACAATCCGGTCGAATACATGCCTTATGACAAGTGGAACCAATATTACGTATACAAGAAGATCGACCCCAAAACCGGACTTCCGCAGGGCTTCCGTACACCTACGAAGAAGCTTGAACTTTATGGCGATGTCTTTATTGAGCTCGGTCGCACAGGCAAGCCCTATGCGCTGCAGAAGCTGCCGCCAGTCAAGCAAGACTACGATCCACTGCCCTACTACCTTGAGCCGGCAGAGAGCCCCACGGGAGAAATCGCCAAGAAATATCCGCTCGTTCTCACTAGCGGCCGCATTCCGATGTACCACCACGGCACGCTCAGAAACATTCCATATCTGCGTGAGATTTACCCGGTTCCGGAAACCTGGCTTAACCCGATAACTGCGAAGCAATACGGCGTCCAAACAGGCGACTGGGTATGGGTGGAGTCCTTGCGTGGCCGAATCCGCGGCAAAGTTCGCGTCACCGAAGGCGTCGGCCCGAACATCGTTTGGATGGAGCGCTTCTGGTTCCCTGAAACGCTGAATACGAAGACCGGCGGATGGCAGGAATCGAACGTCAATGTTCTTACAAAAAACGACGCCCCCTTCAATGACATGGTCGGCACCTACACGCTGCGCGGCTTCCAAGTACAGATCTCAAAGGCCGACGGAGCTCCTGAAGGCATCTGGCAAAAGCCGCAGGACTTTAAGCCTTGGATGCCCGAACCGTCTGACACGACCCCTAACGTGAAGTTCTGATCATCGGAGCCCATCATGACCCAAAAGACAATGGTTATCGACCTCGACCGCTGCATCGGATGCTTCGCGTGCGAAGTAGCCTGCAAGCAGGAAAACAATGTTGCACTCGGTGTTTATTACAACAAAGTGCTATCGATTGGCCCGATGGGGAAGTTCCCTGACATTAAGCAGTACTTTTTGCCGTCAATCTGCCAGTGCTGCAAGGACGCTCCCTGCGTGAAAGTTTGTCCAACCGGAGCCACCTATCGTACCGATGACGGTCAAATTCTCGTCAACAAGGAAAAGTGCATTGGCTGCAAGATGTGTGAAAAAGCATGCCAGTTTGATGCTGTTAAGGTTCTGGATAATGTTGCGCATATTGATCCGGAAAAATGTACCGGATGCGGTGCATGTGCGGCAAAATGTCCGAAGAAAGTTATTCTCTAGAAAGAATTAAAGTGGAAGATGGAGAAAAAACGTAATCTGAAACAAAGATTAAAAATTGGAAAAACGATATTTTTTAAAGA
>ENA-OPSF01001682-OPSF01001682.1-human-gut-metagenome-genome-assembly--contig:-NODE-1682-length-16028-cov-79.414575_pt1 | contig 16028 bp, 9 predicted proteins | sample MGYA00241452_ERZ501896 | MGnify/ENA primary metagenome ERZ501896 (study PRJEB25962, sample SAMEA2042111) | human gut metagenome | biome: human gut; feature: human-associated habitat; material: faeces... | reverse complement strand
TTAAAGTTTTTCTATTATGAACAAAAAATTTTTAAGTGCAATCCTGTTTGGAGCCTTAATGGCCTCGTCAACAGGAACGTTCGTGTCTTGTAAAGACTATGATGATGACATCGAGGATTTGCAGGAACAGCTGAATAAGAAAGCCTCACTTGAAGAACTTACCCAAAAGGTGTCTACCATGGAAAGTTCTGTAGCTGACGCTAAAAAAGCAGCAGAAGAAGCAAAAGCGAAAGCTGAAGAAGCTCTGAAAAAAGCTGAAGAAGGTGGTAGTAACAGCGGCGTTACTGAATCAGACCTTGAAAACTTGAAAAAGGAAATTCAGACTCAGATTGACAAATTAGCTTCTTTGGAAAGTGTAGACAAAAAAATATCGGCTTTAAAAGAAGAATTGAAAGCGGATTTCATCACTTCGGAAAGTTTGCAGGCTTTGAATGACAAAGTGGATAAACTGAGCGCTGAGATCATGCAAGTAATAGGTCATCGTCTGACTAGTCTCTCTTTGATTCCTACAGACCATATCAATGGTATAGCTGCTATTACTCTGACTACCTTACAGTACACTCCACAGGTATATAAGCCAATGGCGAAACATGAGGACGGTCCAGACAAACATACTAACCGTCCCGTATTGGATCACGTTGCAGCTGGAGAAGTTCGTTATATTTCTACAGAAAAGAATGAGGCATATTTCCATGTAAGTCCGAGCATGGGGGTTCGTACTGAAGATATTGAGTTGCCTTCTTTCGATTGTATCACATCGAATAATACAATGACAAGAAGCGCTGAAGTCAAAACAAACAGTCCGATTGTTCCTACCGGTAAAGAAATCAAAGATGGTGTACTGACAGTAACTTACAAGAAGAGTGATGATTTCTTGGGTAAACCCATCACTACTACTACAAACGGTACTACAGAAACATTCTATATGGCATCTTTGAAAGCTCCTGTGACTGAGTCTAATTATACAGAAACAGAAAAAGCGGACAAAGTAGCTGGTAAAATAAATGGCGTATATGTAAACTCTGAATACTCACGCATTGAAGAAATTGTAGCTATTCCTTATTTAGCTAACTCTAAAACTGATTTTACTAAAGCATTGGAAGACAAATTTGCTGATGAAATTCAAAAAAATGCAGAAAATGGTAAAGACATATATGTTCACTATCATGACTCTGTGTGTTTGTATGAATCAGGAAATAATGAACTCGTTGACGTAGAATGGGCATACAACCAACCGCTAGACTTGAATACTTTGGTTACAGTATGTACTACTACAACAAATAATCATGTCAACCATAAAGAATTGAAGAATTATGCTGATTACGGTTTGGAATTCCGTTTCTCTTTAGCTACTGAAAAATATTTGCAAGGAGATCGTGATACAGACGAACAGGAATTTGCTAAGATTTTGAGTGGTAACAGATTGAAATCAGAAGTTTATGATGTAGATTTGGACGACAATCAATACTCTCGTGCTTCTATTGGTCGTGAACCGATTGTGCGTGTTTCATTGATTGATACAAAACACGACAATGCATTGATTGCACAACGTTACATCAAAGTTCGTTGGATCGATAAAGGGGAAGAGCAAGTATTGAATCCGTTTAATTTTGCAAACGATACCATCAGTTGTCATGATATGTATCAGCAGTTGTTCTCTAAAGATATGAACGAGGCTATCTATCATCAAGTTAAGTTTAATGGTGGTCAGAGCATGAGTAAGACTGAATTCCATAAAGTCTTTACATCGCTGAAAATCAAGAGTTTGAAGAAGGACGGCGTAGAAATTGATTTGACTAAGCTGAACCTATCAGTTAATGCTGATGCAGATTGGAGTGAAGGTGACTCTAAGCAGATCAAAGATGGTAAGGAAGAATTAAAGAATAATGTTGACTTGTTATTTAGCTTCTTGAAAGATGCACAGGATAATACCTCATATAACTTGGTATGGGCTATGAATGAAAAAACTGTTGGAACATTGAAGGATAACAAGGATGGAAACTATGCTTCTAAATTCGAGATTGAAGTTGAATATATAGACGAACTTGGAACAGTAGGTAACATTATTCAGAAATTTAATCAAGAAATTGTTGTTCCGAAACAAGAATTTGCTTACCAAGGAACATATTGGAAGAATGGCATAGGTGAAGGTACATTTAATGTTAATCCTATCGTGTTCAATACTGCTGAAGATAGCTGGGCTAATAACAACGGTCTAACACCTGATCATACCCATGAATATAACGGCAACGACTGTGCTTTGAAAGATTACAGCCATATCTCTGCTGATCTTGTAAATGGTTACATCTATAAGCCTGAAAATGCTAAACCGGCTAACTTGGCTCAGTTCATTAAGTACATCCGTAATTGTGCAGAAGTACGCTTTGTGTTCGATCAAAGCCGCTTCAACAAGTATGACTACTTGGCAGGTTACAATGTAAGTGCAGATGGTATTTCATTATGGAAGGGAGCTGCTCCTACAAGCTGGGATCAATTTGATTATATCCAAGCTGATAAGAAGACTTTGGCTGCAACTATCCAAAACGTAATGGGTGCAACAGCTGACACAAACAAAGATTCCAAGTTCTTGCCATGGAACTTCGATGAAACATTAGGCTCTACAAATGATGAGTGTACAAGTACAATACGTTTGCATGAAATTGACAAACTGAACGGTACTCCGGCTGCCCAAGCATTGGTAGGTAAGTCAGTTCCTGTAAACTTGGTTGTTGAATATAACAGCTATAATGTGATCCCTGTTCAGGAATTTGAAGTATTCTTTATCGATCCGTTATCTATTGACGGTGCTATTAAGGGTAACTTCGTTGATGCTGAAATTGATGGTAGCTTCTTGAATGTAGCTGACGGATTCAACTTCACAGATTGGAATGGTAATAAAGTTGCCGCTCAAGACATCAAGGATGTTAAGAACGGTGAGTATGCTCATGAACTATATGATTACTATGGCGTTCATAATGTTAAATTCTTGACTGACAAGGTAACAACAAGCTTGTCATACGATGCTGCAACTAACACATACAAGCATACAGAAGGTGTGAAAGACGGTAAATTGCCGACCAATGCATCGTTGAAGCAAATGAAGGCTACTGAAGCTAATGGCGTGGTTGATAAAGCTCATGCAGAGCAAGTGGATAAAGATCCTACTCACTTGGCTTACTTCAACAACAATGGTACTCCGGTTAACGTTGATTACAAGATGTATATTTCTGTTGAAGTCGCTCACAAGTGGGGTGTATTAAAGAAAGAAGCTCTTGAAGTGAATGTTGCGAAAGCAGGAGGTACTCCTTCAGGTAAGTAATATTTAAAACTATATAAAAGAAAGGACGTCTTTGAAAAAGGACGTCCTTTTTTTAACACAAAAACATTACAATCTATGAAAATATTTATATATGGGATGATATTCTATTTTCTTTTTGTTTTTTCGTCTTGCGGTAATGTAGATAAACCATCTTCATCTCATGTGTTCAACGGCATATTTAAGACTGAAACAGGAATAAAATTTGAATTGAAGGAAGATTCTACTACTTTCATTCAATTTAATGACTCAATACATTATAAAGGCGTATGGGCTATTCATCGCAATGATGAAAATACTGAATATGTAACAATAGAATTTGCAGGTAACCCTAATTATTACTACTTAAAAGATGGTCAGCTTTATCATAGTGAAAGAGAGATGATAAATAATAATTTTGGGACCAAGATACAATATCTGAATTAAAAATATGTAACAATGGGATTTTATTTGTTTATAACTAAACATCAATGAGATACTGATGTCAAATAAATTCTGAATAAACATAAAAAGGAGCGACCTGAAGACCGCTCCTTTTAATTCTGTTTTTTATTGATTATTTACCCACGGTAATAGTCAAAGGAAGTTCAGCAGTTTTAGTATAACCGTATTTATCAGTTACTTTCACGATAATCTTCGTATTAGTAGTCTGAGAAATATTCTTAGAAGTAATTTCTGCGTGGTAACCAATAACTTTACCTTCAGCATCTTTAATTGCTGTAGCATCTTTAGTTACAGTATAGATTTCTGCATCGGTAGTGAAGAATTCTACCTTGTCGATATAGCTATACTTATAATTGCCAGCAGCTTCCTTGAATAAGCTATACGGCTGATTGTTGTAAGTGTAACCAGTAATCATATCAGCAGTTAACTTAGCTGTTTCACCTGCAGCGGCAGCAGGCAATGTAATAGAAGCACCAGCAGCAGGAACAATCTTACCAGCTTTCAATGCACTTTGAACATTAATCTTAAATGCTGCGGCAGCAATCTCTTCATCAGTGAACTTGTAAGCACCACCCAAATAAGTAGCAGCTACTTTCACATTCAATTCTTGACCGTAAGCCCATTTATCAGCGTCTGTTACGTTACCATCCTGATTAAAGTCGCGGTCAGTAACCAAAGTTATTACATTAGAAGCTATATTAGCCAAATCCTGAACCTTAACATTGTTAATCTTTTGCTCTCTATCCAAAGAGAATGTAATCTCAGTAAGATCAGCATCAGCAGCAGAACCTAATGTCGTGAATCCTTTCTTCATTTCATATTTAGAAGCAAAATCCGTTTGATCTTTAATCGGGTCTACGAAATAAGCCATCAATGTATTACCAATCCACAAAGCTTCTCTCTTAGCTATGTAAGAAGACAAGGCAGGCATAACCGGAGTAAACTTAACTTTGATAGTGTTCAGTACATTGCTGTCATGTTTGTAATTGATAGTGATAGTATAACCAGTGCCCGGAGTTAAAGTAGCAGCAGTGCCATCAAGAGCAGAGAATACGGCATCGAACTGAGTTGCAGTTCCGTCAACCTTAGCAAGTTCAGAGCCATCAGCTTTTTTGTAAGTGTATGTAATGGCAGGTCCTTCACTCTTATCTGCATCTTTTACAATTGTAGCATCAGCACCGTTAACACCCAAAGCTGCGTTCTTCCAGATTTCAGCATCGCTACCCAAAGCAGTAAACATTTTATCCAAAGACACATTCAACTTCATAGATTTCTTAATCTGTACATTACCCAAGTCATAAACAACTTCATTACCCAAGGTACGGATTGGCTTAATGGTAATTGTTTCTTTGTAAATCTTACCATCAATATGCAGTTTGTATACATTGATATCAAATGTAGCGTATGTTACTTCATCAGACAATTTAGTTACTTTGAAAGTACCATTACTCTTATCTGCAGAGAAACCAAAGAACTTAGCGATAGTTGGATCTACAGCTTCTACATAGTAGTCATAAACGAACTTCGCGTTTACATCATCAAAAGTAATAACATTGTCTTTGTTTAAGTTTACTTCATAGTATTTCTTATCATTATCGACTACTATTTCCTTTCCATCCACTTTGGCAACTTTTCCTTCGACAACTTCAGCTTCTGATGTAGTAACCTCCAAATTGTAATTAGAAATGAAACCACTCTTTTCTACCAAAGCGTATAGTCCATTAGTAAACTGGCCTGTATACTTATCAACACCAGTGTATACAGCATCTGTATTGTCTAATGCAATAGCATACATGCCATTTGCGCCTCTAGACAATAGACCCTTATATTCAGTAGCAGCACTTAAAGAAACAGGAAGAACTGCGTTTTTAGAATTTTTCAAAGAGAAACTCATATCAGCTGCATCAGCACCTGCATCAATACGAGCCATCAAATATGTGTTATTAGGAGCCAAAGTAGTTAATACCTGTCCTTTAGCTACAGTTTTCTGTGCAGACCAAGTAGTTTCTTTATTATCCCAAGTCTGAACAATTTTCCCTACAAAAGCATATTTTATATCAAGTGTAGTTTGAATATCACTTCCTTGAGATAAACTCTTATCCATTTTATCCAAAGCAGCCCATCCCAATAATTCTACGTCGGTCAATGTAGCACCTGCAGTAGGCAATTTTATAGCCTGCATTTTGCCATCGGCATCGGGTACATTCAATGTGTAAACGCCATCGGCTTCTACTACATAAGTAGCACCAAGCGCTTTGTATTCAGAAACAACTTCATTACCATCCTTGTCGTAGAACACCCACATTCCGGCTTCGTTAACAAAAGGAACTTTTACCTTGCCTAAATCATCTTTCTTAACAGCAACATACTCTGTCTTCTTACCGTCAAGATACCAGTAACCATCTTTTACCTCAACAATAGTACCGTTGCCATCCTTACCTGGAGTACCCGGCTCACCTTGTGCACCATCTTTACCATTAACGATAGTGTAAGTCTTTCCGTTGTTGAAAGTAACCTTGAAACCACCTTCTACGTCAACAAGTTCAGTAACCCAGTTACCGCCATCTACTTCTGTCTGCAAAGCTGCCAGCTGAGACTTGATGTCTGTCAGCTCCTTGTTGATAGCATCGATGTCATCATCATAGTCTTTACAAGATACAAATGTTCCTGTCGAAGAAACCATCAAGGCTCCGAACAGGATTGCACTTAAAAATTTTTTGTTCATAATAGAAAAACTTTAAATTTATAAATTTAAAAACTCAAAATGTTTATTGTTATAAAAGGACTTAATTGCGTTGAATCATAAAAGGATTCCGACTCTGCGATATATATTGCAGGGGAGTCATGCCAACTACTTTTCTGAACGCCACATAGAACACGCTCTTGGAGGCGAACCCGCAACGGCTGAAAAGCTCATTCACCGGGCAATCTTTACCGTCCAGCAACTCCTTCGCGCGAACCACCCTGTAGGAATTTATTAACCGCTTGAAATTGCATCCGAAGTAGTTGTTCACCGCATTACTTAGGTAGGTCGTATTCGTGCCGGATACAAAAAGATATTATTTTACTGATTATCAATATGATTACTCTATTGTCATGAACAGATATCCCATATTGTTATTTGAATCAATTCTAGATAAATTCAAATATCTCCTAGAATTTATATCTTGAATAAATACCTTTACATATCACCTAAAGAACTTACTAAATAAACCTTCCATTCTTTCGTTTGTTTCATTTAAATTATTATTTTTGTAACCGCGGTTACAGTAACACAGATTACTAAAGCTTATGAAATTCTATAATAGAGAAAATGAACTGGCAGAGTTGAAAAGGATACAACGCCTGTCTTTTGAAGAAAATTCACGCCTCACAGTTATAACAGGAAGACGTAGAATAGGGAAAACCAGCCTTATAATGAAGGCTGTGAACGAAATGCCTACTGTATACCTATTTGTAGGCAGAAAGAATGAAGCTACTCTCTGTAGTGAGTTTATCCCCCTCATTTCGGGCGCTTTGAATATCTTTGTACCAGCAGAGATACGGTCTTTCAGTTCATTATTTCAATATATGATGGAAATAGCGGGACAAAGGGCATTCAATCTGGTTATAGATGAATTTCAAGAGTTCTATAATATTAATAATTCCATTTATAGCGATATACAAAACATTTGGGATCGTTACAGAAAAGAGACCAAAATGAACCTGATTGTCTGTGGATCCATTTATTCTTTGATGAATAAGATCTTTCAAAATAATAAAGAGCCGTTATTTGGGCGTGCCGATAATATTATAAAGCTTTCACCCTTCAGCCTCCCTGTACTTAAAGAAATTATGTATGATTATTATCCAACATATACGAATGACGATTTGTTGGCATTGTATACATTTACCGGAGGTATACCCAAATATGTTGAATTGTTTTGTGACAATCGTATATTGAACATCAATGGAATGATCGACTTCATGGTCCGTGATAACTCCCCGTTTACAGATGAAGGAAAGAATCTTTTAATAGAAGAATTCGGCAAAAATTATGCGACCTATTTCTCTATTTTAAGTGCCATAGCAAATGGCAAAAACACACAGGCAGAAATAGAAGCGGCTTTAGGGAATAAAAGCATTGGCGGTTATTTGAGAAGACTGATTGAAGATTACAATATCATTGTACGCCAACGCCCTATTCTATCAAAGGAGGGAACACTGGCTATCCGATATGAAATACAGGATAACTTTATCAGTTTCTGGTTTAACTATTTTGATAAAAACCGCTCTCTCATTGAAATAAAGAATTATATGGCATTACGTTCCATTATCAAGGCTGACTATCCCACTTATTCCGGAAAAATGTTGGAGCGTTATTTTAAGCAGAAGTTTGCAGAAAGTTTCCTTTATAAAGATATAGGCTCTTGGTGGGAGTTAAAAGGCGATGCATATGAAATTGACATTGTAGCCCTATGCCTGGAAAAAGATAAGGCGGTTGCCGTAGAGATCAAACGCCAGAAAAAGAACTATAAACCGGATTTGCTGGAGAAGAAAGTGGAACACCTTAAACATAAGGTACTTCCACATTATGCGATAACAAAAATGTGTTTGTCCCTGGAGGACATGTAGTTTCCCTTGTAAAAAGGGACGGGGCTGTCCATGAGAAAGATACACTCTAAAGATACTCATTTTCTGCGACATACAGAAAACCTATGCTTTTTTAGGACACTCTACGAAGTGTCCTTATTAAATTGAATTAGCTTAATATTTTATTTAATAATTGGAACAGAACTCGGCTTTCAGGTGTGAATATTCTTTTTTACTGGTCAGATTTTCTAACAGAATATATTGTTTTAGTACATATAGATAATAGAAATCATGTAATGCTATTATAGTGGCATTGGTTAATGTGTTTTTAATGTGTTGGATGACAGTTGATTTTCCACAGTAATTGCTATTTTAATATCAACACATGTTTCATAAACAGGCCTCGCAATTGTCATATAATAAAATTGTTCGTTAGATGAATTCCTAAAAAGAAAGCGAAGAAAGAATTACTCCGTTGCCGGAAGCATCATTTGTATATTTTGCAAATATACCTTTGTTTAGAGCAGCAAGAATTGTGATATAATTTATCTTGAGTATAGAAATACCGGGAGGATTATTGTTACCTAGTCTGAAAAATATAAATCTTTCGTGCCGATAATAAATCAGGCTCAAAACATGGATGATCATCTGTTCATTCGCAGGTGGAAATGCTGAGATTATCTTCATTTTAAATGGCTCAGCGATAAAATCCGGTTGTTCCTTTTCTCCTTTCATCTATCGCTGAAACTCCCTGCCCATAGGCGTTCCGGCTATGAAGGGGCTTCTGTCATTGCTCTGTCAGCCTCCTTTCAGCCTGCTCTTTCACATTTTTTGTGAAGGAACAAAACGATACGGGCTGAAATGGAAGTGAGGGGAAATGGTTTCAGATTTAACCGGCTGATTTTCTGTGCATATTACATAAGATGACAGGATGAGGGGAAAAGGGAGCGTATCGGATTAGTGGGGGAGTAATACACGGAACAGACTAGGTCTGTAAGCTGAACAGGCTAAGTCTGTGCACTGAACAAGCTGGCGTGTTTTAAAAACGTATAGTTGTTTTTTAAAAGCCTGAAGATGTTTTCTTAAAAGTTGAAGACGTATTTTTTAAAGCTCAAGGTGTATTTTAAAAACATAAAGGCGTATTCAACAATAACATTAGTAACGTATAAGCCCCAACATTAGTAACGTGTCAGCTCGTATGTTAGTAACGTGTAAGCCCACACGTACATAAGCATCGGCCTACACATACGTATGTATTGCGCCCTGTATCCATTGAATTTTGCACCAAGTTCCATTAAATCTTGCACCAAGTTTCATCGAATCCTGCACCAAGATCTGCCATATTTCCGCCCCCTCTTGACAAACGCCTTTTTATGTTGTATATTTGTAGTTTGCCAAACTTAAAAAAGTAACTCATGAATGTATTCGCTACTCTCAAAACAGTCTTCTTCGGAAGCAAATTCCTGTCAAGCCCTGTTCCTATTGACGGAACACCGCGTCGTGATCTCGTATCCGCTCTCAACGGGCTGATGCCGCTTTGCCGGACTATACCCGGCGTGCGTCTGGCGCTGGATATCCGCGAGGGCCAAGTAGTTCTGGCATTGAACTGGACTCCGCGCACCGACGGGAATGCTCCCACGGGCAGTTACCACTACATCGTGTCGGACGAAGACGGAGTAAGAGAGATGGCCGACTCACAGGTTCTTCTCACTGAAAACGGTAAGGATAACCTGCCGGGGAGTATGGACGATTCTCGGACACATCCGACAGTCTCAACTGAAAAGACAGAGAAGGATTCCGCTCACTTGAAAAAAGATGTTCAGAAAAAAGCGGGACCAACCTCCCCAGAAGATACTGGCAAGAAAGCGAAATCACATACCCTGATGCAGGAAGTGACCGCTTTCCTCATCTCCCGCTACCGCTTCCGGTTCAATGTGCTTACTGAAGAAACTGAAGTGGCAAGTGTAGAAAACAACATTCCCGATACTCATCTGCGTTACGCCAAAGTGGACGAACGATGGATGAACTCACTAAGTCTGGAGGCTATTGAAACGGGCATAGACTGTTGGGACAGGGACATTCAACGCTTTGTGCGCTCACGCCGCATCAGTGAATACCATCCCTTTACTGCCTATTTTGAGCAGCTTCCCGAATGGGACGGCACGGACCGGGTGTCCGCGTTGGCACGCAGGGTGTCCGATGACCCGGTATGGGTGAACGGTTTCCACCGTTGGATGCTGGGACTCTCTGCCCAATGGATGCAGCTCAATCCGGATAACAACCGCGCCAACAGTGTAGCTCCCCTGCTGGTGAGCAGTCGCCAGGGATTGGGGAAAAGTACGTTCTGCCGCCTGCTGATGCCCGATAGGCTGAAATCCTACTACACGGAAAGTTACGACCTAAGCTCCCCGGCATCCGCCGAAGCCAAGCTGGCTGCCTACGGATTAATCAACCTGGATGAATTCGACAAACTAGGTACGTCCAAAATGCCTTTGCTGAAGAACCTGATGCAAGCCTCCGCACTGAATATCCGCAAGGCTTACAAACACAGCGCTTCATCGCTTCCCCGTATTGCCTCGTTCATCGGCACCAGCAACCGGGAGGATTTGCTGGTAGACCGCACCGGCTCACGCCGCTTTCTTTGCGTCAGTCTGAAGCATGCCATAGACTGCACCACGTCCGTAGAGCATAAGCAATTGTACGCCCAGCTTAAAACAGAACTTCTATCCGGTGAACGAAGCTGGTTCAATAAAGAAGAGGAACAGACTATACAGCAACATAATGCCTTATTCTACAAGCATGTACCCGAAGAAGAGGTGTTCCGCCTTTGCTTTCGCTTTGCTACAGAAGAGGACAATCCGCAGGAAGTGCTTAGCCTCTCCGCCACCCAACTGTTTGAACGTATGAAGGCAGCCCATCCTTCGATCATGAGAGGGATGACTGCCTACAGCCTGAGCCGTATCCTGCCCCAGCTGGGCGAACGGGTACATACCACCAAGGGAAATGTATACCGGGTGGTAGAATGTTAACTTTCAATTAATTGAGAATTTATCTATGGATATGAGATTCCCGGTATGGAAGTCGATTAGACGCATTCACACTCTCAAGCATATATTGTCAAGAAGTGTGAATGCCCTTTTCTAGTATATGAATGGGTCATCCGGCATCATAATGAGCGCTGCATACCAAACGTATTTTGTATTTCACCGTACTCCCTGCCTGTAAAAATTTGGATGAGGTTTTAAATCCGAATGCATATATGCTCCCGTTATGATCATATACATACCGTTTCTCAATATCCAATAACGGGTCTCCGTTTCTTAATCCCTCTATGGTTTCATTCAGTTCATCCAGTGATGATCCGCTGAACGTCTTATGCAATATTTTTGCCTCCTCTTCAGTCGGAAGATGCCATCCGTCTGCTTCCTCCTCCTGTATGATATTCCGCACATCGGAAGCGAATCCACTCCACTCATCCAGACTCATCAACAAAATATCCGCCCCTGTGGAACTTGCATTCTCTATGCCAGCTACAATACCGCCGTTCCAGATACCGCCAATTTCGGGTAGCCCGGAAAGATCCGGATTAATGGGAGGCGGCTCACTACCGCCATTACCTTCATCAGCACCGCCAAAATTGAATTTGATGTCTACCGGAGCCTTCCATTCACCTGATATCAAACTGCCCCCTACCGTGACATCACCCGAATAGCTACCCCCGATATTCAATGGTACGTTCGCTTCCGGCTTTCCTTTGAAAGTGTATCCAAACGTCTTTGTCTGACTATTATCTTCCAAGGTTATGGAAAAAACAGTCTGAGAGCCGCTCCCCGGAAAAATATAAAAAGGCTTTGCACTCCAAATTCCACCCGGCTCAGACTCACAAATAATTTCCGTACTCTTGTCTTTGCCGGAATACTCCCTTGTAAACGACAGGGAAGAATATAAAGGCGAAATCTGCAAACTCACCTTTTTAACGTTTGCCGGTATATCTTCCAAACTGATATTGACTAAAGATACAGCATAATAGAGGGTTACAGAAACAGATATATTTTTCTTATTGGCAATTGTCACAGTTGAAGTGCCCATCATTAGCGCGCGTGAGCTTCTGTTATTTTCTTTCATAACAATTACATCATCAAGGCTAGGATCTTTCGGAACGATATATTCCTCTCCCAAACCGGCTATTGCAACAATAGTATATCGGGCAGGAGGTAACTTCATTTCAATCTGGGCGTTATCTGTCATTTTCAGACTGGCAGAACAGCTGCCGTCCTCTGCAAACGCATAGATATAGGCCGGATAATTAATCTGGGATTCTCCGCTAGACCTGGCAGATATCTTTAAAGGAAGATTTGTTTGCGAGACTCCGTCTTCATCGTCTTCTTCATCATACATCGGGCGTTGGCAAGAAACAGCAGACAGCAGCAATAGAAACAGAAGCACCTTTAATTCGGTTAATCTATAATTCATAACATATTATTTGTTTGTGGGTTTATTTCTTCTCCATTTATAACTATATCCTCTTCTTCATTTCCCGGAGTCCAACCCGAAATACTTCCTCCCGTTATAATTACATTTCCGTCTTTTACTACAATATTGTATTTATGAATACATCCGGACAATAAGCCCGGAGACAGGTCGTCTCGTCGTGTTATGTAATATTTGTTGTTACGGGTATATTCAATGGTGAGATTAACAGAATGGTTTTTCACAGCTTTCGGATCAATGTTTCCGTCATTCTCGTCCCCGTTCAGGATAAAATAAAAAGAAGCATCCTGATTGTTCATGGTGTGTGACGGAGTAATCTGGAAGGTTTCCTTGGGAGTTTCGCTGATGGTGATGCTGTTCGTTTCAAAGGAGTAGTATCCTTGGGTCGTCAACCCATTTCCTTCAAGTCTGATTTTGTCAATAACGGCCTGTGCCATATCTCCTTCACCCTTTATGTTTATCTTTAATAGTGACAAAACGTGCTTAAATGAATAATCGCCCGAAAAGGCCACATTGCCAAGGTCGGTATCGTAGGAAAGCTTCCTGGATGCTACTAGAAAGTCATATTGGTCAATATTTTCCCAAGTCCCGTTCTGGCTGTCGAGAGAAGGCATTTTTATATTTTCCTTACTTTCGGCTTTGGAACCGGAGTGGGGATAATATGCGTAAAAAGTATGTTCCTGGTTTTTATCTTTCCAAAAGACACTCTTTTCTGTAGTCCAGGAAGTTCCATCGAATATCCAGCGGACGGCACTGTCATTGTCCATAAAAACACCTATATCATCGGTTTTACTAAAACTAGCGATGGCATTTTCATGATCTTGCAAGTAGCGTGCTCCGGAAACTGTTTTCCCGATTCTTGCCATAATGGATACCGTGTACTCTTTTTCTTGTGATTGCTCTAATTCCTCACTACCTTGGCAGGCAGAGAAGTACATGATCGTCAATAGCGATACATACAGTGATCTTTTCATTCTTTTATTTTATAATAGTGAGGGACAAAACATCAGCTTATCCGTTAAAATTAAAATGAGGACAAGTTGAATTGGTCGAGGATTAAAGCATGTCTGCTTATTGTCGGTAAGAAATTAAACTTGTGTTCGGCTGCGAAAATAATTCATTCTTAGCAAAAAGAAAAACAAAATGATAAAAAGATGAAAATTAAATGTGTTATGCCGGCAACAGCATAAACATTCTTACCGGTATATTCCCATAAAAAATAGTGGAAGGCAATCTTTTGTTTAACGCTTTAGGCTGACTATGACTAAATCTTACCTGTAAATTATTTCCTTCCATTCTTCCACAGTACGTGTAAGGGAAGAAAAATTCACCCCGATACAGACTATTTTACGGTTATCGGTCAAATAAGATCGGGCATAGCCTTTCTCTGCTATTTGCTGTAAAGCCTCCTCTGCTGTTCCGTCCATCTTGAATTCGAAAATGTAAACATATTCGTCCATTTCCAATATGCAGTCCACTCGTCCGAAGCTCTGGCGATTCTCACAATGGATTGCACGGCAATAAACTCCTATCAAACGGAGAATCAGATAAAAAGTGTATTGGAAATGTTTCTCAGTCATATCCAATTCCTTCAAGGAAGCGTGAGAGTCATACGGGATGCTTGCAAGAAAGGCGGTCAGAGAATCACAAAAAGCTGAGGTGTTCCCTTGCTCAAGGCAAGTAACAGCATCGATAATCCAACTGTTGACCTCTCCACCTCCGGGTTTCAAATAATGTGCTGCCAATACGGACAAGAACCCTTTACGCACCTCATTATTGGGAAAATCGAGCAGATAAGTTCCCATACGTCTATTATATTCTTTAATAGTGAGATATCCGCTCTGATAAATCATGGGTAGAGGCTGTTCCACATCAGCCTTATAATCCACAAACAAAGAGGGAACATAATAACGTCCGGCAAGTTCGTTTATCTGCTCGCGGCTGTGTTGCAGCAGACGAACCAAATAGGTGGGAGTACCTGTAGAGAACCAGTAATCACGAATTGCCATACTGTCAAAAGCATTAAGAATGCTGAACGGATTGTAAATGTCGGTCATCCTCTCTCCAAAATGATATCCGTCATATTGCCGTCTGAGAAGTTCCTTCATTTCTTTCACTGTGTACTGATATTTAGCAGCCAACTGTATGGTGGGTTCTTCGAAAAATGCTTCCAGCTCATTCTGGGTGATACCGCACAAGGCTTCGTACCGTTCATCCATACTGATATCCTTAGGCTGGTTAAATCCACTGAAAACACTTACTTGGGAAAACTTTGTTACTCCGGTCAACAATACGAATCTCAAGTATTGATCGGCTCCTTTAAAGGTAGAATAAAAGGATTTCAATATTTCCCGGTTATGGTTCTCCAACAGAACTTGCTTTCCATAATCATCATAAAAACAAGCTTCCGTATCTAATACATCCAAAATAGGTTTGTCATATTCATCAATCAGAACCACCGCACGCCGCCCTGTCTGTTCATAAGCCCGGCGAAGTATTTCAATGAAACGGGTTCCTATGGTTGTATAATTGGGATTCTTGCCATAAATATCTTCCCAGTTCCCTAAATAGCCTTCAATGGTAGCCTCCAGAATTCCGGGTTGTGTATACAGTCCTCCATTAAAGTCTATACGGAAGATAGGATACTCATACCAGTCCTTTTCCAATCCGTCGATTTCCAGTCCGGCAAACAAATCTTTGCGTCCCTGGAAATAACAGGCAAGGGTACTTACCAGCAGGCTTTTGCCAAAACGGCGTGGACGGCTCAAGAAATAAGTCTTGCCTTGTGTTACCAAGTTGTAAATCAAACCGGTCTTATCCACATATACATAGCCATCTTCACGGATTTGGTCAAAACTCTGTATTCCAATAGGGTATTTCATATTTTGTTGCGGTTCTAGAATGAATGATAAAACAAAGATATTAGTAAATGACAAACAAAGCAAATAAAGGATTTGTTTTTTCTGCTTATGACAAGTTTTTCCGTTTCTTATTAATGGATAATCGCCTGTTTCTGTCCATATATATTGGCATTCTGTCCTTTAAAGGATACTTTGAAAAGTATTTAGAATCTATCTATTCTGCAATAAGATATACTTCTTCTACTGAATTTGCTATATCATTGTTTGTCAGTGTTATACATATTTTTTTGTATCCGGCACGAATACGACCTACCTGAGTAATGCGGTGAACAACTACTTCGGAT
>ENA-OPSF01001661-OPSF01001661.1-human-gut-metagenome-genome-assembly--contig:-NODE-1661-length-16188-cov-3.376309_pt1 | contig 16188 bp, 10 predicted proteins | sample MGYA00241452_ERZ501896 | MGnify/ENA primary metagenome ERZ501896 (study PRJEB25962, sample SAMEA2042111) | human gut metagenome | biome: human gut; feature: human-associated habitat; material: faeces... | reverse complement strand
TTGGGAGCTACGTTCAGGATAAAGTTACAGTAGGATTTGCCCATCGGGATGATATTATCATTGACCATTTGTGCCGGAGACTTCACAGGGGTAGTCGGGAAACTTTCTTTCCAGAACCAGTTCTGCTGTAACGGCAGGCAAGACAAGGCAGGCAGACGGTTGGTATCTTTCGAGATATGCTGTCCGGCTCCTTGTTCGTAAGACTTGATGTCCGTGTAAAACAAAGCCTCGGCAGGATATTTCGCTGCATTCAAATCCATCACCAGACAGTTGGGCTGGATTGATTTGACCAGACGATAAATATCTTCAAAAGGTACGTCATCGTAAGAGATACGTGACCACGGGGCATCCCAAGCGTCAATGATCAAAGCTGTTATTTCACCATAGTTGGTCAACAGTTCGCGAAGTTGCTCCTTGATCATTTCGATATGCTGCGGAGTTATACACTTGGGACGCAGCCGGGCATGCGTATCGAGGATCGAATAATAGAGCATCACTTTCATCCCTTCGGCACGGAATGCGTCGGCATATTCTTTTACCACGTCACGTTTGAACGGGCTGCTCATTACACTATAATCGGTCGTTTTAGTATCCCATATACAGAAACCGCTATGATGTTTCGTTGTCAGACATCCGTAGGTCATGTTGGCTGATTTTGCCGCTTTTGCCCATTGTTTGCAGTCCATCCTGACAGGGTTGAAAAGCTCGGGAGCAGCATCCGGGTCCGGCCAGTCCTCATTAAAGAAGGTCGGCATGTTGAAATGAATGAACATACCACAGCGTAAATCAACGAATTCCTGTTGCAGCTGGTGCAACGACTTGGTTTGAGCATTCAGGCATAACACCGAAGTTATACCCAGGATCATCAGTAAAAACAGTCTTTTCATCATCTATTCATTTATTAATTATTAATTAAGTACGTTAGTATCATTAGCTTATACTATCTTATTCACATTCATTCTCAGTCTCTCTGATACTTCATCCACATTCCACCTTTCGAAGTGGCTTCCGTATCGGGACACAAAAGATAGATGTAGAATTTATCTCCTGCACTCTGACGGTCGTGACGAACAACAAAAAGCCCTTTCTCATTGAACCAGGTATCTATCAGGTCTTTACAGTAGGCATTTATCTCAGCCACTTCAGTCGCATTAAGAGTACCGCCGCCGCAAGTCTGTCCGCTGCCGGATATGTTCTTAAACAAGACACGGTCTTTATCGGAATTATTCATCAGAATACTGGCTCCTTCTTCACTGCTGGGGAAAGCAAGGTTCGCAAACCACCATGTCCAGATAACGAGCGGTCTTTGTTTCGGACTTCCACTCCATCCGTAGTCATAACTCATGGCATTTATATCGGCGATTGTTCCACCGGAGCTTGTAGCCTGTCCGCCTGTTCCCGCCCATATTTCATCGCAAGCGGCACCATGATCCTGCGCTTTTCCGAGTGTGAATTTTCCTCCGGAAGTCACATAGTCGAAGTCATTGACCGCTCCCTTGTTGACATACCGTCTACCGCCACCGCATCACCGGTGCAATCAATGGCTTTGAAGGCATAAGTGGCTCCGTTCACCGATTTAATCTGTTCTACCGGCGTGTCCAGTTTGAAGATTTGCCCTTCTTTCGTCAGTTTAGATTCATAATATTGCGTATGGCCGTTCGCATCGCTTCCATCCTTGTTTTCAATCGTTATTACCTTGACAGAAAGATCATTGACACCATTCAGTACCAAGCCATAATAACCGATAAAATTGCCGGAAGCGTCACAGATGGACTGATTATCCAATAAGTTTTTCTCAAAGAGTTCGGTAAAGTCCGCTTTTGAAGCAACTTTACCATCGATGTATGCCTGTGTAGTCGGCTGCAGTTCAATGGTATTGCCGGTAGATTCACCGTATAAGTTCAGTTGTGGCGCCTCTCCTTCTGCCGGAATCTCTGATACGACAAACTTGGTATCTGCAAATTCACTACCCAGGTTTTGCAGATGGACATCGCAATTCTCAATATCCAGTGCCACTTCCTTGCCTTTGGCAGAGAATGATGTTTTTCCTTCTACCGCCATCTCCAGAAAGTCCGAATCCAGTGTCACTGTTCCGTCTTCATGAATTGCAATATACGCAAGTCCCTTTGCACCATAATCTTTTGCAAAATCAACCAGTTTATCAATCTTCTTACGAGCCATTCCGCCCTGTCCTTTGGCGTTGATACCACGAACTGTTCCACCATTTTCGATCGCATTTTTGAACACTACAAATTCACAGTCTTTTACAACATCTGTTACGTTTGTCAGTTCCATACCAAAACGGATATCCGGCTTATCTGAACCAAAGCGGTCCATTGCTTCCTGCCATGTCATTCTCTGGATTGGAAGAGATACTTCCACGCCCAGTACTTCTTTGAATAATTTGGCAAGCAGTCTTTCATTTACTTCGATTACATCATCGACATCCACGAAAGATAACTCCATATCGATCTGTGTGAATTCCGGTTGACGGTCTGCACGTAAATCTTCGTCACGGAAGCATTTTGCGATCTGGAAATATCTGTCATATCCTGAACACATCAGTAACTGTTTGAATAACTGTGGTGACTGTGGCAGCGCATAGAACTGTCCCTGCTGGATACGGCTAGGTACGAGGTAATCTCTTGCTCCTTCCGGTGTACTTTTGATCAGAACCGGTGTCTCAATCTCAAGAAATCCTTCTTCCGCAAGGAACTGACGTGTCAGAGTTGCAACCTTGCTTCTCATCATCAGATTGCGCTGCAGATCCGGTCTTCTAAGATCCAGGTATCTGTATTTCAGACGTACTTCTTCTTTTGTTTTAGAATTCTCTTCGATGTGGAACGGCGGTGTCTCTGATTCAGAAAGAATACGAAGTTCTTCCGGAATCACCTCTATCTCTCCTGTTGCAAGATGCTCATTCACTGCACCGGAACGTTTTGCTACTGTTCCTACGATTGCTACTACATATTCTGCACGAAGCTTAGCTGCCTTTTCGATCAGTGCCGCTTCGCATTTTCCTTCTTCGAATACCACCTGGATAATACCTGAACGGTCTCTGACATCTACGAATACCAGACCGCCCTTATTACGGTTTTTCTGTACCCATCCCATAATGGTAACTTTCTCTCCTACATTGGCTGCAGATAATTCTGCACATCTGTGGGTTCTTTTTAACCCTTTCATTGATTCTGCCATGTTTCTTTATCTCCTTTTCCGACGTCCTTACGCCGTAATTTATTGTTTCCTATATATCTTATAAATTTTCCACGGAATCTGCATAACAGTCCACGATTTCTGTATAACCGTCTTCAGTAAGCTGTTCTTTCTGGAACTTTTTATTCTTCTTCATGTTGACGATCAGGACCTGTTTTCCTGCCTGACGGTCTGCCTTTGCAAGTGACATAACCTTTAAAAGCCCTTCTTTTGTCATCTTCTTCTCTAACAGATATGCTTTCTTCTCTTTTACAGTCGGAACTTCATATCCATTTTCCAGAAGCAGCATGACGATTCGTTCGAATCCGATTGAGAATCCACATGCAGGTGTATCCTGCCCGGTGAATTTACCGATCATCTTATCATAACGGCCGCCTCCGGCTACAGATCCGCCGAAATCATCCATCGTCACTTCAAAGATCGTTCCTGTATAGTAAGACTGTCCTCTTACAAGTGTCGGATCGAATTTGATATTGAATTCGCATTCTTTTGCGGTCTCAACACTGGAAATGATCATTTCCATACTGTCTGCTGTCTCTTCACTTAAGCAGTCGCCCAGTTTTTCTTTCAGGAAACGGATACCTGTTACATCTGGTGCTACATCCTTAAATAACTGAAGATAAGTCTCTACATTTTCCTTTACATATCCCATCTCTTCTAATTCTTTCGCAACACCTTCTGCACCGATCTTGTCCATCTTATCCAGAATGATGAAGACTTCATCATAATCATCCTCACGGAAACCACTGTAAGCAGCCATTGCTTTCAGGATATTACGGTCATTGATACATACCGTAAAGTTCTGGAAGCTTAATTTGCCAAGCATAGCTGTCGTTGCAAGGATCAGTTCGATCTCTGCGAGATTTCCCGGCTCTCCTAAGATATCAATATCACACTGCATGAACTGTCTGAAACGTCCTTTCTGCGGACGGTCTGCTCTCCATACATTACCAATCTGCAATGCCTTAAAAGGTGCCGGCAATTCATTCGAATGGTTTGCATAATATCTGGCAAGCGGTACGGTAAGATCATAACGCAGTCCTCCGTCTACCAGATCGTTTTCTTCTTTTGCTGTATCGATCTTCAGTTTTTCTCCTCTTTTTAAAATCTTGAAGATCAGTTTCTCGTTGTCTCCGCCCTGTTTGCTGCACAGGTTCTCGATATGTTCCACACATGGTGTCTCGATGGAACAGAATCCGTATGTCTTATACGTCTCTTTGATCAGTCCGATCAGGTAATCACGGATCTCCATCTCACGTGGGAGCATGTCTTTCATACCGGTAACCGGTTTCTTCTTTAATGCCATAACCATTCTCCTTTGCGTTCTATCATTTCGTCGATCCTGTCGATGTAGGCATCTACCGCCTTGACATTCTCCTGACGGATCAGACGCGTCATTTTCTTCTTTTTACTGCCCGGCATAGGAATCGGATCCTTCAATACAATCTTTGTCGATGCTCCGGCTCCTGCGGCAATAATAGATTGTTTTTCTTCCATAATAAGTATATTGTATATTCCGGCTTTGTCAACCTTTGCATACCCAACATTTTCAAAATTCCCCGCAATATTCTTCTGTCTGTACAGATAATACGGGAAAAGATCCATCTCTTTTGCTGCCTTTGCAGCCCTCTCGATCATGCCGGAAAGGATCTCATGCGTCTCTTTCGCATCCCGGTTCAAATCCTCCATCTCCATTCTGGCTGCTCTTTTGATCGCCAGTGAATGCACTGTCAGACTGTCCGGATGCATCTGTGCGATCTGTGCCAGTGTATCTTCCATGTCAGAAATATCTTCTCCCGGAAGTCCTGCGATGATATCCATATTGATATTATCGAATCCAGTCTTTCTGGCCAGTGCATAGGCTTCTTTTATCTCTTCTACGGTATGTTTTCTTCCAATCACATCCAGCGTCTTCTGCTGCATACTCTGTGGATTAATAGAAATTCTTGTAATGTCATGATTCTTTATGACTTTCAACTTCTCTTCTGTAATGCTGTCCGGTCTTCCGGCTTCCACTGTATATTCCAGCAGGTATTCTCTCGAAAACTTCTCATCGATCCAGCTCATCAGCCGTTCCAACTGCTCTGCCGTCAGCGTTGTCGGCGTACCTCCGCCGATGTAGATCGTATTTAATTTTTTGTTTTTCGAGCGTTCTGCGATAAATTCCAGCTCTTTGCAAAGTGCATCCACATATGCATCCACTTTTTCTTTCCAGCGATCCAGTGGTCCGGAACTGAAAGAACAGTAAGAACAGACCGATGGACAGAACGGGATTCCAACATACAGGCTATATCCGTTCTCGTAATCCAGTTCTTTTAAAATTTTCTGTTCTCTTTCGGCAATCTCCCATGCAAGAGCTGCTTTTTCTCCTCTCACTCTCGCACTTTCCCATGCCCAGTTAATATAATCTTCTTTTTCCCATCCGGCTTCCAGTTTCTGCATAGCAAGCTTGGTCGGGCGCACTCCCGTAAGCACTCCCCACGCAAGCGGCTCTCCTGTAATCCTTTCCAGCTGATCATACAGGCTCAGATCAATCTGCCGTTTTCTTTCTTTTTTCTGGCTCTCCTTCTCTGAATCTTCCTGTATCTTCCCTGTGCTTTCATCCCGACCTGCTGTGTCAGTAATTTCCACGGTGTTCTCAAATCCCACGGAAATTTCACGGTCATCCGGCAAATGTACCATTACATAATTAGAGGCTTTTTCATCCGTCTTACAGGATACTTCCTGTGACGGATAAAAAGCCTTTAATATATGATACGCATTATAAGTATAAGACTCGCTTTTACATATAATCTGAATCATTCTATTTCTCCATTCCGTTTTCTTTCACTGTCTTTTCTTATCGTTCATTATACAAATGGATTATGACGCTTTTCATAACCAATCGTCGTCTCTTCCATATGCCCCGGATATACATGCGTCTCTTCCGGTAATATCAAAAGCTTTTCTTTTACAGAACGGACCAGTGCTGATGCACTTCCACCTGGGAAGTCCGAACGTCCGACGGATGTACGGAACAATGTATCACCGCTAAAAAGAACATCTTCCTGTTCCATATAATAGCAGCATCCGCCCGGTGTATGCCCCGGTGTATGGATCACACGGAACTGAAAGCCTGCAATTTGAAGCTGCTGTCCGTCTCTGACCGGAACCGCATCCGCGAACTGATATCCTCCGCGCATATAACCAGAAGACAGATTGCTTTCACCGTCCATCATCATCGGTAGATCTGCTTCTTCCACATATACTGGAATTTTTATATCTTCCATCACATCGGAAAGCCCCATAATATGGTCAAAATGTGCATGTGTCAGAAGTACAGCCTTCAGCTTCAGTCCCTGCTCTTTCACGGCATTCTTTAATTTTGTCGGATATGCTCCCGGGTCAACCATGACCGTATCCTTTGTCTCTTCATTGATCACCAGATAACAATTGGTACCGATCATTCCCACTACGTATTTTTCTATCTTCATACTTTTAGCCTGTTGCCCTTTCTATATCTATGATTCCGGAAAGCTGCTGCAGCTTCTTCACGATGCGCTCCAATTCTTCACGGCCGTGAACGATGAATCCCATCTCGATCGTTGCCGTTCCCTTCTTACTGGTACGGACATTCATAGATTTGACATCTACGTTTCCCTCAGTGAAGATTCGGGATATCTCCATCAGAAGTCCCTGCTGGTCATTCGCATACATCTTGATCTCTGCAAGATACTGACCGCCGGATTTTTCCGTCACTTCGGTCTCCCACTCTGCAGGAATCAGTCTTGCACGTTCCGATTCGGACAGGTGGATCATATTGATACAGTCCGTTCGGTGAATGGAAAGTCCTCTTCCACGTGTAACAAATCCGACGATCTCATCTCCCGGTACCGGGTTACAGCATCTGGAGAAACGGACTGCCATATCATCAATTCCCTTGACAACAATGCCACTCTTTGACTTGGCAATGTGTACTTTATTCTTCGCTGCTTCTGCCACTCTCTCCAGAACAACTTCATCGGTAATTGCCTGTCTGTGATCTTTTCCATATTCTTCAACAAGACGATTCACGACCTGGCCTTCTTTTAAGCCGCCATGTCCGATTGCCGCCAATACAGAATCCCAGTCTTTGAATCCATATTTTTTCTGAACAATCTCCTGATATTTCGGCTGGATGATATTTGCAACATTGATACTTTTCGCTCTGCAGTACGTCGCAATCATATCTTTACCGCGGATGATATTGCTTTCCTTGAACTCTTTCTTGAACCATTGGTTGATCTTATTCTTTGCCTGGGTACTCTTTACAATATTCAGCCAGTCACGGCTTGGTCCCTTGGAATTCTGGGATGTCAGGATCTCGATTCTGTCGCCATTCTGAATCTTATAATCAATGTTAACAAGTTTTCCGTTGACTCTGGCTCCTACCATCTTGTTACCGACCGCACTGTGGATCGCATAAGCAAAATCGATCGGAGTTGAACCATTCGGCAGGTTCTTTACATCTCCCTGCGGAGTAAAGCAATAGACATCCTCTGCAAACAGATCCAGATCTCCTTTGATCAGGTTCAGGAATTCTCTGTTATCCGACATGTCTCTCTGCCACTCCAGGATCTGACGCAGCCAGCTTAACTTCTCTTCCTCCTGTGCCTCCACACTCTTCTTACCGTCATTGGATTCTTTATACTTCCAGTGTGCAGCGATACCATATTCAGCTGTCTTATGCATCTCTTCTGTACGGATCTGGATCTCGAACGGCTGTCCGACCGAACTCATCAGTGTCGTATGCAGTGACTGGTACATATTCGGCTTCGGCATAGCAATATAGTCTTTAAAACGTCCCGGAATCGGCGTATACATCTCATGGATCACACCCAGCGCCGCATAACAGTCTTTTACAGATTCTACTATGATACGCACAGCAAACAGATCATAGATCTGGTCAACCGTCTTATCCTGATTCACCATCTTCTTATAGATACTGAAGAAATGTTTGACACGTCCGTTGACCTCTGCTTTGATATTCGCATTCTTCATATGTGTCGATACTTCTTCTACGATCTGCTCTACGAATTCTTCCCTCTCTGTCTTTCTTGCATTGATCTGGTTCACCAGGTCATAGAACACCTCCGGCTGGGAATACTTAAGTGCCAGGTCATCCAGTTCCGTCTTGATCTTAGATATACCAAGACGCTGTGCGATCGGCGCATAGATGTCCATCGTCTCTTTCGCTTTTTCTTTCTGCTTTGCCGGCGTCATGAACTGCAAGGTACGCATATTATGCAGACGGTCTGCCAGTTTGATAATGATCACACGGATATCCTTCGCCATGGCAAGGAACATCTTACGCAGGTTTTCTGCCTGTACCTCCAGTTTATCCGATGAATAAGAGAGTCTTCCCAGTTTGGTAACTCCATCTACCAGAAGTGCTACCTCATCTCCAAATTCCCTCCGGATATCTTCTTCCGTAAACTTTGTATCTTCTACCACATCATGCAGCATACCTGCCGCAATCGTCTCTTTATCCATCTCCAGATCAGCCAGAATGATCGCTACCCACAAAGGATGGATGATATATGGTTCTCCGGATTTTCTGCGCTGATCTCCATGCGCCTTTACCGCCAGCTTATAAGCCTTTTCAATCATGGAAACATCTGTGGACGGATGATACTTTCGGATACGGGCAATTAACATGTCATATAACCGGTTCGGGTCCTCATAATCTTCCTGAGATTTTACCGCATGCCCGTCTACAACTGCAAGCCCTTTCGTGTGATCTTCTGTCAGTGTTTCCGGTGCGATCCGGTTGTCCAGTGATTCGTAGGTTGTCTTATCAGACATATTAACGCCTCCTTCCCTTGATTTCTCTCTTTTTATTTTCCAGGATATGTGATCACAGCATCCACATCATATCCTTCTAATCTTTCTCTTCCTTTTAACCCGGCAAGTTCCATCAGAAATACTGCTTTTACCACTTCTCCGCCGAGGCTTTCGATCATCTTCACCATAGCCTCGTTGGTTCCGCCTGTAGCAATCAGGTCATCAATAATAACCACTTTCTGCCCCGGCTTGATTGCATCTTTATGCATCTCGATCGTGGCTGTGCCATACTCCAGTTCATATTCAACAGAAACCGTCTCGCATGGGAGTTTTCCTTTTTTTCTGATTGGGATAAATGGCTTGTGCAGATTATATGCGATCGGTACACCAAAGATAAATCCTCTTGATTCCGGTCCTACAACCACATCAAAATCCACGTCTTTTAATTTTTCCTGCATCAGGTCTATCGCCAGATGTAATCCATCTGCATCCTGAAGGATGCTTGTTACGTCTCTGAATATAATTCCCGGTTCCGGAAAATCCGAAATACTTCTTACATACTCTTCTATCGGTTTCATGATACTCTCTCCATTTCTGTCTAAAATACAACTTTAAGTATACCATTACTCGTTCTGATTTTCAATCTATGGTTTTCACCCTGCAACGAGAGAAACCAGCTTAACGGTAATGTGTGATCACAATCTGCGGTGTTCTCTTTCCCATATATTCATTGATATCAGGATAATAAGTCACCGCAATTTTTATATGACCGCCTCTGCCTTGTAAAAGAGCATCCACCTCCATGCGCCCGTAGGTCTCTTCCATATTCTTTAAGAATCCTTCCACATTCTGGAACAGCATGGCTTCTATGACACTTCCGTTTGCATCCTGTGCCTTTATCTTCAGTACATTTCTGTTCTTTCCAAGTATTCTCGCTCCCAGAAGCGTCACTCCGCGTGCGGCAAATATCGGCTTTGTATTCCCTTTTCCGAATGGTTCCAGAAGTTCCAGCTCTTTCACCAGTTCTTCCGTCACACAAAGAAACGGCATCTCCATATCAATCGTGACTTTTTCTTTCATTTCTTCTTCCGTCAGGGTGCAGTTCTCATTCAGTCTTCTCCGGAATTCTGCGATATTCTCTTTTTCCAGAGAAAGTCCTGCTGCCAGCCGGTGTCCGCCAAACTTCGTCAGGATATCTTTGCATTTATTCAGTTCCTCATACATATGATATCCGTCGATCGACCGTCCGGATCCTTTCGCACCATCCTCCGCATCCGTCAGTACGAATACCGGTTTGTAATAGCATTCCCTTATTCTTCCCGCAACAATCCCCGCAAGGCTTTCATGACAATCCGGCAGATAGATGACCAGTACCCTGTCGTCGGATAAATCTGTTGTCTCCACCTGTTCTTTCGCAAGCTTTACTGCTTCTTCGGTCATATCCTTTCTGCTGTCATTTAATGCTTTTAAATCACCCGCAAGAATATCCGCTTCTTTCTGTGTACGCACCCGCAGAAGTTTCAGTGCCCGCTTTGCTGTATCCAGCCTCCCGCTTGCGTTGATACAGGGGCCCAGAACAAACCCTATATGATAAGAATTCAGACTTTCTTTATCAATTCCTGTACATTCTATCAGTGCTTTCAGTCCCGGATTCTTCGTTCGCTTAAGCATCTGCAGTCCTTCTTTGACAAAGATCCGGTTCTCATCCTCCAGATCCATCACGTCACCGACCGTTGCGATTGCAACATTTTCAATCAGATCATCCAGATCAGTGGAATCTTTCCCCATGCTTTCCCACAACGCCTCCATCAGTTTATATGCAACCGCCGCGCCACAGAGTCCCTTGAACGGATATACACAGTCCTTCTGCTTCGGATCGATCACTGCATCCGCTGGTGGAAGTCTGTATATCTTTTCTCCGTCTATTTCATCGAACGGGATCTCATGATGATCCGTTACGATGATCGTCATGCCCAGTTCTTTGCCATATGCAATCTCATTTGCTGCTGCGATTCCATTATCACAGGTAATGATCGTATCGATTCCGGCATCGTAAGCCCGGTCGATCAGATGCCGATTCAGACCATATCCGTCACCTATGCGGTCCGGAATATCACTGTCCACATATGCCCCGAGACGTTCCAGCCCCTCCAGCAAAATATACGTCGCATTCACACCATCAATATCATAATCTCCGATCACCCGGATTTTCTTCTCCTCTGCAATCTTTTCTTTCAAAATGTCAATCGCCTTATCCGCATCTTTCATCAGCATCCCATCATACAGATCACTGATCGTTCCATTCAGATAACGTTCGATTGCCTCTTCTCCGATCACATCCCTGTTGCGGATCAGGCATGCCAGTCTCGGACTAATCTGATATTTCTTTCCTATCGCTTCAAAATCTGCACCTTTGCGCAGCAGAACCCATCGTTCCATTTATCTTTATCCCCTTTGTATCTGTCCGTCAGAATATTATGTTTCTATTTTAAAAAAAGCAGTTATGCCCTGTCAATAGGCATAACTGCTTCCCGGATCATTTTATGATCTATTTTTTCTTTGGCTGTGCTTTTTTGCCGACTTTCGTCTTCATTACATACCACAGTGCTCCTGTAACACATACAGAAGAATATCCACCGCAGACGATACCTACCATCAGAGGTGCTGCAAACTCACGAATAGAACTTACACCCATAATAAACAGTACCGCAACCATGATAAATGTTGTCAGTGAAGTATAAATACTTCTTGTCAGTGTCTGTGTAATACACTTATTTACAAGTTCTGACAGATCTGTATTTCTCTTCATAAGCGGAAGTTCCTCACGGATACGGTCAAAGATTACGATCGTCGCGTTGATCGAATAACCTACAATCGTCAGCATACAAGCAATAAATGTACCTCCGACTGAGATTCTGGATACTGCATAGAATGCCAGTACAACCAGTACATCATGTAATAATGCCAGCACCGCACTTGTAGCAAAACGTACATCTTTGAAACGGAACCAGATATAAAGCAACATGAAAATTGTTGCTACGATCACTGCGATCACTGCATCCTGACGCATCTCATTACTGATCGTTGAACTGATATTTTCCGCTGTGATATCAGATTCTTTTACACCAAAATTATCTTCCAGTGCCTTATTTACCTTCTCACGTTCAGACAAACTTAAAGTTACTGTCTTGATGACTACCTGTTTTGTTCCGGATACTTTCTGTGTCTGGATATTATGATCTCCTGTCACTTTTTCTACAACAGGAACGATCTCTTTATCAATCTCATCGATTGAATAATCTTTGTCAAACTTCACATTCATAGATGTTCCGCCCTTGAAATCCAGACTGTAAGCCAATGCCCCGTTACCCTGGGCAGAATGTACTCCCATAACCACGAATCCTGCAAGGATCATTGCAATAGAAATACTGAAGAACACTTTCTTCTTGCCAAGGAAGTTGATTGGCTTTCTTTCTTTCATCTTATGGTAATACAGACTCTCTTTTCGAATTCCGATTCCATAGAACGCAAACACGATCATACGTGTAATCACCAGTGCTGTAAACATTGATACCACAATACCGATTGCCAGAGTCTGCGCAAATCCTTTGACTGTTCCGGAACCTTTAAACCACAGAACCGCAGCCGCGATCAGTGTTGTCACATTACCGTCAACAATTGCTGACATAGCTTTCTGGAATCCTGATTTTAAGGATACTTTTACACTTCTTCCTCTTGCCATCTCTTCACGTACACGGGCAAAGATGATAACATTCGCATCTACTGCCATACCAATACTTAAAATGATACCGGCAATACCCGGAAGGGTCAGCGTTACATCAAACGCATTCAATATTACAAGTACGATCTCTGTATAGATGACCAGCGCAAGGCTTGATGCCAGTCCCGGAAGTCTGTATACAAAGATCATGAACAGGAATACAAGGATCAGACCAATAATACCGGCTTTTAAACTTGTATTCAATGCCTGTTCTCCAAGCTGTGCTCCTACTACATTGGAACGCAGCTCTTCAAGCTGAAGTTTCAGTCCACCGATACGGATCGTAGATGCCAGATTATCTGCTTCTTCATAAGTGAAGTCGCCTGTAATATAGGCCTGTCCACCTGTGATCTCAGACCGTACGACCGGACTTGAGATTGTCTCACCATCATAGATGATCGCAATCTGTTTTCCGATATTTTCTTTCGTTGCCGTTGCAAATTTGCTGGTACCTGATTTGGTCAGATTCAACTCTACAGAATATTCTTTATTCCCCATGTTATCCTGACCGGTTTTCGCAGACGCACTCTTAACATCTGTTCCCGTAAGAACTGTTTCTCCATCCGCTGTCTGGAATGAAAGGGAACCTGGTTTTCCAAGTTCATCCAGAATCTTATTGGCATCTGTAACACCAGGGATCTCAATGTTAATACGGTCATTTCCTTCCTGGTATACACTTGCTTCTGTACTGTACTGTTCTACACGCTTTTGCAGTTTGTAGATCGTATCGCTCATCTCTTCTTTGGTCGGATTCTTATCTTTTACCTGATAGGTAATACTTACACCACCGGCAAGATCCAGACCAAGTTTGATGTTTTTCATCGCACCGGACTTAGATTTGCCAATTCCTGTGATCACAGTAAATCCAAGTCCGACGATGAGAATTACAGCCAGAAGCAGACTCAGTATGCTTTTTGACTTCTTCATCGTTCTCTTACACATCCTCTCGAAATATTATTCTTCATCTGCAAGTGCTGCCTTCATCATGATCGCACACTCTACACGTTTTCTTTGCATCTCACAGCCGATCTCATAAGTATCATGGATCGTACCATGGAAATTATAAGAGTTTGCCATGCATCCGCCGCTACAGTAGAATTTTGCAAAGCAGTTTCTGCATTTATCTTTGGAATACACATTGCAGCTTCTGAAATCGTCAGCAATCTCCGGCTTCACGATTCCATCATCCACATTACCCATCAGGAAATCATCCTGTCCGACAAACTGATGGCATGGATAGAGGTCTCCCCATGGTGTAACAGCCAGATACTCTGTTCCGGATCCACAACCGGATAAACGTTTTGCCACACATGGTCCACCATTTAAATCTATCATAAAATGGAAGAAATTGAAGCCTTTTCCTTCTTTCTCGCGTTCGATCATCATCTTGGCGAGCTTATCATATTCTTCCCTGATCTTAGGAAGATCTTCCTCCCTGATCGCATACGGATCACTTTCATCTCCAACAACCGGTTCAATCGACATCTGTTTGAATCCGAGGTCTGCAAAATGCATGATATCATTGGAGAAATCCAGATTATTTCTTGTAAATGTTCCACGGATATAATACTTCTCCTGATTACGACTTTCAGCCAGCTTCTGGAATTTCGGCACGATCAGATCGTAGCTTCCTTTTCCGTTGCGGAACGGACGCATCTTATCATTGATTTCCTTTCGTCCATCCAGGCTTAGCACAACATTGTCCATCTCTTTATTGACAAACTCCTGAATCTCATCATTCAGAAGAACGCCGTTCGTCGTAACTGTAAATCGGAAATTCTTGTCATGAAGCTTTTCCTGTTCTCTTCCGTATGCTACCAGATCTTTGACAACCTGCCAGTTCATAAGTGGCTCTCCTCCAAAGAAATCTACTTCCAGATTTCTTCTGCTTCCGGAATTTGCGATCAGGAAATCTAATGCCTTCTTTCCGACTTCATAACTCATAAGAGCACGTCTTCCATGATACTCGCCTTCTTCTGCAAAGCAGTACCTGCAGGCCAGATTACAGTCATGTGCAATGTGAAGGCAAAGAGCCTTTACAACTGTCTTTCTCTTCTTCACGATTGGAACAAGATATTCAAACTCATCCTTTGTAAATAATTTCCCGTCCTCTGTCAGTTCAATGACATCATCAAGAGCATCTCTTAAATCTTCCTCGCTATATGTAGCTCCAAGCCGCTTTTTCAGATTCTCCCATGTAAGATCACTCTTTAAAATCTCAGCTGTTGGTTCTTCGTCCGGTTCATTCAGTACAGCGATCACATCATAGCACAGGTCATCAACCACATGTACGGCTCCACTGTATACATCCAGAACAATGTTATATCCGTTATTCTTATACTGATGAATCACAGTAATAATCTCCTTTTCTATTTTTTCTATCTCTTTAAAATTTTAATGGTTATTTGGCAACAGAACAGAGACAGCGACCCTTTTAAGACCGCTGTCTCCTGGTTTTTTACCTATGTTCTTTTACTTATTTGCTCTGCTCACAGGTCTGATTTCCTACTGTACAGGAAGTCTTGCATGCTGACTGGCAAGATGTCTGACATTCGCCGCAACCGCCTTTTTTCACTGTCTTGTTCAGAGTCTGTGTATTCAATGTTTTCACATGTTTCATCACTACATTCCTCCTTGTCTTTCTTGACTTTTATAAGTATAGCATCTTCCTTTCTTTTTCGCAATATTTTTATCTGAATCGTTAATTTTTAATTATTCCCGTTAATATTTTAATTACCTGCAAAAAGGTGGTTTTTTCAATTTTACTATGTTACACTTGCGTTAGATTACAAATGAATCAGAAATTGCCACTTCATTAATATGTCTTATAGGAGGTAATTGTAACATGGCAATTTCAATTGGCATTAACGGATTCGGACGTATTGGACGCGTTGCACTCCGTATCGCCATCAGTCGACCGGAAACTTTTAAATTATGTGGAATTAACGCAAGAAATGCGGATCTTGATTATATGGTCTATATGATCCGCTACGACTCTACATTTGGACGTTTCCAGGGAGAACTTGGAACTTATGAACACGGACTTATCATTAACGGACAGAAGATTCCTGTCTTCACAGAAGGTGATGCTGCTTCCATCCCTTGGGGTTCCTGCGGTGCCGAATACATCATCGATGCAACCGGAGCATTTTGCACGGCAAAAAAGGCAAGTGCTCACCTGCAAGGTGGTGCAAAAAAAGTCATTATTTCTGCACCTGCAAAAGATGAAGAAACACCTACATTCATCATGGGAATCAACCATACCGGTTATTCGAAAGATATGTCCGTTGTGTCCAATGCATCCTGCACGACCAACTGTCTGGCACCTATCTGTAAAGTACTGGAAGACAATTATGGAATTGAATATGGTCTGATGTCTACGATCCACG
>ENA-OPSF01001641-OPSF01001641.1-human-gut-metagenome-genome-assembly--contig:-NODE-1641-length-16395-cov-2.495471_pt1 | contig 16395 bp, 8 predicted proteins | sample MGYA00241452_ERZ501896 | MGnify/ENA primary metagenome ERZ501896 (study PRJEB25962, sample SAMEA2042111) | human gut metagenome | biome: human gut; feature: human-associated habitat; material: faeces... | reverse complement strand
AACACATTAAAACACATACGGAACGATCAAGTGATGATCAGGCGGCAGTTGATTTTTTGAAAAATCAGTTGAAATCTCATGGAAAAATCACATCGGACTTTGCAGCAGTGGATAAATGGCCAAATATAGATGGCCGTTTTGAGTTTGTTTCAAATCCAGATATATCAAGAAGACCAGAACAGAATTTTTTTGTACAGATTAAGGGAACCCACTATTATGAAGAACGGGATGGGAAATTGGTTTATCAATTGAAAGACCTTGCTTTTCCGGCATTTATTTATGGGGCAGTTACACTTGATCCGGGAATCCTTTTTGTTGTAACTGATCCGGATGAGAGAGGTGAAGAAAGAGTATTTTGGAAATATATGTCTGCGGAATATGTGCATTCCATTGATTATAACAAAGGAAGTTGTATGGTTAAATTTGATATGGATGATGAAATAAAAAATACAGATGAAAGTATTGATAAATTCTGCAAAAAACTGGAAGAAGTTGTTGAGCAGCATTCATTTGTATCTCGATTGGATAAAAAAGAATATTCGAGTCAAGAGATACAGAACATAATGGAAGAGTGTAGCAGCAGAATTATAGAATGTATCGAAAAATCAGAAATATATAATGAAACAAGAGACGATCTTTCCAGAAATATATTGAGATTACTAAAAGAACTATGTATAGCAGCATTGTTAATGAATGCCTTGTCGTCAAAGAATGAAGAAATGAGTGTACAATTAGCATGGGAGTATGCTTTGCTGAATATTGAAACAAAATATTTGGCGTATTTTTATAAAGGATTAGACTATATAGGATACCATACCCCAGAGACCGGTCAATCAGAAAGATTGATGTTAAAATATTATGATTTTATGTGGAAAATCAGAGAGATGGCGAAGAAAAAATTCAATATAGAAATATTGAATAACCTTGAAAAATTTCCACTCGTTATAAATCAATTAGATCAGGAGTATTATGAATTAATTGCGGCGGCGGTAGAATCTGTTGAGATAACACATCATTTAGTGAATATAACCAGATTTTACGTACACAAGAAAACAGCTTTTTATGTAAATCAAGAAAGATATTTTGAACTTACATTACAGCTTGCAGGAGTATATGCAACCAAATTCAACCGAATTACGGTTTATACGAAGCAGGATATTTCAACCAATTATTCCATTCAGATTGCATATTCGGATTCAGCAATTAATTTATGGGGAGTGGATTCAACAATTAAGGTTGTGACAGATTGGAAGGTTTCTATTGAGCCGTCCTGTCTTAATAAAATTAGTAAGATACTTCATTACCAAACAAAGATTAGTTCGAAATATAGAGAATACAATAAGCTAATGAATTTCCTGACAAAAACAGGCATGAACTTACTGGATTTGATTGATTTAAAAGAAATTAATTTTAATAAAGTGATTGACGAAATTTATGAGGATGCGAATACAAAATATTTTAAAGAAATACTACAGGAGTTAAGAAATCGGTATTCCGAGAATTCAACGATTAAAGGAAAGCATGTAGTAAGATATATTTTACTAAATTTAAGAGAAGAGTTGATAGAGAGTGTTGTGGTGAATCAATATTCCCCAAAATCTTTGAGTGAAGAATTAGGAATTTCAACTAGCTGCTATCCGTTTGAGAGTAATCCGTATATATCTAACTTACCGAATTGTAATAGTATTGATAAGAGTAGAAGAAATGCACTGATTAGGATTGGGAATAAGAATGATTTGGAGAAGGCTTTTCCATATTTAAAAGTACAAGATGAAACGATCAGAACGGGAGAAATGTATTTTGAAAAAAATACATTGGTAACGGAAGAAGAAGTAAAATTATTTAATGCTTCTTTAGATTCATGGGAGCAAAGACAAGGAAAGTGTTTAGTTCAAAAAGAAGGATATGTTTATATAGATTTTTATGAACGTACAACTTTGAATATATTGAAGCGACTTTTAAAGTTATCAAGAGTTTCAAATAAAGAATATCGTTTAATAAATCAACGATTTATTAAAGACAACAAAGACCTTTTAAAGGATGAAATTAAAGAACAAGCATTGAAAAATGCATTTGTAAAATCAAAAGTTCTATTGATTTATGGTGCAGCTGGAACAGGGAAAACAACACTTATGAATTATATTTCTAATATATTGGAAAATAGACAGAAATTATTTTTGGCAAAAACACATACCGCATTGAAAAATTTGATGAGAAGAATTGATGATCAGGAAAATTCAGATTTTAGAAGTACGAAAAGTTTCAGTGAATCACGACAAGTTAAGGAATATGATGCCATTTTTATAGATGAATGTAGTGTGATTGATAACCGGAATATGGAAAAGATAATCAATAAAATTGGAGAAAATACATTACTGATACTTGCTGGAGATATTCATCAAATAGAAGCGGTAGAATTTGGCAATTGGTTTTATTATGCAAAGAATATCATTAATACGAAAGGTGCAAATGTTGAATTATCAAACACTTGGAGAACTGATAATAAAAAACTTATTAATTTGTGGAACGAGGTAAGGGAACGAAAACCGTTAATAACCGAAAAAATGGCAATAGATGGTCCGTTTTCGGAGAAAATTGGTTCCAGTCTTTTAATGGAAGACGAATATAAAGATCGTGTTGTGTTGTGCCTTAATTATGATGGTAAGTTTGGTTTGAACAACATGAACAATTATTTTCAGTGTGCAAATGATAAAGGGAAGGCTGTTACTTGGGAAGAATGGACTTATAAAAAAGGAGATCCTATTTTATTCAATGATTCCAAAAGATTTCCGGCTCTTTATAATAATCTAAAGGGATGGATTGTGGAAATAGAAAAAATAAAAGAAAAAATCACATTTGTCATCGATATAGATATAAAGCTTACAAAAGAGGAGTGTAGAGCAAGTAATATTGAGTTTGTTGCAGATGTTGAAAAATATACAAGAATACGTTTTAGTATATTCAAATACGATTACAACATTCCGGAGGATCAAATAGAAGAGATGCGTATGAAAGCTGTTGTGCCGTTTCAACTTGCATATGCAGTATCAATTCATAAGGCGCAGGGATTGGAGTATGATTCTGTAAAAATAGTAATTCCTGACAGTAATTGGGAAAGAATAACACATGGCATTTTTTATACAGCAATTACACGTGCTAAAAAGAAATTGAAAATATATTGGAGTGCTGAAACAATGAAAAGTGTTGTTAATAGATTTTCAATGGAGGGAGTAGAAAATAGAAGCTTAGAGATAATTAAGAAGAAATTAATAATATAAAATGCAATCCCGTCGGACACAAACACAAGTATGGATTTGGGAAGGCGCTACTTAAAAAACCTCCTCTGTAATCTTACAAAGGAGGTTTTCAAGAATAGATTAATTTTTATAAAATTCTTTATACCATTCGGCAAATTTTCGAAGACCGTCTCTCAAACTTGTACTAGGTTTGAATCCGAAATCTTCTTCCAATGCAGTTTTACTGTTAAATGTAATATTTAATGCCGAAGCTCCTGTTTTTGTGTATACCCAGAAATCAGAACAGTTATTTTCATAGTTATGTGTGCTCTCTAACTTTGAAATATCCGTAACTACATAGGCTGTATTTTTAACGGTAACTTTACAGCTTCTGCTTACTTCACTGCCATCTTTTGCCTTTGCTGTAATTACTGCTGTTCCTTTTTCCTTTGCCTGTACCAAACCATTTTTGTCTACTGTTGCCACTTTTTCATCGGAAGACTCCCAGCTAACCTCTTTATTATTGGCTTCGGAAGGATATACGCTTGCCTGTAACTGGTAAGTATCTAATGCAGTCATTTCTAGGGCTGTTTTATTCAAATAGATAGATGTCACCGGCTGTACAACATTTACTTTACAAGTTGCACTCACTTCGCCAACAGTTACTTTAATTGTTGCCTGTCCAGCTCCTTTCGCCGTTACTGTTCCATCCTCTGCGATTGCCGCCACATCTACATTCGTAGATTTCCATGACACTTCATCTGTAAAGGTTGCCGGAGTGACTGTCATTGTAAGGGAATACTTCATTCCTTTATTCAAAGTCAGTTCTGTTTTGTCTAATACAACATTGGTTGCTCTTACTGCCTTATCAACAAACTTCATTCCCTGCTGATTTGCAAAAGTTTCTGCATATGTGCCAGAAATTCCATATACCGTCATCTTAGCTGGGTAACTGAATGCAGATGTTGAAATAGAGGTTGTTGCACGTGGAATCGTTATCTCTGTTAATTCCACACAGTTCTTAAATGCATTGTCTCCCACTTTAGAAACTCTATAAGGTAATACAACAGATGGTAATGCATCACAATGTTCAAAACAAGAAGTTGGAATCTGCGTAATTCCTGTTCCTAACTTAACATCTGTAAGAGCATCGCAATTCTCAAAAACTTTGGAGCCAAGACTCTTTACGCTATTTGGCACTGCAATATCTGTAAAGCCTCCACATTCATAAAATGCACCTGTTCCAATATTTGTTACAGTATTTGGAATATCAAGCTTTGTTAACGCATCACAATTTTCGAAAGCGTAAGATTGAATGTCTGTAATAGATTTGCTCCAATTTATGGTCTTTAATGCGGTACAGTTTTTAAATGCGTGGTCCTGGATTGTTGTAACTGTGTCTGGTAAAGTAATTTCTGTTAAACTCGTGCAGCCTTCAAATGTTGATGACGTAATATTCACACATTTATTAGGTAACTTCACTGATGAAAGACTTGTACAACCTGAGAATATCTCTGTGTCCATACTTGTTATTGAGTCCGGGAGAGAAACTGATTTTAGACTGCTACAGCCTAAAAATGCTCTTCCATTAATGGTTTCTATTTTTTCTGAGAAAATTATTTTTTCCAATTTTGTACAATCTGCAAAACTTCTTTCCCCTATTGATGTTACTGTATCTGGTATCTCAACTTCCTTTAATCCTGTATCTCCAAATATTCCTGTCGGTATTTGCGTAATCCCTTCTTCAAATTCTACCTTTTCAAGATTTGAACATCCTTCAAATGGATACCACCAATTCCATCCATATGTATCTACTTCCACCAATGTCTTAGGAATATAAATATTCCTTATTGAAACACAATTGAAAAATGCCCTATTTCCTATACTAATTAAGTTCTTTGGTAAATTAACATTTTCTAAATTCGAACAATCCCTAAATGCTGACGCACTTATTGATGTTATCGAATCTGGTATTTGTGCAGAAACTATTTCTTGGTGTTTTTTAAACACACCATTTCCCAATTTCACTACCTTATGCCCATCAATCTCATCCGGTATCACCAATGCCGACACATTTCCCGTATATCCTGTAATTGTGGCATTTCCATCATCGTCTAACGAATAAGTGAATACTGGTTTCGGGGTACCGTTCTCATCTAAGCCGTAACCACCCCAGGAGCTTCCATAACGGGAATTCCATTTTGTAAAGTATCCTTTTGCGGATGCGAGTCCTCTACTGCAAGGATATATTAAGTGTCCATCTTCAAAATGGTATACTAATCGTACCGGACTATTGTTTTCATTGAATATATCATAAGTTTTGCTGAAGGACTTTTTCGTTACATAAAAATCCAGACTGGCATTTGCTCCTGCAGATGCATATAACCAGGAGGATACTGTTGTACACATTTTCGGAGACTTACCATCATCAAATGTTTCTGATTCTATAACCGTCTGTGCTCCCATTTTGGCATAAATCTTTCCGCTGATTACTGGAAGTTTTACTAATCCGATGGATGCTGTCACTCCGGCACTTAATTTTGTTTTAGAGTGAAGGGTAAAGCTTTTCTTCTGAAAATCTTTTGTCAGTCTGAAGCCATCTTGCGGAGAATACTGTAAGCCTGTCTGAAAGCCTGTCGTATAGGTTAAAGTGACTTCTCCATTCATGCTATATTCTGCGGTAACTGTAATCACGCCAACATATGCCACAGGAATTTTCACCAGTTCTATCGAACCAGATTTTCCTGCCGCTGCAACGGCATCCCATTCACCTTTTCCTGTAATAATAGCCGTTCCATTTGCCTTAACATAAGCTTCTCTTTTTCCACTGTTTATTTTGTAATCTACACTTACATTAGAAAGCGTACAATTAATAGTAAATGATTTGCCTGCACCTAATTCTAATTTTTTTGAAGCTTTTACTGCACTGATCTTTTTATTTCCACTAATTCGTCTGCGGCTTCTATAAGCTCTTCCATTTTCATATGCCTGTTCTTCGGTTCCGCCTTCTATGTAGGTAATCTGTGCATCGCCAACTGCTTCTGCCTGTTTTAAATCTCCCTCTTCGGTTCCCTGTGCATCGACACTTTCTGTTACTTTATCAATGTCTACATCGTTCGTTACAATGACTGTATCTGAACCGTCTACAGTAATTCCTTTTGCTGTATAAACCTGTGCTACTCCATTTTCATAAACTGCAAAAGTATCCCCAACTGTAATTTTTTTCGGACAGTTAACAATCGTTACATTTTTATCTTTATCTACATATACACTGACATCCTGCGGGATTTCTATTACATTTGACGTAAATTCATAATTGTTTTTATAATTTTCATCAATTTGAGTAGATTGCTGCACCGTCTTTGCATCCGATACCATGTTTTCAATTTCCGATTTTGTTATCGTCTTTTCCGGATTAAACCTTCCAGATTCTAGTGCAAACCATCCTCTATTGATGGCAATCTGTGTATCATCTGGATATTTTATTCCTGTCGTATCTTTATAGGTATATGTCTTGTCTTCTAATTTATATCCCAGACAATAATTCAATGTATGTGCTGCAAATTCTCTGGTTGCTGCTTCATCTGGTTTTACTTTCTGCCCTGCTTCTATGTCAATCACACCAAATTCCGCTGCCATCATAATATCTTTATAATATACATGCGCGCTTGTCACATCACTAAAATAATCATCTGGCATATTATCTTTCTCTACAGTCATATCAAACATAACTGTTAAATCATGTAACCATTCTGCCCTCGTTATTGTTCCATCGCCATATATGATTGACGTATCTCTTGCCTCAACTTGCTGCCCTGTTATTCCAAAACAAAAAGCAACTGACACTATTACTAATAACAACACTTTACTGATTTTTTTCATTTGACTTTTCCACCTCTCCTTAACGTATACTTCCTTCTCTTTTTCTCTCATAAAAATATATTTTATTTTGTAATTTTTTTCTTTTATTCCCCCTCGTATTCGTTTTGTCATTTAATTTACATCAATTTAATTCATAACCTACTTGCATTATATCGACTTCTGACCGTAATTCAATAGATTATGTCCAACTGGTCGTTTTTACGACACTTTTGGTAATACATCTTGATTTTTCGCCCTAAAATTAAGAAAAGCGGATTGCAACTTATTGTTCGTTACAATCCGCTTTTCCCTTTAATTAAAACCCCTGATTTCATTCGCCACTCCGTATAATACTTCGCAGAATTCTTCCATACTCTGGTACCTATCTTTTATATCGACACTCATACCCTTTAAAATGACATTTTCCAATTCAGGAAAAACCGATGTATTATATTCTGAAAGGTTTTTCAGCTTTTTCCCGGAGATACGTTCTATTGCTTCTACTGGATTATCTCCACTGAGGTAATAATATATTGTCGCACACAAGGCATAAATATCTGTCCAGGGACCCAATTCACCTTTTGTGGAATATACTTCCAGAGGTGCATAATGTTGATCAAATATTACTGGAAGTGATATGTCTTTTATTAAAAATTTTCTTAGCGTTCCCGTATCTAGCAGTAATTTCATCGTACTATCATTCAGTATGATAATCCTATCTGGTTTTATACCACAATGAATAATTCCTGCTCTATGCAATGCAGCGATTCCATTCATAACTGGCAAAAGACACTGTAGAAACTTCAACACTTCAAACTGTTCAGTGCTTCTCGCTCCTTTTACTGATATATTTTCTCCACTTCATTATCTATATTTAAATAATAGTCCCAACGTCTCTACTTATAGCCAACTTTTATATTAGGATTTTTAGCACAAATATACATGATTAATTGGCGGACTGTTTGCTCTCCTGCTCCATTACTAGGTAACTGACAAATATCCTTTGTTCCATCATTAGTATAAGCTCTTAAGGATCTGTAATCCTCAAAATGATTTGTTTTATGTATATATTGATAAATCTGTTGAATATCTTTATAATCTACAATATTTTTCGTGCCTTTTCCTATAATATATTTGTTTCCCACTCTTACTGCATCTCCAAAAAGTTTCTCTCCTTCCTGAAAGTCCATAATAACGTTACTTAATTCTCCCTCTTCCTCTAATCTTCGAATAATTCTTTTTGGTGCCGATACGACAAGACAATAATGTACAATACCAAAAACTGGAAACAATACTATCACACAAAATATTATCTTACCCAGCATATTATCTTCGCTTCTAATCATATCTAGTATACCTGATATATTCGTGATAAATATAACAAGTAATATTATTAATATTATTAGTCCTCCAATTTCTCTTATAAACTCCCCAATCGAACTGAAAAATATATATTTCTTTAATTCTTTTACTACACTTTCATTCATAGGTACTTTCCCCCTTGCTATTTATCCACCTGATTCACTGTTCCATCTGAAGCTATCTTTCCCGCATAGGAATAATCATCTGTTGCTAAAAGATTTAAATGCAGAACTGGACGAATTCCTAACTCCATATCACTCTCGCCCCCACCGACATAAGCCTCGCCGAACATATCGACAGCCGCTGCTGAAATATTTTTTTCTCCCGGTGTTCGAAGCCACCAATATTGATAATCATCTAAATCAGCATAATTACTATATTTAATTGTCATACCATAGCTGTCTGTAAATCCATATTCTTTTTCTTCATCTGTTTCTGACAAAGATAACAGATATATCTTATCTAATGTATCGTTTCCTCCATCTGTTTTATAATAATAATTATCTTCATTTATAACTTTTGTTGTACGAATTGCCTCCTGCTCTGAGCTTGAAAATGCTCTATTCATAAATTTTTTATTGAGCCATTTTCTCAGTGTACTTTTCTCCCAGGTCACCTTCTTAAGCCGCTTATTATATTTTTGCTTATCCAGGACAATATCAGATAGTAAAAGAGCTTCTCCATTCTCACATTTTATAACCCGCCATTTGATTGGTTCGTATTTAAAATAACATTTTTTAGCTCTATGATATTTTTCCTTTCCAATTATAATATCATTATTTTTATCCCACCCATTAGATTTTTCTAGTGTACTATATAAGTCGTTTTCTTTACTGCTTGATACAATTTTTGTTTGTGGATAACTTCCAAACCAAATGCAGTCCCATGTTACTTTTTTCCCTCCTTCTACAGAGGTATCCTTTACTATTTTGGGATTCTCAACTAAATCTTTTTTTGCTGTAGAAATCTCTTGCTCGTTTCCTGTCGAATAATATTTTATACCACCAGCCAATAGAAGGCACACTATAATTACCAAAACTTTCTTTACAGGACTTTTTCGTTTTTCCTTTTTTGGTATTGATGTTTTCTTTACTGCTCCTTCTATTTTGTCGTCTTTTAATACTGATTCATTATCTTTATCTGGCGAATCTAAGTCCTCATCAATATTTTTTTCATTATCTAAATCTAACTTTTTGTTTTCTTCTGGCGTAAACAGAGCATCATATACGTCCTCACCAAACTCTACTATATCCTGATATCTTTCTTCTGGAAAAATATTCATTCCTTTCCAAAGTATTTTTTTTATGTCTGGTGACAATTTACCATCTAGTTGATCTGGTTCTTTGAATTTGTCATCCATCACCCTTGCTATGGCATCTGGCGGAGTTATTCCTGTAAGGCATTTATAAATAGTAGCGCAAAGTGCATAAATATCTGTCCACGGCCCCTGTACCCCATGTGTTTGATACTGCTCTGGCGGAGCATATCCAGGTTTTAGAATAACTGTAAGGCTTTTATTTCCAGATTCTGTATAATCCCTGGCTGCTCCAAAGTCCATTAGCTTTAATTTGCCATTGTGCTGTACCATAATATTATCTGGACTGATATCTCTGTGAATCAGCCCCTGACTATGGATTTCGATAAGGGCTTCAAGCAATGGGAGCATCATTTCAATTAAATTTCTAAATTGTAGCACTCCATATTTTCCCAAATATTGTTTTAAAGTAATTCCCTCTAAATACTCCATAACAATATATGCAGTGTTATTTGCTTCAAAAAAATCAAGTATTTTAACAATTCCTTCGTTTTTATTGAATCTCGCCATTACCTGCGCTTCATCCAGAAAACGCTTTTTGCCCTTATCATAATTATTTTTTTCTTCAATAGAAGTTACCGTTACTACATCTTCATACTGGGCTTTTCTCATTGCAATTTTCTGTGGATAATATTCTTTGATGGCTACTTTATTCCCGTACAGTTTATCTATCCCAAGATAAGTAATTCCAAATCCTCCCTGCCCCAGTACTTCTTGAATGACATAACGTCCTATCAATCCGGTATTTCTTTGTAAGCTATATGAATTTTTTTCCATTTTCCCTCGTTTGCTTCTTACTTCATCCCCATAAAAAACATATTTTCCTTTGATCCAAGATAAAATACTCCCTGATCTGGCAGTTCATAATATTTGTTTGGTTCCAGACGTGTTCCCTCGTTAAGCCATGTACCATATGTTGAACCAAGGTCTTTTATCAGAACTTTTCCGTTATACCATTTGACTTTGCAGTGAAGACTACTGATTCCTTTTGTCTCATTTTTGAAAAGGACGTTGCATTTTTCTGTTCTTCGTCCAAAAATAAGTGGTGTTCCTGCCGTGAGCATATATGTTTTTCCGTTCAATAATCCAGATACTCCCTGAATAACTGCCTCTACCCTGTATTCAGATTCCTCATGAATTGGCTGCTGTTCTTTTTGTGCTGATTGATGTACTGGCTGTTCTTGTTTCTGCTCTGGATGCTGTTCTTTTGGTTCTGAACGATGGACTGGCTGTTCCTGTTCCTGCTCTTTTTTCTTTTGTCTTTTTGCTGCCGCTTCTTTATATTCTGCGCTGTTAGCTGCATTATGATACATTTCATCAACGCTGACCATCTGACGAATTGACTTTTTCATAATGTAGAAAAGTAAGAGCCAGGCAAGTATGATCAATACGATATATTTTACCCACTGTGTTACTGTTCCTGCTTCAAATTTTACTAAAGATGCCACAAGGGAATCTGGCAGCTTGCCTGCGAGATAGGAAGCACTGAAGTTCCAGGCGGTATGTAAGAGAAATGCTGCACTGAATGTCAGCCAGAATAAACTATTGGCAAAACATTTCGGTGACATTTTTCCTTTTCCCTTAATCAGAGCCAGAGCGCCGCCATAGAGAGCTGCCCATACAACGTGGCCTCCGATAGCAAGGACTCCTCTTCGCACTAAAATGTCTGCCATGGAGCGAATAATGATATTTGTGCCCATCGCATTTTGGATTCCAATATCAAAAATCTGTAATGCGTAACCAGCGGATTCCATAGCGGAGAAGCCCACGCCAACTGCGCCGCCAATTAAAATTCCCTGCAGTCCGTAATTATATTTTTTCCGGCAGAGGAATATTGTCACGATCAGGCATTTTGCCAGTTCTTCTGGAAGTGGACCCGCAAGGAAAGCAATTTCTGAGATTCCCGGAAAGACGGTTCTCATAATGCCGGTTACTGTAAGTGACAGACAGCCTCCTAAAAGTGTTAATAATAATGCTTCATAGATAGAAATGTTCCCCGGAATATTCATTTCCCAGTAAAATAACATTACAGATAATGGCACTACAAAAGCAGGAAGCAGACATAACATGAGAAGCATTCCATAGCCCGGAAAGATAACGCAGCTTATTCCAATTAATACAGATAATACCAGACCTGCGATTAATACACGGGCAAACAGCCATGGTTTTTGCCAGTCGGAAAGCATTCGGTTTGGCGCTGGAATATGTGACCCCATTCCTTTCGTGAGGAGTGCTGTTCTCTGATCTTTTCGATGTTTCTTCCAGACATCAGAAAAAATATCTCCCCAACTGATACTCCTTTTATTTTCTGAAGCTTTCTGAAAAAAAGTCGTATTCATTTCTTTTCACCTCTTTCCTTCTGATTTAAACAATACGAAATGTGTTTGCCGGATCTACTAAATAGAAAGATTGTCCATAATTTAGATAATACGGCTTATTTGGTTCTAATTTCTTACCATCCGAAAGAAATGTTCCATAGGTAGAACCTAAATCCATCAGAAGAACTTTTCCATTCTTTATTTCCACACTGCAATGTAAACGGCTGATTCCTTTCACTTCTTTTGGATACACCGCTGAACATTGTGCGGAGTCTCTTCCAAAAATAATCTTACCCTCTAATGGGAACTTTATGTCATTAAAATGACCGCCGATTCCTCGAAGCTGTAAGCCGCTTTCTCCTCCAAGAACAAGAACATTGGCAAATTCTTTTTTGCCTGCCGCGATTCTCTTCTTTTCGGAAGAAGAATATAATATCGCTGATAAAAGAAATACGACTGCAAATACTGGTATCATGTACAGGAAAATCTTACTGTCATCCATCGGAGTCCCGCCGATTTCTCCATCGCTGTTTTCCTGTAAAATATCTACGACTTCATCCATTGTCAGAAACCAGTAATATCCATCATCCATGTTTACCTGGATTCCTGCTACCCGGCCATCATCAAGGACAATCGGACCGCCGATCAGGTTTCCACTAGGTTCCTCTTCCAGTTTTACAAATCTTCGATCATTTACCATGCTGTATTCGGAACCAATCATAGTCGTCTCACTGCTTACTTTATCTGACATGGAATCTGACTCTATACTTAAATCAATTCCCTCTGCGGAGGCAAGCTGATATGGGCTTAAATTATCATATCCTGCTATCTCGGAACTTTCACAGCCTCCCTTACTTAAATTTGTCTGAAAAACGGAAACTCCTGCCTCTGCTTTATTTCCCTTAAAATTAATTTCCTGTTGCTCTACTGCCGGACCTTCTACATAATATTTGTCCATCTGCTCCCAATGGCTTGAGGCAGCTGCGACTACATATGGATTCCCCTTGCTACTTGAAATCAGCAATCCATTGCTCGCCATTTCTGCCTCGCCTTGTGCATTGACACCATAAATGATAACGAGATTATCCTCCTGAGCAGTGGAGGCTTTCGCCTCCACTTGTCCAAGATTCCATAGTAAGATCACGGCAAATACACAGGCAAGCCATACTTGTATCTTTCTTGCTCTTTTTTTCATATGTTTCCCCGTTCTTTTTACTGTCTATCTGCTAAATTATTTAGATGGCCATGTCTCTTTTCTCACACTCATAGAGCTAACTGTTTTTTTACAATTAATAGCTATATAACCCTCATTATCATCATCATAATAATTATAGTATTCAGAATCTCCGCTCTTACTATAATCGAATTTATCACCAGCCCATTTCTTCACATCTTCAGATGTACTCTTTATTGTAATTCCACCAGGAAGTTTCACTTCTGGATTCTTGCTTTCATCTGCATAAAAATATAAATAACTAATCGCACAGTTTTCCGGTTTTGTCTGGTAATCCGCAAAGTTCGTTACAGAGGCCTCTATTTCTTTTCCATCTTTTTGTAACTTAATGGCAGAAGATAAACTCCGTCCACTTGGTACAGAATCTTCCTGAGAAGCAATTTTCCATCCATTATCAGTAAAAACGGATACTGGTGCTGGCAATGTGTATACCTGATTTTCAATCTCGATATTATAGGAAAGTGGATCTGTTCCTAATTCTGTTGGTGCTACATAAGTAGATAAATATTCTGGTACTTCATCAGAAGTTTCTGTTTTTTTATCATCTTCTGTTGCAACAAAATTCTTTATCTCTATTTGTGCATCATTGTATTCATCTGTTCCATTATCGCATACAATAGTTGTTATACTATCATCCTCTCCATATCGTAAATAGTTATATTCATCGTAGTTGCTGGTATCCGTTGGAGATCCAAAAGCCTCTCTTACTTTATCTTCCTTATCTCCAACTTTAATGCCTTTTGCAATGGAGAATTCTGGTGCATTTTTATTACTTCCATATACTGAAATTCCTCCGACATTACAGTCTTTTAATTCTTTTGCATTTCCGCTGGCATTAATAATAGATACATCTATTGTTTTCTTATCTTTTTGCAGAGTAATATCACCATAAGAATTTCCATTGATTTTTGTATCGTCATAATATTCACTGTTGTAAATTCTCCATCCTTTATCTGCAAGTACGCTGTATGCAAATGGAAGCTGATATACATCTCCCTCTAACATAAAGGTATAATCTTCTAATTTATCTGATAATTGTGTAGCTGTTGCTGCTGCCGCTTCTGTTGTCGCTTCAGCCGCCTCACTGCTATCTGTCTGTGCTTTAGAAGTGTCTGCTCCTACCGCCTGACTGCTCTTTTCTGCATAATCAGAATTTACTTTACATTTTTCTAAATTCCAGGCATTATCTTTTACTTCATAACTTAAATCAAACTCATCTACATACTGCATAGTGTCATTAGCATAAGTTACGATACAGTTTGCCTCGTATGTGTCATTCTTACCTTCTCCGCTGTCTTCTACACGGAAGTTTGAAATCTTGGCAGATTCGTCTACTACTTCTGTGATATATTCCTGTACATCCTTTTTTAAGTCTGCATCAGATGGAGCATCTGGTGTTTTTCCCCCACCACAGGCGGTAACAGATACCGTCATCATTGCTGCCAGTAATAATGCTGCCCTTTTCTTCATGTTTTTTCTCATAACTTTTCTCCTTGTATAATATATAAATTTTCGGGTTACCATGTTAAGCATTTAGTTTTGCTTTTCACATTTTACAAAGACCCACTCGTCATCCTGAAGTTTATAAGTAATCTTTGCTTTACTTGTCGTTCCGCTTCCGCCCTGACGTTTTGATTCTATCTCGCAATCTGCTGTGTACACTTCATATTGTCTGTTAATATCATCGTCTATGATACTTAAGTTTAAAATAGTGCCTTCCCACTGCGAATTCTTTACAACATCGGATACCATCTCACGTTCTGTCGGAAGATTAGATGTACTGCTATTTTGCTTCTTTCCACCAGATAAACTCGTTCCCGCAAATATAAGAAGCACTACCAGGATAACGGCCGCTCCTGCGATCATCTTCTGCTTTTTTGTGAGATTCTGTAGTTTTTCCATTCCTGTACCAAGCGCATTTTGGCCTGATTTTGCTTTTTCCTTCTCTTCATTTACAGATTTTAAAGTCCCATCTGATTTTGAAACAGGCTTTTTCTTTTCTTCTCCTGCATCTTCAAAATCACTGTACAGTGCCTCACAAAATTCTTTAAGATTCTGATAACGATTCTTTTGGAGTGCCGCCATTCCTTTCATAATCGCATTTTCCATTCCCTTCGGAATATCTTTGCAGTATTTTGATGGCTTTTCTAAGCTATCTTCTATGACTCTTTGCATAGATTCTTCCGGGGTAATTCCTGTAATACATTTATAAATCGTAGCACTTAGTGCATAGATATCTGTCCACGGTCCCTGAATCCCTCTGCTTCTATATTGTTCTTCCGGGGCATATCCTGGCTTTAAAACAATAGAAAGACTTTTTTCTCCAAAGTCTGTATAATCCCTCGCTGCACCAAAGTCCATCAGCTTTACTTTTCCATTTTTCAAAAGCATAATGTTATCCGGACTGATATCGCGGTGAATCAATCCCTGCTTATGTACTTCATCAAGAGATTCTAATACCGGTGCCATTAATTCTAAAATATCTTCCGGTGAAAGAACTCCATTCTCTGCAATGTACTCTTTTAAAGTAATTCCATCCAGGTATTCCATAACAATATAGGCTGTATTATTGGCCTCAAAGAAATCTGTAACATTAACGATTCCTTCCTGATCATTAAATTTGGCAATCACTCTCGCTTCTTCTAAAAACTTTGTTTTGCCTTTATTAAAAACATCTTTTTGTTTTGCGTAAGTGACTGTTACGACATCGTCCACACTATTATTTCTAACAACAATTCCCTGTGGATAATATTCTTTCACTGCCACTTTCACACCAAGCAGTTCATCCCTGCCGGCATAAGTAATTCCAAAACCACCTTCGCCAAGAACATCCTCTATAATATAACGTCCATTTAGCTTTGTTCCTTTTTGGAGTGAATGATAGTCTCTTTCTTCCATCTTCCTTCTTTCCTCTTCTCTCCTCGTACTTTTCTTCTTTCTTATAAATTACTTTCTTATAATACTTCTTCTGTAAAATCACATCTCCCCTCTGCACTTATAACAATCCAGAAATGTATCCATTTCTGTGTATTTCATATATTCATCAAAATACATTCTTACAAAGTCCTG
>ENA-OPSF01001626-OPSF01001626.1-human-gut-metagenome-genome-assembly--contig:-NODE-1626-length-16523-cov-4.579305_pt1 | contig 16523 bp, 14 predicted proteins | sample MGYA00241452_ERZ501896 | MGnify/ENA primary metagenome ERZ501896 (study PRJEB25962, sample SAMEA2042111) | human gut metagenome | biome: human gut; feature: human-associated habitat; material: faeces... | reverse complement strand
GGCGGCGGTGTGAGAAAAAAGAACTTTGAACTTGAACATGCAGGAGGTTACCTATGAGTAAAAGATATGAGCCACAGGACATTGAAAAAAAGTGGCAGAAGATCTGGCAGGATGAAAAAGCCTTTGCCGCCACAGATGATTATACAAAACCGAAATACTACGCACTCGTTGAATTTCCGTATCCGTCAGGACAGGGACTTCACGTAGGCCATCCGCGTCCGTACACTGCACTGGACATTGTAGCCAGAAAGCGCAGAATGCAGGGTTACAACGTTCTGTATCCGATGGGCTGGGATGCATTTGGTCTTCCAACGGAGAACTATGCGATCAAAAACCACATTCATCCGAAGATCGTTACCAAAAACAACGTACATCACTTCAAAGACCAGCTTCAGTCTCTTGGATATTCCTTCGACTGGGACAGAGAGATCAACACTACAGATCCGAGTTATTACAAATGGACACAGTGGATTTTCTTAAAACTGTTTAAAGCAGGACTTGCTTACAAAAAAGAGATGCCGATCAACTGGTGTACTTCCTGTAAAGTAGGCCTGGCAAACGAGGAAGTTGTAAACGGTGTCTGCGAGCGCTGTGGTGCTCCGGTTGTCCGCAAGGTAAAGAGCGAGTGGATGTTAAAGATCACCGATTATGCTGAGAAGCTGTTAGAGGGATTAAATGATGTAGATTATATCGAGCGTGTCAAGGTTTCCCAGAAAAACTGGATCGGTAAATCACAGGGTGCAGAGGTAGATTTTGCGATCGCCGGAAAAGAGGACAAACTCCGTGTTTACACGACACGCTGCGATACATTATTTGGTGCTACTTATATGGTAGTTTCCCCGGAACATCCGATTATTGACAAATACAAAGATGAATTAAAGAACTGGGATGCCATCGCTGCATACCGCGAGGAAGCCGCAAAGAAATCTGACTTTGAACGTTCTGAGCTTGCAAAAGACAAAACTGGTGTGGAAATCGACGGTCTTATGGCAGTCAATCCGGTAACCGGAAAAGAGATCCCGATCTGGATTTCCGATTATGTATTAATGTCTTACGGAACCGGTGCAATCATGGCAGTACCGGCACATGATGAGAGGGACTGGGAATTTGCCAAAAAGTTCAATATTCCAATGGTACAGGTTGTTGCAAAAAATGGTGAGGAAGTTGACATCAACGAAGCGGCATTTACAGATGTTGCAACCGGTGTTCTGATCAATTCTGAGTTCTTAAACGGACTGGAAGTAAAAGATGCAAAGGCAAAAATGATTGCATTTTTAGAGGAAAAAGGCATTGGTACAGCAAAGACTAACTATAAATTAAGAGACTGGGTATTCTCCCGTCAGCGTTACTGGGGTGAGCCGATCCCGATCGTACACTGCCCGAAGTGCGGCAACGTACCGGTTCCGGAGGATCAGCTTCCGTTAAAACTTCCGGAGGTAGAAAGCTATCAGCCGACTGGTACCGGCGAATCCCCGCTGGCAGCCATCGACGAGTGGGTCAACACCACCTGCCCGTGCTGCGGCGCTCCGGCAAAACGTGAGACAAACACCATGCCGCAGTGGGCAGGATCTTCCTGGTACTTCCTGCGCTATGTAGATAACAAGAACGATAAAGAACTGGTATCCCGTGAGAAAGCAGACAAATATCTGCCGGTTGATATGTACATCGGCGGTGTTGAACATGCAGTACTGCATCTGCTGTATTCCCGTTTCTACACCAAGTTCCTGTGCGATATCGGTGTTATTGACTTCGACGAGCCGTTCAAGAAGCTGTTCAACCAGGGTATGATCACTGGTAAGAATGGTATCAAGATGAGTAAGTCGAAAGGCAATGTCGTATCCCCGGATGATCTGGTACGCGACTACGGCTGCGATTCCCTGCGTCTCTATGAGCTTTTCGTAGGACCGCCGGAACTGGATGCAGAGTGGGATGACCGCGGTATCGAGGGCGTATCCCGTTTCCTGAACCGTTTCTACAACCTGGTTATGACCAGCAAGGACAAAGACATCAAAGAGACCAAGGAAATGGTTAAACTGCGCCACAAACTGGTATTCGACATTGAGCAGCGTTTCGAGCAGTTCAGCCTGAATACCGTTATCTCCGGTTTCATGGAGTACAACAACAAGCTCATCGATCTGGCGAAGAAAGAGGGCGGCATCGACAAAGAAACCCTCAAGACCTTCACTATCCTGCTGGCACCGTTCGCACCGCATCTGGGTGAAGAGCTGTGGCAGGAGCTCGGCGGCACCGACAGCGTCTTCCATGCTTCCTGGCCGGAGTGCGACGCAGAGAAGATGAAGGATGACGAGAAAGAGGTAGCCGTTCAGATCAACGGCAGAGTCCGTGCGACCATCACCGTACCGGCAGACATCTCCAAAGAAGAAGCTATCGCCGCTGGTAAAGAGGCTATCAAGGACAAGCTGACTGGAAATATCGTAAAAGAAATTTACGTTCCGGGACGGATTGTGAATATTGTTATGAAATAAATAAAAACGGCATGGGAAGAAGCAGAAGAATCTGTGACTTTTCTGTGCAGATAAGGTCAGCGGCCATACAGGGGAGAAAAACTGTGTGGTCGCTGTTTTTTGCCCGCTCCTTTTTCGCGTGCCTGCTATTTGATTTCCTAAATGATAAAATAAAATTATATGATTTCAGAAGGGATAGGTGAATATGGGAATGTTTGTCAACCCGGACAATTCGGCATTTCAATCAGCCCTGAATGCAAAAAGCATTCTTGATGAGGAAAAACTCATTTGGAATGCTTTTTTTCTGTCGATACGAAACGTTCCATATGACGCTTCTGGGAGGAAGCGAAGGTGTGGAGTGCTATCGTTCAATAAAATTGTCTAAAAAGTTTACCAATTCAAAAGATAAATTTTATATCATAAATGCAACATAATAGCTTGTAGATAGAAAAATCAGAATAAAAAATTTCGCAGAATATCTAGTTCTGCGAAAATCTTCAATCATTATACGATACTTTCAAGGTTAATTCAATAGAAGTTTCTCCCAAGAATCTCTTATGAAATTATTAAGTCGTCATTTCTGAACAAAATTTTCTGAAATTCTCATATAATATTCCCCTTTGCTTTTGAAATTTTTGTCAATACAGCATCTGGGTTCTGCATATAAAACCGTTTATTTTCGCAGAACTAGATATTCTGCGAAAATCGCAAACATGAAAGGGAGAACGCCTGTATGTGGTACGTGGTGCAGACACCTGTGGGACGCGAGGCAGAAGCGGCAGAAAAACTGAATCATTTTTATCGGGATAAGGCTGAAAAGCCTTGTTTTGTGTTGTCCAAAGAACGGACCTGGCGGATGGGCGGTGTCTACTATGTAGATACGGAAGTCATGTTTCCGGGCTATGTGTTTGTGGACACGGCGGATGAGCCGGTTTTGGAAGACGGAGTGAAATGTCTGGCGGGGCTGGTTCGATTTCTGAATGCTGGTTCGGAAGCGCATCCATATGGAACGGCAGTCCCCTTAAAAAAAGAGGAAGAGAAATTTCTGAAAGAACTTCTTCGGGAGGATTCTTCTCACACCGTCCGGCGGTTTCTGGTGCGGGCAAATGACGCGGGGGAGATCGAATGGGCGGAAGGAGTGCTTGGTGAGATGCTGCCAAAGATCATCCGGAAGCGGCTGCGGAAACGAATCGTGACGATTCAGGCAGAACTGCTGAACGAAGCACGACAGGTAGAGCTGGCAATCCGGATGGAAGATGATCCGGAGGCAGTTTTCCCAAAGAAAGGACCCCTGAACCCTAAAAATCTTTCAGGAGATTTCCAGGAAAACGATTTTAGCCGGGTATTGGTCTCTGGAAAGAACCCATCAAAAAAGATAACAAGATTACATGGAGCGGAGAACGATGGAACAAAGCTGGCAGCAGAATAATGAGTATGAGTGTATGAAATATTCGGTTCTGATGCCGGTATATCACAAAGAAAATCCAGCGTATTTCTATCAGGCGGCAGCCAGCATGATGAATCAGACGATTCCTCCAGATGAATTTGTCCTGGTATGCGATGGACCGTTGACACCAGTGTTGGATGAAACGATCCAGACGATTGACCGGGAATGGCCGGGAGTTCTGCAGGTGCTTCGCCTTCCTGTATGCGGCGGAATCGCACGGGCGCTGGCAGCAGGTGTAGAAGCGTGCCGAAATGAATGGATCGCCCGCATGGACAGTGATGATATTGCCTGTCCGGATCGCTGTGAAAAGCAGCTGAAACGATATGCAGAAGAAGCAGCGGGCAAATTGCTGGGAAAGAAAGCAGAACAGGGGAAACTTGGACTTCTGAGCGGAAAAATTGCAGAATTTGCCGCAGCAGAAGTGCCAGAACAGGAAAATGTAGATAACCTAAATGCGCCAGATAGAGGTGAAATTGGAAGTGGGATGAATGGAAAATTGTTTCCGCCGGGCAGAATCACTGGAATTCGGTCACTTCCCTGCCAATATAAAGAAATTTTAACGTTTGCCAGAAAGCGCAATCCGATGAACCATATGGCCGTCATGATGCGGCGTTCAGCTGTGCTGGCGGTGGGAAACTATCATCCGGTTCCGGGGGCGGAGGACTATGAATTGTGGGTCCGCCTTTTGCAGGCAGGATATAAAGCAGAAAATCTTCCGGATATTCTGGTGTATGCGAGGACGGATAATGGGATGATCAAACGCCGCGGCGGTCTGTCCTATGCCAGGGCCGCTCTGAATCTGCAGAAAACGTTTTTTAAAAGTGGATTTTTAAATAGAAGAGAGTATCTGCGAAACTGCGTGATCCGCGTTACTGCAAGTCTGATTCCGGCATCCGTGCGTGGAATACTCTATCAGAAAAAATTGAGAGGAACGCTTTCAGAGGATGCTTAGTGTTCCTATAAAAAGAAACAGGCAGATTACCTGGAATAGAATTACATGTTGGGTTCTGGGGAGTTCGGCCTGAATAAAAACAAAAAGAAGAGGAACTATTTTGAGACAATATGAACCATTCAAACGACTGTTCCGTCTGATAGGTGCGCTGCTCCTGATGGGGGCAGAAGTTGGCGCTTATGGATATGTCTGGAACGGATATTTCAACAAAATGATCGAATTTCCGTTCTGGAGAAGAGGAAACTGGCTGATGATCGCCCTGTATGCGGGACTATTACTATTTTTCCTGCTGACTTACGGGGGATTCCGGATCGGATACCTGAAAAAAGGAAATCTGCTCTGTTCTCAGATCCTTTCGATCGGACTTTTAAATCTGATTACGTATATTCAGATTTCTCTGTTAGATAAAAAATTTCATGATCCCCGGATACTGCTTGGGATGACGGTTGTCCAGCTTTTGATTGCACTGATCTGGACGTTCCTGTTTCAGCAGATATACAGGATTCTGTTTCCGCCAAGAAGGATGCTTTTGGTATGCGGAGACCGTCCGGCCTTTCACCTGATGGAAAAGATTCATTCCAGAGAGGACAAGTATTATCTGGAAACGGCGATTCATATCGGCGTCGGCATAAAAGCCATTCTCGAAGAGGCGAAAAAATATGATGCCCTGATTATCGGAGATATTCCGGCGAAGGATCGAAATGCGCTTTTAAAGAAATGTTTTGAGCAGGATATCCGGACCTACACGGTGCCGAAATTATCGGACATTCTGATCCGGACTTCCCAGGAATTAGATATCTTTGACAGTCCTCTGCTATTATCGAGAAATGATGGCATATCGGATCTTCAGCGATTTATTAAGCGGGCGATGGATTTCATCTGTTCGAGCATCGGAATCGTGGTATTATCTCCATTCTTTCTTCTGGTGGCGCTGTCGATCTACCTGACCGACCGCGGTCCGGTCTTTTACAAGCAGACCCGTCTCACAGAGGGCGGAAAAGAATTTCAGATCTGCAAATTTCGGACGATGATCCAGAACGCGGAGGCAAAAACCGGGGCGAGACTGGCAGCGGAACACGATGATCGGATCCTGCCGGGGGGACATTTTCTTCGGAGAACTCGCCTGGACGAGCTGCCGCAGCTTTTCAATATATGGAAAGGTGAAATGTCGATCGTAGGACCGCGTCCGGAACGCCCGGAGCTGGCGGTGGAGATCGAGAAAGAAATCCCGGAATTCTGCTACCGCTTAAAGATGAAAGCCGGACTGACCGGATATGCGCAGGTCTATGGAAAATACAATACAACGTCCTATGACAAACTGAAACTGGATTTGACTTACATACGAAATTACTCTCTGCTTCTTGACCTGAAGCTCATCCTGATGACACCGAAGATCATGATGCTCAAAGAGAGTACGGAAGGAGTCGCAGACAATGGAAAAGCTTCTGACAGTCGTCATCCCGGCGTATAACGCAGAAAAATATATCACATATACCCTGGATTCACTGTGCGCAGGGTGCAGAGACCGGGATTTGAAAAAGAAAAATCAGAGCTGGACAGGAAATGAAACGGAATCAAACATTCAAACCGTATCAGCAAGAATGCCTGATTTTCAACCAGGTATGGATTGGTCCGAATACATGGAAATATTGATTATAGACGATGGATCAAGGGATCAAACCGGTGCGATTGCCGATCAATATGCGGAGCGCTATCCGACCGTTGTCCGTGTCATTCATAAAGAAAATGGCGGTCATGGATCTGGGATCAACTGCGGCATCCAGAATGCATTGGGGCGATATATGAAAGTAGTCGATGCCGATGACTGGGTGGATCCGGAGGCATTGGATCATCTGATTGCTGCGCTGAAAAACTGTCGGGATGATGTGCTGGTCAGCGGTTTCTACTGGCGATTTGAAAACGGAAGCGGAGAGGAAAGCTCCTTTCCGAAAAAAGCAGAAATTCCGGAACCATTTTCAGGGGTGAAATATGGGATTTCCTATGAATTCGATGGAATCGCAGACCAGATTTACATGAAAATGCATGGAATCACATGGAAAACAGAGATCCTGCGGAAAATGCCGCTTTCGATCGATGAACACTGCTATTACGTTGATGCCGAATACATTTTGTATCCGATTCCGTGGGTCAAAACCGTATCCTTTATCCCGGATTTTGTGTATCAATATCGGATCGGTCGGGAAGGACAGAGTGTCAGCCCGGAGAAGATGATCAGGAATAAGGAAAATTATGACCGAGTGATGGAATCATTGCTGTCCTTTTACCGCCTGTATCAGGGCGGAACACTTACCGGAAAAGACGGAAAGAAGATTTCATGCACTCAGGAAAAGCTACAGTATCTTGAAAATGGAATCGCCAGGGTGGCAGCTGGGAGAGTGAAGATACTTCTGAGCCTTCCGGCCGACAAGGAAGTAAAGCATGCATTGATGCAGTTTGAAGATGAATTACTTCGGGACTATCCGGAGATTTACCATGCGAACCGAAATAAGGCGGTGAAGCTGCTGCGGGTAAGCCGGTATGGGCTGTACCGGGCGGCGGTATGGGCGCTTAGTAAGATGAATAGGAGCTTTTAAAAATGGGTCGATTGGGACAAAGATTAAATGGATTATATAGCTATAGAAATCTTTTGCAGCAATTAGTTGAACGAGATGTCAAACTGAAATATCGAAGAAGTTTTTTGGGGTATTTGTGGAGTATTTTAAATCCCTTAATGATCATGATGATTATGGTAATTGTTTTTTCCAATATGTTCCGCTTTGATATTCAGGATTATCCGGTTTATCTGATTATTGGTCAGACTGTATTTAATTTCGTATCAGAATCAACCAATCAGGCAATGTGGTCTATCACAGGCAATGCATCACTGCTGAAAAAGACATATGTGCCTAAATATATTTTTACACTTTCTAAAGTCACGAGTTCCTGTGTGAATATGCTGTTTTCATTGGGAGCTATGCTGATTGTCCTGCTTGTATGCAGAGTTCCTTTAAATTGGTATATGCTTTTTATTCCGGTCATTATTTTACAGGTATATGTATTTAGTACAGGAATTGGTTTGTTTTTGTCGCAAGCAACCGTGTTTTTCAGAGATGTTCAGTATATATATGCAGCTTTTATGACGGGATGGATGTATCTGACACCTATTTTTTATCCGATCAATCAGCTTCCGGAAGGAATACGGTGGGGGATTATGACATTTAATCCTCTTTATTCGTATATTACCCAGTTTAGAACGGTTGTATTGATGCAGCAGCTGCCGGAATGGGGGATGATACTGCAGGGGTGTCTGGTTGCCTTGGGCGTTTTGATTGTCGGAACCCTGTGTTTTATGAAAAATCAGGATCGTTTTATACTGTATATTTAACTGCTTGAAATAGGAGAAACCTATATGGATATGAATAACTGTGCTGTAAAAGCGGAACATGTAGTAATTCGCTTTAATATGGCGTCAGAAAAAATCGATAATTTGAAGGAATATTTTATCAAACTTGTAAAGCATGAGCTGATGTTTAAAGAGTTTCTGGCGCTGAACGATGTTTCGTTTGAAGTAAAAAAAGGAGAAGCCTGGGGAATCATTGGAGTCAATGGTTCTGGAAAATCGACCCTTTTAAAAGCAATTTGCGGGATTCTGAAACCGTATAAAGGGAAAATCACTGTCAACGGAAGCATCGCACCGCTGATTGAGCTGGGAGCTGGATTTGATGGGGATCTGACAGCCAGAGAGAATATATTTCTGAACGGTGCTGTATTGGGTCATGATAAGAAATTTATGGAACAGCATTTCGATGAAATTGTTGAGTTTGCAGAACTGCGGGATTTTCTGGATATGCCGATTAAGAACTATTCTTCCGGTATGTCGGCGAGACTTGGATTTGCAATCGCTACGATTGTGAAGCCGGATATTTTGATTTGTGATGAAGTCCTTTCGGTTGGAGATTATGCATTTCAGAAAAAGTGCGAGAAACGGATGAATGAGATGCGGGCAGCAGGAACAACGCTGCTTTATGTTTCACATTCGATTGAATCGGTTCAAAAGATTTGTGATCATGCGCTGTGGCTTCAAAAAGGCATAGTGAAAGGCGCAGGAAATGTGGATGAGATAGCGAAACAATACATGGACAGTTTGGCATAAAGATAAGAGGAATAGAGAAAAATTCAATGAGTAATATAAAAATTCTCATAGCGTGTCATAAAGATACGGCCCTGCTGGACAGTAAAATTTTGATTCCAATCCAGGTGGGGGCAGCTGGATCAGCAAGACGATTTGAACAAATGCTTTCAGATGATACAGGGGATCAGATATCTGCGAAAAATCCAATGTATTGTGAATTGACAGCGCAGTACTGGGCCTGGAAAAATCTGGAGGCAGACTATTACGGATTTTTTCATTATCGCAGATACTTAAGTTTTTCAGAACAAAAATATCGGGAAGATCGTTGGGGAAATGTGCGGGAAGATACATTCTCTGATGCAATAAAAGAAAAATATGGGCTCTCGGATAAACAGATAGAGAAAGTGGTTACTTCCTATGATTTGATCATATCAGAAGAGAAAAACGTAGCATCCATGCCTGGAAAGGCGACGAATGTCTATGAACAGTATCAATACGGGGATTCTCTTCATATAGAAGACCTGGACTGCATCGTTTCGATTGTACAGGAAAAACATCCGGAATATGTACAAGATCTGAAAGAATATCTGAACGGAAAATATACTTGTTTTTGCAATATGTATATCATGAAAAAGGAGTTATTTCATGAATATATGGAGTGGCTGTTTGATATCTTGTCAGAATTTGAAAAACGCTCCAATCTGCACGATTATTCCATAGAAGGCCGAAGAACACCAGGGCATCTGGGAGAACGCCTTTTGACGCTTTACTATCTGCATCTTAAGAGAACCCGACAAATAAAAATAAAAAGTTTACAAACAGTTATCCTGTTTCATACAGAGCCTGCCTTGCAGGGAAATGTATCTCCAGCGTTCGAGAAAAATAATATTGCAATCGCAGCTGCCTGCAACGAAAAATTTGTTCCATATATGGCAGTCCTCCTGCAAAGTATTTGCGAACAGGCGGAGCAGAAAAATAATTATGACATCCTTGTACTGACACAAGATATATCGGAAAAAAGTAAAAAAATTCTTTCACTCATAATAGGGGATAAAAGTAATTTTAAAATCCGCTATCTCAATCCGACGCCGTATATACAGGGATGTTCTTTTTATATCAGAGGGCATTTTAGTATAGAAACCTATTTCAGACTGGTTCTTCCGGAGTTGCTGCCAGATTATAAAAAAATTTTGTATCTTGATTCGGACATGGTTGTACTGGACGATGTTGCAAAATTGTATAACGAATCAATTGACGGCTATCTGCTGGGAGCGTGTTACGATGCAGATACAGCCGGGCTCTATAACGGTTATGAGCCAAATAAAAAAGCATACATGGATCAGGTGCTGCAATTAAAACATCCTTATCAGTATTTTCAGGCCGGAACGTTGCTAATAAACCTGGAAACGTTTCGGGCAACCTATACGGTAGAGAAAAAGCTTCAATATGCAGCATCCAGGAAATTTCAGCTCTTGGATCAGGATATCTTGAACAAACTCTGCGAGGGCAGAGTCCGCTATATAGATATGTCCTGGAACATGATGGTCGATTATGCCGGAATACGAAAAGAGCAGATTATAACAAAAGCGCCGGCATGGTTAAATGAAATGTATCTGGAAGCCAGAAAACATCCGAAAATCATTCATTATGCAGGCTCAGAAAAACCATGGAACCATCCAGAGATGGATTTTGGAAGTGTATTTTGGCAGTATGCCAGACGCACACCGTATTATGAAACACTTCTTAGAGATATGACGCTTGCTTCGATTCAGGAAAAAGAAGAAAAAAGGAAGTGGAGCAGAAAAATTCTAGGAGGTATCCGGTGCGTCAGAGATCATGGGATTGGGTATACGTTGAGGTATTTGAAAAAAAAGAAATATTAAAATGCAGATATATATAAATGGACTAAAAATAGAGGAAATCAAGATATGTATAAAAAAGATAAAGTTTCAATAATTATTCCAATTTATAATGGTGAAAAACATTTAGCGGAATGTCTAGATACGATTCAGAATCAGACATATACGAATTTAGAAATTATATGTATAAATGATGGCTCAAGAGACAAATCTTTGAGTATTTTAAAAGAGTACCAAAAAAAAGATGATCGTTTTATAGTTATTGATCAAAAAAATGCAGGTCAGAGTAAGGCGAGGAATGAAGGAATACGCAGAGCATCTGGAAAATATATTTCTTTTGTTGATTGCGATGACTTCATAGAGTTAGATATGATTGAAAAAATGGTTTTAAAAGCAGAAGAAACGAATGCAGATATTGTTATCACTAATTTTTCACTTTATTTTGAAGATACAGGACGATATGAAAGTTATCGTGATGAAGTTCTATATTATACTTTGAAAAATAAAGTTTTTACAGTTGAGGAATGTCCTGAAATAATAAAGTATGTTGGAGTGTGGGATAAGCTTTTTGAAACAGATTTTTTAAAGAAAAACAATCTTCTTTTTTGGGAAAATATTATTTATGAAGATCATTTATATAGCGTTCAGGCAGAATTGTATGCGAATAGGATTTCGTTGATTCCAGAACATTTATATTACTATAGAAAAAATGCAGGAGAATCTATTACAGACAAGGAAGCAGACAATGATGCTTTTAAAACGGATTTTTTACGTATTCATAAAAAAATACAAGAAATATTGGATGAAAACAAAACATCATTAAAAGTAAACAAAGCTTATTACGAATTTTTTATGGAAAATGCCATTATGCATCAGAGAAATTCTAGTACAATACGTTTTTATAAGTATTTTTTTGAAAGTATGAGAAAAATACTAGATGAAAAAAAGATTAAAGTTATAAATACAATTAATAATAAGATGATTTTAGAATATGCGAATGATATATATAAGAATAAATTTTTTAGATGTATGAAAAATATACATTAAAAATGGAGGGTAAAATGTCAAAACTGAAAATATTTATCGCAAATCATAAAGAGAATAATTACATACCAGAATGTGATTTTATACAACCAGTACAAGTTGGATCTGCTTTTTCGAAAAAACAGTTTGATGGAATGGACAAAGATAATACAGGAATAAATATTTCAGAAAAAAATCCTATGTATTGTGAATTGACAGCTCAGTATTGGGCTTGGAAAAATATAGATGTTGAGTATTACGGCTTTTTCCATTATAGACGATATTTATCTTTTAATGATAGTTTGAAAGAAAAAGTGGATAATTGGAATATTGTCACAAAAAATTATTTAACAAAATATGAAACTAATGCAATGCATATAGATAATAGGTATTTAAAGCAGATTGAAAATATGGTTGATAATTATGATGTTTTAACCATGAAACCAATTGATCTGAAAAAAGCGTGCGGTTTAACCGTTTATGAGCAATATAAAAAAGATGGAGTTAGGCTATATGTTAAGGACTTGGATATTATGCTTGAAATTATAAATGAGAAATATTCGGATTTTTATGATATAGCCAAAGAATATTTAAATGGATATACGGCTTATATTGGAAATATATTTATAATGAAAAAAGAACTTTTTAATAGTTATTGTAAATGGCTTTTTGATATATTGAATGAATTTGAAAAAAGAGTTGATATGTCAACATATTCTGTAGAAGGATATAGAACCCCCGGACATTTGGGAGAGCGTTTGTTCGGTATATATTATATGTGGTTACTGAACAATAGGAACATTACTTCAAAAGAATTACAATTGTATTTTTTTTCAAATACAGATTCTTGCAAGGAATTACAGCCAGCATTTTCAAGTAGAAATATTCCGATCGCAATGGTATCAAATGACAATTATGCACCGTTTTACGCTGCAATGATACGATCGTTGTTAGATAATTTGAATGACAATTGTAATTATGATCTTGTTTTTTTGCATAGAGATTTTAAGAAAAAAACAAAAGAGTTATTTTTAAAATTAATAAAAGACATAGAAAATGTAAAAATACGGTTTTATAATGTGGGACCATTGTTTGAACATTCAAATTTAAATGCAAGTCCTACAATCCCAGTTGAGACATATTTTAAATTATCAATTATTGAAGTGTTTAAGAAATACGATAAAGTTTTATATTTGGATGGGGATATGATTATAAAAAGTGATATATCAGAGTTGTTTCAAACGGATATTTCACAATTTTGTGTTGCCGGAGTAGTAGATATTGCAGCTGCTGGAGTGGCAAATGGATTTGATGATATTCGCAGAAAATATGTTCATGAAAAGATGCGATTGAAAAATGTATTTAAGCAATTTAATGCAGGTGTGTTACTATTTAACGTTAGTAAAATGAGAGAAGAATTTACCTTTAAATATTTGTTAGAGTTTGCACAAGGTTCTTCATTTCAATTTCAAGACCAAGATGCGTTGAATGTTTTGTGTCAAGATCAAATAAAATGGTTAGAACAAAGCTGGAATTTCATGGGAGATGAAGTAGAAGGATATAGGGGATATGTTGAAACATTTGCTCCAAGACAATATTATTTGGAATATCAAAAAGCGAGTCAAAATCCTAAGATTATACATTATGCTGGGAATGAAAAACCATGGTTATATCCGAAACAAGAATGGGCGGATGAGTTTTGGAATGCATTTGTAAGAACACCATTTTGGTATGGCTTTGTTGGACAAAGAATGCTTGATATAGAAAATCATGTAAGTAATAATTTTAATGGAAAAAGAAATTTTAGACAACAAGTGCGTAGAATTTCGGAAATAGTGATGCCATACGGAACTATGCGTAGAAGTTGTGTTAAATGGATTTACAAAAAGATAAGACGTATTATATAGGTGGATTTAATGAAAATATTAATATTGGGTGGGAATGGATTTATAGGAAAAAATCTAGCAGAATATTTAAAGGATGATTACGAGGTCTTTTCCTTTGATAGAGAAATACCAAATGTTTTAGACAATAAGAAAATTAAGTATATTAAAGGGGATTTCTTTAATGATACCGATATACTTCCTTATCTTAAAAAAAGTGATGTTGTAGTTCATGCAATAAGCACAATTAATCCGGGAAATTCAAATGAAAAATATTTCTTTGGATATAAAAATGATTTTTTACAGAGTATAAAATTGTGCGAATGGTCAAAACAATATGAGTTTAGAATTCTTTTCTTATCATCAGGTGGTACTGTGTATGGAAATAAAGAAGCAATGCCGATAAAAGAAGAAGATTTACCAGTCCCAATAAATCATTATGGTAATTTAAAGTTATGTATCGAAAATACGATTAGAACATTTAATAGACAAATGGGGTTGAACAATATAATTGCTCGAATTTCTAATCCGTATGGACCGGGGCAGGATTATAGAAAAGGAGTTGGGTTTATCGACGCAGCTTTAAAAAAAGCAATTAATAAAGAAACAATAGAGATTTGGGGAGATGGATTTGTTGTAAGAGATTATATACATATTCAGGATGTATGTAAAATGCTAGGCTCTTTAATAGAATATAAAGGTTCAAGAGAAATTTTTAATATTAGTTCTCAAAAAGGAGTTTCTCAAAATGAAATTTTAAAAATTTTGCATAAATTAATCCCTGATATTAAGGTTGAATACCTACCATATAGAACCGTAGATGTTCCAAAAATCATTTTGGATAACACCAATATAGTGGAAATCTCAAAATGTAACTGTAGGTCAATTGAAGTAGGAATTAATGAATACTATTGCTTTCTAAAAAAAAGAAAACTTAAATGCATCAATTGATATAGATATTAACGATGGAGAACGGATAAATGAAATTATATATTTCGGTTTTGAATTGTGTTTCATGTGTTGCTGTTGTTCTGTTACACACAAATGGGATTTTTTGGAGTCATCCTTCGGGAGAACTTTGGATTTCGGCGAATTTTATTGAAACTTATTTTTACTGGGCGGTGCCGATATTTTTTATGATTTCAGGTGCTACATTGATGGATTATAGAGAACGATATACTACAGCAGAATTTTATAAAAATAGAATAAAAAAGACAGTAGTTCCATTCGTGTTTTGGAGTTTGATTTCAGGAATGTTTATGGCATATATTTCAGAAGTTCCGATGGATTGGAATATTATTCATATAATAGATAATACGTTTAATACAAGATACTTTTCAATCTATTGGTTCTTTATTCCTTTGTTTGCCATATATATATCATTTCCAATTATTAGTTTTGCAGCTGAAAATATTCAGCTTATGACTTTTTTTGCTCTGATTGGAAGCATAGTGGTGTTTACTCTACCCTTGCTGTGTGAGTTGTTTCATATTACTATGAATAAAGATGTAGTACCGCCTGTAGTTAGTGGATATATGGTATATATATTTCTTGGTTATATATTAGATAAAGTGACGTTGGATAAGAAGAAAAGATGGAGTATATATATAGTAGGTATAATTGGATGGTTTATACATTTTGAAGGAACAAGTATGCTTTCAACAGGAGCAGAGATAAATACAATGTTTAAAGGATATACCAATTTTCCGTGTCTACTGCAATCAGTTGCTATATTTGTTCTTTTTAAATATATGGATTATAAAAAAATATTTGGTCGATTTTATCACATTGTGTCTGATATGATATTTAAATGTGCAAAATGTACATTTGGTGTATATTTGTTACATTATTTTTTTGTTATAGGGCTTCCAAAAGAGTTTAATATAGACGGAAGAAGATTGATATGGAGAGTTGGAGGAGGAATTTTAATATTCTTAATGTGCGCGCTATTTACGCATTTTGCAAAAAAAAATCAAATCATTAGAAAGGTTTTGCCATGATTTAATTATCATAAGAAATGTTGCAAAGAACTTATATTAGTGTTTTGGAAATGTCCTTTTTGAAAGAGAAAACTAGAAGTGAAAAAAATTAGCTAATTTACGGAGAAAAACATGTATAAGATTTTCATTGTTAAGGTTGATAATATTGGAACTTGTTTTGAAACAGGCATCAAAAAACTGATAAAAGTGGATTAAATTGGATAATTATAAAAGCTTTTATCTGTGGTATAAACTATTTGATGGAATGGTAGGAGTAACTATTAGACTAATGCAAAAATCAGAATACGTAGAAAATATTTTCTGCCATAAAAGTAGGAGATAAAATAATGGATAAAGTAGCAGTTTTAATTCCGTGCTATAACGAAGAAAAAACAATTGGAAAAGTTGTGAAAGATTGGAAAAAAGAATTACCAGATGCAATGGTTTATGTATATGATAATAATTCAACCGATAATACGGTAGAACTGGCAAAAAAAGCTGGGGCAATTGTGCGGTATGAGTATAGTCAAGGTAAAGGTAATGTTATTCGAAGAATGTTCAGAGAAATTAATGCTGAGTGTTATATCATGATAGATGGAGATGATACCTATCCAGCGGAATATGGAAAAAATATGGTGGAGCTAGTACTCCATAAAAATGTAGATATGGTTATAGGGGACAGGCTTTCATCTACATATTTTGAAGAAAATAAAAGACCATTTCATAATTTTGGAAATAGTTTAGGACAATAAGCGGGAATCCTCGGCAATTCAATTACCGAGA
>ENA-OPSF01001617-OPSF01001617.1-human-gut-metagenome-genome-assembly--contig:-NODE-1617-length-16649-cov-3.153489_pt1 | contig 16649 bp, 8 predicted proteins | sample MGYA00241452_ERZ501896 | MGnify/ENA primary metagenome ERZ501896 (study PRJEB25962, sample SAMEA2042111) | human gut metagenome | biome: human gut; feature: human-associated habitat; material: faeces... | reverse complement strand
CGAACCCGCGTCCGCAGATGATCGGAAATTTGGAGGCGGGAGATCTGATCGTGTTGGATCTGTTCGCGGAAAGCCGTCCGCAGTGGGGAGATCCTGCATCTACTTGGTACCGGAAGGACGGGTTCGGACAGCATGACTGGATTTATTGTATGTTGCTGAACTATGGTGGGAACGTTGGATTACACGGGAAGCTGAAGCACGTGATCGACGAGTTCTATAAGGCGAAGGAAAGTCCGTTCGGTAAAACGCTGAAAGGAGTCGGCATGACGATGGAGGGGAGCGAAAACAACCCGGTCATGTTCGAACTGTTGACGGAACTGCCTTGGTGTCCGCAGCGTTTCGACAAGGATCAGTGGTTGAGGGAGTATACGGTTGCCCGTTACGGAAAGAGCAATCCCACGGTGCAGGACGCTTGGATACTGTTGAGCAATTCCATCTATAACTGTCCGGATGCAAATACGCAGCAGGGAACTCATGAATCTGTATTCTGTGCCCGTCCTACCGAACATCCGTATCAGGTTTCAAGCTGGTCGGAGATGAAAGACTATTATGATCCGAACGATGTGATTCGTGCTGCCGCTATGATGGTGTCTGTAGCCGATGAGTTCAAGGGAAACAATAATTTCGAGTATGATTTGGTCGATATCGTCCGCCAGGCGATCGCCGAGAAAGGACGTCTTACGGAGAAGGTTGTTGAGGCCGCTTTTGCCGCTGGCGACAAAAAGTTGTATAAGGATGCTTCCGACCGTTTCCTGCGTTTGATCCTGTTGCAGGACGAATTGCTGGCAACGCGTCCTGAATTTAAGGTTGGAACCTGGATCGCTCGTGCCCGCAGCCTCGGAGGTACTCCTGAAGAAAAGGAATTGTACGAGTGGAATGCCCGTGTACAGATTACGACTTGGGGTAACCGATTGGCGGCCGACGAAGGCGGCTTGCGCGATTATGCCCATCGCGAATGGAATGGTATCCTGAAAGATTTCTATTATATGCGCTGGAAAACCTGGTTCGATTATCAGACTCGGCTTTTGGATGGCAGAAAAACGGCGGCTATCGACTTTTATGCAATCGAGGAACGCTGGACGAAAGCAACAAATGTTTATTCGAGCGAACCGGAAGGAGATTGTATTTCGACAGTAAAACGTATATTTGTGGAAATATTCGGCAAATAACATAACAACATTGAATATATTATGACACGTAAATCAATCTGTCTCCTTTTCTTGGTTCTCTTGGCATTGCCCTGCTTTGCTGCGAGCAAGTACGAATCGAAAATAACGTCTCTCGAAGGAGAGAAATGGTGGGGCGGTGCAGTCGGCTTGGGATCGAAGATGCCTTTTGAAGGTGACTTGCGTTTGTTCGACCTCTCTGCCGAGAACCTGAACAATCAGAACGTGCCGCTTCTGCTTTCTTCGGAGGGACGGTATATTTGGAGTGACAAGCCGTTTTCTTTTCAGGTCGAGAATGGAGAGTTGCGTTTGTATTCCGATTATGAGAAGATGGAGCCGGTATTGGCGGGCCGTACGTTGAAGGATGCTTATATGGCTGCTTCTGCCAAACATTTCCCACCTTCCGGTGATTTGCCGGATCCGTTGTTCTTTTCCATGCCGCAGTATAATACCTGGATCGAACTGATGTATAACCAGAATCAGGAGGATATCCTGAAATATGCGGGTCATGTATTGGAGAATGATTTTCCGGTCGGCGTGTTCATGGTGGATGACAACTGGCAGAAATATTATGGCAATTTCGACTTTAAACCCGAACGTTTTCCTGATCCGAAAGGAATGATTGATCGTCTGCACAGACAGGGATTCAAGATCATGTTCTGGATTTGCCCGTTCGTCAGTCCGGATAGCCCGGAGTTTCGTGAGCTTCAGCAGAAAGGATTCCTGATCAAAAAAAGGGGGACGAATGAAGCGGCCATCATTCCGTGGTGGAACGGTTATAGTGCCTGCTATGACCTTAGCAATCCGGCCGCTGCCGAACATCTGAAACAACAATTGCGCGGCATGCAGGAGAAATATGGGGCGGATGGTTTCAAGTTTGATGCCGGTGATATCGGTCATTATAACGATCCGGAACTGGAGTTTTACGATAAGTCGGCTACTTCAGTGGATATGTGCCGGTATTGGGCGAAGATCGGGTTGGATTTCCCGTTTAACGAATATCGTGCCGGATGGAAGATGGGAGGTGAAGCGCTGGTTCAGCGTCTGGGTGATAAAGATTACTCTTGGAATGCGGTCGGCCTGCTGATCCCTGATATGATTGCTGCCGGTTTGCTGGGATATGCCTATGCCTGTCCGGATATGATCGGCGGAGGCCAGTTCGCCTCTTTCCTGGGAGTAGACCAGACGAAGCTCGATCAAGAGTTGATCGTGCGTTCCTGCCAGGTACATGCCTTGATGCCGATGATGCAATTCTCGGTGGCTCCTTGGCGCATCCTCGATGAAAAGCATCTGGCGATTTGCCGTGATTATGCCCGTCTGCATGAGAAGATGGGAGCATATATTCTGGAACAGGCGTATCATGCCGCAAAGACCGGTGAGCCGATCATCCGGCATATGGAATATGCGTTTCCGCACCAGGGGTTCGTTGATTGCAAGGATCAGTTCATGTTGGGTGACAGATATCTGGTTGCCCCGGTACTGACCAAGGAACACACGCGCAAAGTGATGCTGCCAGAAGGTGTATGGGTAGACGATACGGGTAAGAAGTTCAAGGGACCGAAAACGATTGAAGTGACAGCTCCTCTGGAACGCCTGCCTTGGTTCGAAAAAGTAAAATAAGCGGTTGAAAACATGGGTTTCTGATTCGCATAAACGAGAGAGGAGATATAAACGTTGTTTTCAGATTGTTTTTCTAAAATAACAGTCTGGAAACAGCGTTTTTTGTACTATCTTTATCGGCGAAAAGAGACATTATGGAAACAGCCTCGGAGATAAAAGCTTTTAATAAATTGTTTGCCGATTACCACGGATTGTTTGTGCGTTTCGCCAATACGTACCTGCAAGATGAAGCGGCAGCGGAAGATATTGCTGTTGAGGGAATCATGTATTATTGGGAAAATCGCCATTCTCTTTCTTCCGATTCGAATATTCCTGCCTATATCCTGGAAGCGATCAAACATAAATGTCTGAATTACCTTCGTCATCTTCGTGTCCGCGAAGATGTGGAACAACGTATCCAGGAGCATCAGCAACGGGTGAATAGTCTGAGGATTGCCACCCTTGAAGCCTGCGATCCTCAGGAAATTTTCAGTTCGGAGGCCGGACGGCTCGTGGATGAGGCATTGGCAATGAAAGAGTTGGATCACATTGTGCGTTTGAAAAAATTGGGTGTGAAAATAAAACATACCCGGAAATCGCTGCCTATTTCTCGCTTTCCGTCAAGAGTGTGGAGTTCCACATATCCAAAGCATTGAAGATATTGAAAGTGAAGTTGAAGGATTATATGACGATTGTTTTGTTCATGTGAAACAAAAGTATTTCAGAAAAAATGATATTTTTTTAGGGGATATCTCTTTTGAGGTGCTTATTATAAAAGAAATTTGAAAAACACATTATTGATTAAGTAACATGAGAAAACAGATTTACTGCCTTTTATCTTTTTTATGGATTAGCTGCCTCTCCGTATCGGCAGCCGATCGCTGGGCTATTAATTCTGCCGGTGGTATTACCTGGCAGGTGGATGAGCGGGTTCCGCATGAGGATCATATTGAAATGAGTGGGTTGAGAGTTTCGACCGTGCTTCGCTACGGAGTCGATGCAAACGGCGCCTTTATGCTGAACAGAAGTATGGTATGGCCGATGCTACGCACGATTCCGAATAATACTCATGCCAGCTTGATGCGTCGTTTTGCCTGGAACGTGACGGATATGGTCGAGGTAAACGGGCAGTCTTTGCTGAATGAGAAAGTAAAGGAGGTTACGTTGAACGGCACGATGGTCGTCCAGAGCGAATACACACTTCCCCGTAAGGGAAAACTCGGCTTGACACGTATCTTGTTTCCTTCCGTTTCGAATCCGGCTTTTTGTGAAAAATATATTTTACGGAATATAGGTGAATCTGCGATATCGGTGGAAATCCCTTCTTCACGCTCTGTTGTCGAGACAGATGCCGCGAAAGGGGTGGATGGCAGCTATAAATTAGTTTCGACTATCAACGGACAGGTGGCTCGTCAGTTGCAACCTGGTGAGGAGTTGACGTTCAGTGCGACTTTTGCCGGATACAAAAAGGATGAGCGCGAGCTATCGTTAGATATTGACCGGGAATTACAGGCCCGGCAGGATTTGATTGCCGGATTCTGGGATAACCTGGTTCTGGATACGCCCGATCCTGTCATCAATACAATGTTCGCCTTTGCAAAAATCCGTGGAGCGGAAAGTATTTACGATACGAAAGGAGGCCTTATGCATGGCCCCGGAGGCGAATCCTACTATGCTGCTATCTGGGCAAACGACCAGGCGGAATATATCAACCCTTTCTTCCCTTATTTGGGATATGAGGTCGGAAACCGTTCCGCACTGTGCTCGTATGAACATTTTGCCCGCTTCATGAATCCGGAATACAAGCCGTTGCCTAGCTCGATCATAGCGGAAGGCATTGATGTTTGGGCAGGAGCCGGTGATCGTGGCGATGCGGCGATGGTCGCTTATGGTGCTTCCCGTTATGCTTTGTCCAAAGGAGATAAGGCAGAAGCCGAAAAGTTGTGGCCATTGATCGAATGGTGCTTGGAATATTGTCGGCGCAATTTGAACAAGAGTGGTGTTGTGGCTTCCGATGCGGATGAACTGGAAAACCGTTTCCCAGCAGGGAAAGCAAATCTTTGTACTTCTTCCTTATATTATGATGCTTTGATCTCAGCAGGTTATTTAGGGAAGGATTTAGGTAAGCCGGTTGCAGCCTATGCTCGCCAGGCTACAGCCCTGAAGAAAAATATCGACCGCTATTTCGGCGGGACCGTCGAAGGATTTGATACCTATAAATATTATGAAGGAAATGATGTCCTGCGTTCTTGGATCTGCATTCCGCTCACGGTCGGGATACAGGATCGGAAAGATGCGACCATCCAGGCGTTGTTCTCTCCGCGCCTGTGGACGGAGAACGGTTTGCTGACGCAGGCCGGAAGTGAAACATTCTGGGATCGCTCCACCTTGTATGCGTTGCGTGGCGTGTATGCTTGCGGTGAGACGGAGAAGGCTACCGATTATTTGAGATTCTATTCTTCCCAGCGTCTGTTGGGTGAACATGTCCCTTATGCAATCGAGGCATGGCCGGAAGGCAACCAGCGCCATCTGTCTGCCGAAAGCGGTTTGTATTGCCGTATCATTACGGAAGGGATGTTCGGCATTCGTCCGACCGGCCTGAATTCGTTTGTCTTTACTCCCCGCCTGCCGCAAGAGTGGGATCATATGAACCTGCGTAAGATTTGCGCGTTCAATCAAGTATTCGATATTGAAGTGAAGCGTCTTGGCGATCAACTGCAAGTTGCCGTTATCGCAGACGGAAAAACGATCAGCAACCGGAAAATAAAGGAAGGTGAAAATATTCGGATAAAATTTTAGGGGGTTGCTTTCGAGAGGTGCTTATATAACGTATGGACAGAAATGTATTACATCGATTTTTTGCAGGAACAGCCTCTTTTGAAGAGGAAGAGGCTGTTTGCGATTGGGTGGATGCTTCTAATAAGAATCGGGAAGAGCTGATAAGGGAGCGGAAATATTTTGATGTGCTGTTGTTGCATAAGACGAAAAATAGCAGCATGGTGCAATCCGGTCACCGTTTCAGCCTGCCTTTTGTTATCAGAGAATCGCTGAAGATCGCTGCTGCAATTTCCGTATTGCTAGTGTCTGTCCTATACATATCTAATAATGTGGGAAAACCGGCTCCTGTATTGGAGATGAACAAGATCGTCGTTCCTCCGGGGCAGCGGGCGAACCTCACCCTGTCCGACGGGACGAATGTCTGGCTGAATGCTTGTAGTGAAATGACTTATCCGGCCTCTTTTAGTGAGGATATCCGCCGTGTGTCGTTGAAAGGTGAAGCCTATTTTGATGTATCTAAAGATGTGGAACATCCATTTGTCGTACAGACAAAGAAATGTGATATAAAAGTTTTGGGGACGGAGTTTAATGTTCGGGTGAATGAGGCGGAGTCGGATTGCGAATTTTCAGCTGCCCTGCTGGAAGGTTCCATTGAGTTAACAAATAAAATGGAGCCTGGTCCTTCCATCCGGCTTGCTCCGATGCAGAAAGCGGAATGGACGGGAGGTAAAATGGTGGTGGAATCGATCCGTAACTTGGATGATTATCGTTGGAAAGAGGGATTGATTTGCTTTGAGGATATCCGTTTTGCCGATTTGATGAAACGCTTTGAGAAGACGTATGATATCCGTATTGTAATCCAAAACAAAAGTCTGCATGACTATAAATGTAGTGGTAAATGTCGTGTTTCGGACGGGGTGGATTTCATTTTGCAGGTGTTGCAACGCAGTACGCGTTTTACTTTTTCCCGCAGCGACGATAATACGATTATCTATATAAAGTAAATGTGTAACCTTAAATTAAAAACGAAAATGCCTATGGAATGAAGTGGAACACGAAAAACAATGTAAAAAGGCGATGAATGTGCGAGATTCACCGCCTTACAACTAACACATGTCTAACACAAGTATTAATCTTTAAATATCACAAAGTTATGAATAAAATACCTTTGTCGGGGTTTTGTCTCTTATTAAAATCACGACATAAACATTTATTTAGGATTATGAGAATAACCTATATGTTATTATTTGCAGCCATTTTCTGCTTGCATGCAGAGAATGCGATATCGCAAAAGATCACCCTGCAGGGTGATAATCTTTCACTGAAAGATTATTTGAATACTATTGAAAAGCAGACGGATTATCTTTTCATTTATGATGCCGGTGTAAATGTAAATAAAAGGATATCCGTTAATATGGTCGGTAAGTCCATCAAGGAAGTTTTGGATAACCTCTCTACCCAGTTAGGACTGAATTATTCCCAAAAAGGTTCTTATATTGTCCTGTCGAGTTATAAGGCAAAGGAAACATCTGCTCCGGTTATTGCTCAGCAGAAGAAAACGATTACGGGTGTCGTTACGGACGATCTGGGTGAACCTATTATTGGCGCCAATGTGATTGAAAAAGGAACTACAAACGGTATTATCACCGATATCGATGGCAAGTTTACACTGGAAGTCGCTCCGGGTGCGGTTGTACAGGTATCCTATATCGGTTATAATACGCAGGAAGTAAAGGTAGGTAACCAGTCGACATTGGCTATCCAGTTGGTTGAAGATACCCAAGCATTGAGCGAAGTTGTTGTTGTCGGTTACGGTGTTCAGCGTAAAGTGACGACTACTGGTGCCGTTACAAAGCTGGAAGGTGATGAAATCAATAAAATGACAGTGGTAAATGCTACAAAAGCTTTGCAGGGTTTGAGTCCCGGTATCACAGTAGTTGACCGTGGTGGTGCTCCAGGTAGTGACGATCCTGAAATCTACTTGCGTGGTGTCGGTACGACTGGCAATGCCAAACCGCTGGTATTGGTGGACGGTATCGAAATGTCTTTAAGTCAGATTCCTTCTTCCGAAATCGAGAATATTTCTGTTTTGAAAGATGCCGCATCTGCTTCTATCTACGGTTCACGTGCTGCTCACGGTGTAATTCTAGTAACGACCAAACGTGGTAAGGAAGGTAAAGTGAAATTATCGTACGATGGTACAATCGGTTTCCAGGACCGGGCGGTGAGAGCCGAGCAGGTTTCCGCACGCGAATATATGACGATGGTTAATGAAGCATTAGTCAATTCCGGTGGTTCGATCAAATATTCGGAAGATGATATTCTGGCAACGGAAAGAGGCGATGATCCGTATAACCATTCTTATCTGAACTGGGCGAATGAGGTGTATAAACCTACTTATATCACACAGCATACATTAAACCTGACGGGTGGTAGTGAAGTCGGACGTTATTTGGTTTCGTTTGACTATCTAGATCAGCCTGGTTTGGTTAAAAATACGGAATATCAGCGTTATAGTTATCGTGTAAATACAGATTTGAACATTGGCAAAATGTTGAAGGTGAGTAGTGACGTAACATATCGTCACGTTGACCGCCTATGGCCGGAATCTTTAGGTAGCGTGCAGTATGATGTATGGAGCATGCAGCCCACATCGCCGGTCAGATATGAAAATGGCGATTACCGTTTGGATAAACAGAATAGAAATGCCATCTCTCTTATGGATTTGGATGTCGTAGGGGAAGACCGTTATAATATGGATGTGGTTTATGGACAGGTAAAAGCCGATTTCGAACCGATCAAGGATTTGGTGTTTACGGGTATGGCTTCTTTGAACGGTTCATGGGACAGAAGAAAGATCCATTATAAGAATTATAAATATTACAACGAAACTGGTGAACTGGTTACACAACGTAATAATCCGAATAGTGTAAAAGATTCACGTAACAACAGTTACCAGATGACACTTCGTTTCCTGGCCAATTACAAAAAGCGTTTCGGCGACGACCATGATTTGGCGTTGCTCTACGGTATGGAGCAAATCTCTTACCGCAACTATTATTCAATGGCTCAGCGTAAAGATTTGATCTCTGATGCTTTACCGGACGTTTCTTTAGGTTCGGCCGGTAGTCAGTTTGCGGAAGGATATCCGACCAAGTGGGGTATCAACTCTTTCTTCGGACGTGTAAACTACGGATTTAAGGATAAGTATTTATTTGAAGCGAATATCCGTACCGATGGTTCTTCCCGTTTTGCTAAAGGCCATAAGTGGGGTGTTTTCCCGTCTTTCTCTGCTGCATGGCGTATTTCGGAAGAAGGGTTTATGAAAAATCTGGGATTTGTGGATAATCTGAAACTGAGAGCCTCCTGGGGGCAGACCGGTAACGAGCGTATCGATGCCTTCATGTATCTGCCTCAGTATAACACCTCGAATGTGGTCATGAACGGTAGCCTTGTTTCTGCTGTTTACCAGAAGAAGATGGCGAATCCGGATGTGACTTGGGAAACAGTGGAACAGACTAATATCGGTTTGGACTTTGGTTTCCTAAATAACACGATCTATGGTGAATTGGACTGGTACTCAAAAGATACGAAAGATATTTTGTTAGCACTGGGTATCCCTCATTTCATTGGTCTGGATGCTCCTGAACAAAATGCCGGAGTGGTTCGTAACTCAGGTGTAGAAGCTATGGTCGGTTTCCGTAAAACATTCGGAGAGTTTACATTCAACACTTCTTTCAACTTGGCTTATAACAAGAACGAATGGATCGACCGCGGTGGTGATGACAAGAATATCAGCGGTTATAATATTCAAACGATCGGTTCGCCTTTGAATGCTTTCTACATCTATCAGGCAGACGGTTTGATCGCGAACGAACAGGAATTGGAAGAATACCGTGCCAAATATAAATCGGACCCGCGTGGTATGTCTGATCTTCATGCCGGCGATGTGAAACTGGTCGATACGAATAACGATGGAACGATCGACCCGGACGACCGTCAGATCTTTGCCTCCAATATCCCTAAGTTCACATATGGATGGAATATCAGCGGCGAATATAAAGGTTTCGATTTGAGTTTGCTGTTCCAGGGATCAAGCGGCGCGAATCGTATGATGTATGGGGAATGGATCGAAGGACCAAGCTATGAGGCCTTCACCGGTGTACATTTCCGCGACAGATGGACGGAAGAGAACCAGAATGGAAATGCCGAAATGCCTCGTTTGGAAGCAGCCAATAACCGGAATGCATCTACCTACAACTCGTTCTTCCTGAAAAAGACAAATTATCTACGTCTGAAAAACGCCCAGTTGGGCTATACCTTCTCAAAGGGTATCACGGACAAGCTGAGAATCACAAAGCTGAGATTGTATGTTTCTGGCTCGAACCTGCTTACATTCAGTAGTTTGTATCAAGGTCTGGACCCAGAAGGAAAAAGTGATAGAATCAATGATTTTCCTCCGTTGAAAATCGTAAACTTCGGTGTAAACATTATCTTTTAATCTAAACTAATAAATAGAGCATTATGAAAATATATAAGAAATCGTTGCTGTATGGGGCGTTGGCTTTTACCCTTTGTATGGCAGGCGGTTGTAACAGTAATATTGATCTGGAACCGGAAGGTATTATTACGGCGGACGGTTATTTCAAGTCGGCAGAAGACTATGAAAAGGCGTTGACCGCCTTGTATGAGAGACTGAACGTCGAAAGTTATGATTTGTGGATGGATGGCGTGACAGATAATGGTTTGGTTACGCATAGTTGGAATAGAGGATATGACTTGGGGCGAGGCATCGGGAGTACAGCCTCTTCTTTCCCGGCTGACAAATGGGATAAGGGATATATTTCCGTCCAGCGTGCGAATAACGTAATCAACAATATTGATAAGTACCAATGGCCGGGCGGGGAAAGCGATGCTAACCGGAACCAGGTTTTGGGTGAAGCTCGTACATTGCGTGCCTATTTTTATCTGGATTTGGTTTCTATCTTCGGACATATCATGTTTTATACCGAGAATCCGGCTACAGTAGCGGAAAGTGAAAACGTTAAGCAAGTACAGGACCCGAAGGAAGTGTTCGATTTTATCCTGGATGACCTGGACAAGGCAATTGCCGGATTACCGGATAAGCCAAGCAATAAATCGAAGATCGGAAAACCGGCTGCCCGCTTGCTTCGTGCACGTGCTGCTGCTTATGCGGCCGGTTATCTGAATGATAAATCTTATTTCCAGATTACGTTGGATGAAACGGCCCAATTGGTTGCATCTGCTCCGCAGCTGGCCGATTTTGACAAGTTGTTTGTAACTGGTTGTGAAGACCTGGATGAAGTGATCCTGGTAAGACGCTATTCATTGGATGCGACGAACAGTTGGGGTAATTGGTATAATCAGTCTATCGGTGGTTATTGCGTGACAACTCCGGTGAAGGCATTAGCTGATGCGTTTGAATATGTGGGCGAGAGAAATGAAACTATGCCATATCTGAATAAAGATCCCCGTTTTTACCAGACTATCTATGCTCCAGGTATGGAAATGCGTGGCAAGTATTTTAATACGATTCCGAACAATGTGGTTGAAAAAGATGGCAAAACTTATTTTGATCCTAACAAGGATTACGGGGCTTTGCAAGACAAGGAAATCAGCGTAGGTGATGTCTTGGCAGAAGGCGGCGGTGGCGAATGGAACAAGACGCCTACCGGCCTGTCTTGGAAAAAATATTGTCAGGAAGAAGAAACATGGACAACTTACAACTCGTTTATAATTTTCCGTTATGCGGAAGCTTATCTGTTGAGGGCGGAAGCGTTGGTGGAAACCGGAGGAAGTACGGACGAAGCCAAGTCCCTGATAAAAGTGATTCGTGACCGTGCTGGTAATACGAACGATATTGACAAGATGGTAGCCGAACGTTATAACGGTAGTCTCCGGGATCTGGTTCGCAACGAAAGACGTGTGGAACTTGCGCAGGAAGGCCTTCGTTTTGCCGATATCCGTCGCTGGAACATTTTGTTGGATGTGATGAACAAGCCGATCGAAGGTATCGAATATCGCGACTTTTCGAGCGGGACGCCTAAACATACCGTTTTGATTCCAGCGGAGCGAGATGCTTATACGGCAAAAGATTTCTGGTGGCCGATTCCGCAAGCAGAGATCGACTTGAACCCAGGTCGTATCACCCAAAACGAAGGTTGGAAATAATAACCAGTTCTGAATTATAGGGAGAAAGCGTGTCAGGACTATCCGAGGATATTCTGATGCGCTTTTTTTGTAATAACATAATGATCGTATAAAAATGAAATTATCATATTTATCTCTTATCCTTGTTTTAAGTTGTGCTTGCGGCCAGCCAGGGCAGGAGATGTATCCTGATATAGCGGATGCTGCGCGTACCTCATTTTGTGTGGCATCCGATGATACGGCCCTGGTGAAGATCTTCGATTGGGCCGTAAGTAATTCGAATCGGTATGTCGGGGAGGATTCCGATCCGGTCGGACCTTGGTACGAAGCGGCTTTGCCGAATCGCCAGGCTTTCTGCATGCGGGATGTCTCTCATCAATGTATAGGCGAGGAGCTGAACGGGTATGGCAGGCAAAATGCGAATATGATGGGTAAGTTTGTCGAGAATATTTCCGAGTCGAAGGACTATTGCAGCTATTGGGAGATAGACAGGAATAACCTGCCGGCTTCGGCTGATTATGTCTCGGATCAGGATTTCTGGTATAACCTGAATGCGAACTTCGATGTGATGAACGCTTGTTACCGTTTGTACCTCTGGACAGGAAATGAAGTCTACATCAATGATCCTCGTTTTGAAGAGTTCTTCCGTTTATCGGCCAATGAATATATCGACAGATGGCAGTTGCAGGCGGATAAGATCATGGAACGTCCGGGGGTGATGCACGAAGACGATGCACGTGTCGATCCGAAGTTCAAAACCTTCCGTGGGCTCCCTTCTTATGAGGAATCGGTTCGTGGGCTGACGGTAACCGGCGATTTGATCGCTACGATCTACCGAGGATTGAAATCGTATGCACAGATTCAACGGCTGGGAGGAAATGAAGAGGCCGCCCTCCACTATGAGTCGAAGGCGGAAGAGTATGCCCGCCTATATAATACCGGTTGGTGGAATGAAGAGACTCAAAACTATTATGCCTATAAGTTGGAGAATGAAAACCTGAAAGAAGGCGGATGTAATGTTTTTCCTCTTTGGTTCGGTATCGTAGACAAGCCGGAACGTATCAATCGTTTATTGGCGATCCTGTCGGAGAAAGAGACAAACGTGGAAAGCATGTCTTACTATCCGAAGATCTTTTATAAATACGGCAGGCAGGATATGGGCTATCATTATCTAAAGGAGCTTTATGCGAATGAACGTCGGGATTATCCCGAAGTAGCCAGCGGTGTGATCGAAGGAATTGTGTGTGGACTTGCCGGCGTAGATGCCGATGTCACGGCAAACCGTATTACCACCCTTCCGCGCTTTACGGATGCTACCCGTTGGATTTCGATAGAAAATATTCCTGTATTCTCAGGAAAAATATCTATCTTGCATCAATCTGCCGGAAGTAGTACCTTCGCGAACAAGTCCGGGAAAGAATTGATTTGGAGAGCCATGTTTCCGGGTAATGTAGCCATGATTAGCGGGATGGATGCCAAACATACGAACGATGAACTGGGTAATTCGTTCAGTTATCTCGATATTGTTTGTAAACCGGGTGAAACGAAAACTGCTGAAGCATGTAAATATAAACTTGAAGAAGATGAAAAATTCGATTAAACTTGTTACCTTGTTGTTAACCGCTGGATTTTATTCCGCTTGTACCCGACAACTACCTCCTGATACCCAGAGTCGCATTCCCTTGGAGGGTAATTGGGGATTGCAACTGGATACTGCCGGTGCGGGGATTGCTCCTGATTGGTTGACAAAGTCTTGTACGGATTCTCTTTTTCTGCCCGGTACTACCGATATGGGGAAAAAAGGAACTTACAATACGGATATGACACTGACTACATCCCTTTCCAGAGAATATGTGTTTGAAGGGAAAGCGCTGTACACAAAGCAGGTCGATATACCGGAAGAATGGGATGGAACATCCGTCCGCCTGGTAATGGAACGCACGAAGCCCACGACGATCTGGATCGATGGAAAAGAAGTTGGGGCAAATAACGATATCTCTACGGCTCAACAATATGATCTGTCCTCTTATCTGTTTCCCGGAACCCATACCGTTGCTATTTTAGTCGATAACGGCAAGCAGGCCGTGCCAGAAAAGGTCTACGGCTCTTCACATGCTTATTCTGCTTCCACACAGACAAACTGGAATGGAATTATCGGTGATTTTTATCTGGAAAGCGTACCTCTTTGCGGGATCGATGACATCCAGCTGTATCCGGATGTCGCGAAAAAAGTCGTGACTGCCAGAGTAACCCTTCGTAACCCGGACAAAGGGGCGGGAAAAGGTATATTGTCCTTTTATGCCGAAGCCTGGAATACGGATAAACAACATAAAACACCGGTACAGACAGTTGAAGTGGACTGGACGAAGCCGGAACAGGAGCTCGAACTTGCGCTGGGGGATAAGGCTTTGCTTTGGAGTGAATTTACACCGTCTCTATATCGTTTCTCTGTCTCACTAAAAACAGATCAATCGGTCGATACGGAGCAGGCGACTTTCGGTTTGCGCGATTTCAAAACAAAAGGACGGCAGTTCACCATGAATGGCAAGACTACGTTCCTGCGCGGAAAACATGACGCCTGTGTCTTCCCTCTGATTGCCCATACCGCAATGGATGTGGAGACTTGGCGACACTATTTCCAGGTAGCGAAACAGTACGGCATCAACCATTATCGTTTCCACTCCTGGTGTCCTCCCGAAGCTTGTTTTGAGGCAGCCGACATCGAAGGCATTTACCTGCAACCGGAACTTCCTATTTGGGGAAATATCGATATCGATGATACCGAATTATGCGATTATCTGTTAAAAGAAGGGCGAAACCTGCATCGGGCCTATAGTAATCATGCCTCTTTTGTGATGTTCGGATTAGGAAATGAGATGTCCGGCGAGGAAGGGCTTGCCATGTTGATCCAGACCTTCAAAAAGGAGGATAACCGTCATATCTATTCTTCCGGTTCAAATAATTATCTGGGCTTTAAAGGAAAGCAAGCGAATGAAGATTATTTCACGACTTGTCGTGTCGGGCGTGAAGGCGACAAGCAGTTCAACACGCATGCCCGTGCCTCTTTTTCCTTTGCCGACGCTTATGACGGTGGGTATCTGAATCACACGTACCCAAACTCGGAGATGGATTTCTCGTCTGCCAATGTATTATGCGATGTTCCGATTATCAGCCACGAGACAGGGCAGTTCCAGGTATATCCGAATTATGAAGAGATCAAGAAATATACGGGTGTATTGAAGCCACGCAATTTCGAAATCTTCAAGAAACGCTTGGAAGAGGCCGGTATGATTAACCTGGCGTATGACTTTATGATGGCTTCCGGCAAATGGTCGGCCCTGCTGTACCGGGCGGATATCGAGATGAACCTGCGTACGCCGGAATGGGGCGGTTTCCAGTTGCTTGATTTGCAGGATTATCCGGGACAGGGCTCAGCTTATGTCGGAATCTTGGATGCTTTTATGGAAAGTAAAGGGTTGATCGCGCCGGAAGAATGGCGGCATTTCTGTTCGGAAGTGGTTCCTCTGTTCTGCACGGAGAAGTTCTGTTGGACAAACGATGAGGCGCTCACCGGAGAGGTTGAGATAGCCAATTATTCTGAAAGCGATTTGAATAGTAAACAATTGTCTTGGACATTGACCGACAGCAAACAACAAGTTTTAGATAAGGGAGTTTTACCTTTGCAGGTTAAACAAGGAGAGCTGGCAAAGGTAGGCACATTGAAACCGGCTATCGCTTCTGTCCGGAAGGCTGAAAAAGTCACGCTCGCCTTGTCGATAGACGGCACTCCTTACCGGAATGATTATTCCCTTTGGATTTATCCGGCGGCTGATAAAGAGGTTGCACCATCTGAAGACATTTGTGTGACGGATGATTTGGATGCCCATCTGAAATACCTGACAGAGGGGGGCAAAGTCCTTTGGTTCCCTTCGAAAGACAAACATAAGGATCAAACGGTAGGCGGACTTTTCCAGACGGATTATTGGAATTACCGTATGTTCCGGACTATCTGCGAAAACTTGGACCGCCCAGTTTCTCCCGGTACATTGGGAATCTTGACTGATCCCGGCCACCCTGCATTGGCTGATTTCCCGACCGAGTTCCACACCAACTGGCAATGGTTCCCAATCATCAAGCAGAGCTACCCTATGATTCTGGATCGTCTGTCCGACGATTACCGGCCGATCGTGCAGATAATCGACAATGTTGAACGCAACCATAAGTTGGGTCTGTTGTTTGAATTCAAGGTTGGGAACGGTAAACTCTTAGTTTGCATGTCTGATCTGAAAGCAGTACAGGACAAACCGGAAGCCCGGCAGTTCTACCGTAGCATTTTGGAATACATGGAATCCTCTGCTTTCGCTCCCTCTTACTCCTTATCTGCTAAGGATTTGCAAGACCTGTTTACGGCTAAGGTGAAAACGGGTGAGATGAAGAAGTTATTCAATATTTCGTCTTATAAGTAGTCCTAGTTTACTTATCTACATAGCATAAGAAAACATCGGAGTGCCTACTAATCTGTAATCGGCGTCAGTGATTACAGAATTAGTAGACATTTAAAAAAGAATTATTCGGGATGAAAAAAGATTTTTTAGGGATTCTGTAAAATCAAACTCAACGCTTTTAAGTCGTCGGCCCCGATCAAATCCACCCCTTCTTTAATAAAAAGTTTCTTGAACAGTGGTGTGTCCGGTGCGCCCCACCAGCGGAACAGTTTGCCTTCCGCATGGGTTTGCCGGATATATTCTCGCACCTTTTCGAGCTTTTCAGCGGGAATCTCTCCCTGGCCTTTCCAGCCGATATATTTGGAATAATTATCGCTAATGACAGGCATTAGGACGGCCGGAATGCCCTTCCCTAAATCTTCTATCGTACCGTCCAGAAAGATAAAACGGTTGGTTTCGGCGGCAATAGCTTTGCGGGGACTTTTTCCTG
>ENA-OPSF01001593-OPSF01001593.1-human-gut-metagenome-genome-assembly--contig:-NODE-1593-length-16852-cov-5.391737_pt1 | contig 16852 bp, 12 predicted proteins | sample MGYA00241452_ERZ501896 | MGnify/ENA primary metagenome ERZ501896 (study PRJEB25962, sample SAMEA2042111) | human gut metagenome | biome: human gut; feature: human-associated habitat; material: faeces... | reverse complement strand
GTAATGTTCCTATAACATAAAAAAGCCCTCCGGGCAGGATCGCACTGCGACGGAGCGGAATTATGTCGCTGAAGCGACCTGTTGCAGGCGGAGAATCCTGCAAGCAGGATTCTTTCTTGAATTCAGGAGTTTTTACATGATGATGAATTCTGTGTTATAATGAACGGACGATGTTGGGTAACTATTTGGTAGCTATTGTTGCGTGAGGTGTTTTGATATGGATAAGCCGGTGGTTCGTATTTCCGTCAGAAATCTGGTGGAGTTTATATTAAGAAGCGGGGATCTTGACAACCGGGGAGGATCTTCTGACAGAGAAGCAATGCAGAAGGGCAGCAGACTGCACAGAAAAATACAGGGCAGGATGGGAAGCCATTACAGAGCGGAGGTCTCTCTTAAATATAAAACAGAATATGAAGATGTAAGTATCCAGGTAGAGGGCAGAGCTGACGGAATCTTCACAGAGGATGGACAGTGCTGGATCGATGAAATTAAGGGTGTTTATGCAGATGTCAGTCAGTTGGAAAAGCCTGTGGAGGTTCACCGTGCACAGGCAATGTGTTATGCCTGGATCTACGCACAGGAGCAAAAAACGGAGAAGATCGGAGTGCAGATGACATATGGGAATCTGGACACAGAGGAGCTTAAGTTTTTCAGAGAAGAATATACGCTGGAAGAACTCAGACTGTGGTACCAGAATCTTTTGGACAGGTATCATAAATGGATCGCATACCAGCTTGCATGGAAAAAAGAACGGAATGCGTCCATGAGTGATCTGGAGTTCCCTTTTGAATATCGTGAGGGACAGCGAAAAATCGTATCCGGTGTATATCACACTATATCCACAGAAAGACAGATTTTTGTCCAGGCACCTACAGGAGTAGGAAAGACCATGTCCACGATCTTTCCTGCAGTGAGAGCAGTTGGTGCAGGGCTGGGGGAAAATATTTTCTATCTTACAGCAAAGACCATTACCAGGACTGTGGCTGAAGAAGCTTTCTCCATATTAAAGGAGCATGGACTGAAATTTAAAGTGATAACCATTACCGCGAAGGAAAAGCTGTGCTTCTGCGATAAAACAGAATGCAATCCTGAGAACTGTCTGTGGGCGAGAGGACATCTGGACAGAGTGAATGATGCTGTTTTTGAACTGTGGACCACGCAGGACAGCTATGACAGGGATACTCTGCTGGAATATGCGAAGAAATGGCAGGTGTGTCCCTTTGAAATGTGCCTGGATCTGGCAGTCTGGGTGGACGCTGTGATCTGTGATTATAATTATGTATTTGATCCCAATGTTTATCTGAAAAGATTTTTCGGGGAGGGTACTTCCGGAGAATACATTTTTCTGATTGATGAAGCTCACAATCTGGTGGACAGGGGAAGGGAAATGTACAGTGCTCATGTGGACAGAGCGGATGTACTGGAGGCGAAGAGACTGGCCGGGGATTACAGTAAAGGTCTGGTGCGAGCACTGGAAAAAGTGAACAGACAGCTTCGAATTCTGGAAAAGGAGTGTACAGAGTACGAAATCCTGCCAAATCCCGGAGCAGTTTCTCTGGGAATGCTTCAGGTGATGGGGGAGATGGATAAGCTCCTGGAGGAACTTCATGGAAAGGAACTTCCGGAGCAGCTGCTGGAATTTTACTTCTGTGTGAGAGATTTCCTGAACATTGATGAACTTCTGGATGAAAATTATGTGGTTTATGCAGAAATGGGAGAAGGGGGAAAGGTGATCCTGCGGCTTTTCTGTGTAAATCCTGCAGCAAATATTCATAGATGTCTGGAAAAGGGAAAAAGTGCGGTGTTCTTTTCTGCGACCCTGCTTCCCATGGATTATTACCGTACACTTTTAAGCACCAGAAAGGATGACTATGGGATTTATGTGACTTCTCCTTTCAGGCAGGAGAACAGGTGCATTCTCACAGGACGGGATGTGAGCAGCAGGTATACCAGAAGAGGATATGAGGAATATCACAGGATCGCATCTTACATTGCCAGAACTGTATGGACAAGAAAAGGAAATTATATGGTATTCTTTCCTTCTTATAAATTTATGGAGGATGTTCTGGAGGTGTATGAGAATGAGTTTTCAGCGGAATGGGTTCGCTGTATTTCGCAGACATCGGGAATGAATGAGAGGGAGAAAGAGGAATTTCTGGAGGAATTTTCTGCATCAGAGGGAACGCTGGTAGGATTTTGCGTAATGGGCGGGATTTTTTCAGAGGGGATTGATCTGATGGGAGAGAAGCTGATCGGAGCAATCATCATAGGGACTGGTCTTCCTCAGATTGGAACAGAAAGGGAGATCCTCAGGCAGTATTATGATAAAAAGGGTGTGAATGGATTTGATTATGCATACAGATATCCGGGGATGAATAAGGTGCTGCAGTCAGCCGGGCGTGTGATCAGAACCCAGGAGGACACAGGGATCATACTTCTGCTGGACGAGAGATTTGCAGGGAAAGATTACAGGAATCTGTTTCCTGCTGAGTGGTCTGACAGGGGAAACTGTACTTTAAATACTGTGGAAGAACAGCTGGGAAGCTTCTGGAACAGGATAAGAGAAAAGAACTGAACACTGATACTGAGATTCTGGTCTTTGCTGGAAAAAAGATAAAAATCTTGCTATCCTGAATAAAACAATATATACTTTGCTTACTGTGAATGGGATGTGAAAAGAAACCGTAAAAGGAGTTTTGCATGAGAAAAAATAGACAAACAGCGAAATATCATATTAAAAGTTATATCATAGCCGGAAGTCTGGCCGGAGCCATTTCCATGGCACTGGTTTTGCCGGTTCCTGTTATGGCTGCACAGCAGAGTCTTGCATCTGTCACCGGGCAGGCACAGATTCAGCCCATGGGAGACGGAAGCGGGAAATATATGATGAAGAGTGACGGATTTTACTGTCTGGATGTGAATGGCGCCGGAAGTACCCAGGCGGAGATCCATTATTTTCAGGATTATGAGATAGACGGAACTGTATTTGACGGATATTATTACCATGATACAGATGGGAAATTCAAAGCCTGCAGTCCTCATATGGAGCATCTGAAAGGTGTTGCAGTGTTTGGGGATAAGACAGATGAGGAAGCTGATACGCAGAATGCCCAGGAGGCAGAGAAATTTGACGGATATTACTTTGTGAACAATCTGGGGCGTCTGTCAGCAGCACCGCAGGTAAGGTATATTGACAATCTGGCAATAGACGGGATTACTCTGAATGGATATTATTATTTTGATGAAAATGGCAGACTGGTAACCGAGCCAGGTATCCATTCACTTGAGATGGACTGTTATGAAATGAATTTTGACGGAAGCTATTATTTTGGCGGTACAAATGGCGCCCTGCTTCAGAAAAGCACAGTGACGGATGATGGTTTTATTGTGGATGATACGGGAAAGATCGTGAATATGGATGATCTTGGGATGGATAATCTGAAGCCTCAGCTTGAGAAGATGCTGTCCGGATATCAGGGAACCTGGAGTGTTTATGTGAAAGACCTTAATGAAGAAAAGGAAATCCTGATCAATGATACTTCCCTTTATTCTGCAAGTTTGATCAAAGCTTTTGTAATGGCAAAGACATATGAGGACATGGAGCAGGTAAAAGCAGATGAGGCAAAGAAATTAAATACTGCAGATACAAAAACTGTAGATGTAAAATTAAATGACCTGCTGTGGAATATGATCACAGTCAGTGACAATGAATCCTGCAATGAACTGGTGAAGCTTCAGACAGATTCCCTTGATTTCAAAAAAGGTGCGGAGGATATTAACAAATATCTGGAAAAAGAGGGCTATACAGAGACAAGTGTGCAGCACACCCTCCATCCTGCAGCATCCGCACAGGAGAGTCTGGGTGGCAGAAACATGACTTCTGTAAAAGATTGCGGCACTCTGCTTGAAAAAATCTACAAGGGGGAATGTGTCAGCAAAGAGGCGTCAGAAGAAATGTTAAATCTTCTGTCAAATCAGGAAAACACCTGGAAAATCCCCCAGGGACTTCCGGATGGAATAAAATCTGCCAACAAGACCGGCGAGACAGACCAGGATCAGCACGATATCGCAATTGTCTATGGCGAAAAGACAACTTATATCCTATGTGTGATGTCTGAAAACTGCCCGGAGAGTACGGCGGTGACGAACATACAGAATATTTCAAAGATTGTATATAATTATTTGAACCTGTAGCCGCCAGACCTGCGCGGAATGATTGATTTTTATAGGAAAATCATGTATAATACCAACGAACTATGCCTATAGAAAAAGTTTAACCGAATCAGGCTGTGAAACAACTATTCAATTATGAGCAGATAGTCAAACGGATGATTTTATCCGCTTGATTCAGGAAAGTCAGGAGGAAGAATTTAAATGCGAGTTGATGCGGACGATTTTGCCCGACCTTGCAGCTGCGGCAGGGAACACCAGATTGCAGTGAAAGAGATTTTGATAGAAGCCGGAGCTGTAGAGAAGCTTGAAGAAGAGATGTCAGAGGGAATGCTCAGAGAGTACATATCCCCGCTGGTCATCTGCGATACCAATACCTATGCAGCAACAGAAGAACTTATGGAGGATATCTATGACAGGTGTCAGGTACTTGTTCTGGATGCAGAGGGACTTCAGGCAGACCGGCATGCAATAAAAATTGTGGAGAACAACATGGAAGAGGACATTGACCTGATCCTTGCAGTAGGAGCAGGCACGATCCATGATATCAGCCGTTATATTGCACATAATTACAAAGTACCTTTCATTTCAGTGCCTACCGCAGCAAGTGGAGATGGATTTGTAACAACAGTAGCAGCAATGACCCTGGATGGAGTAAAGAAGACTGTGCCTTCAGTAGCTCCGATCTGTGTATATGCAGATACAGATATTTTTTCAAAAGCACCACAGCGCCTGACTGCAGCCGGGATTTCAGACCTGATGGCGAAATACATCTGTCTTGCAGACTGGAAGATCGCGAACCTGGTCACCGGAGAGTATTTTTGCCGCGAAACTGTAAAGCTGGAAGAGAAAGCGTTAAAAACTGTGAAATCTTCGATTCAGGATATTACAGAGGGAGAGGAAGATGAATGCGAACAGCTTATGTATGCATTGATTCTTTCCGGACTTGCAATGCAGATGATTGGTAATTCAAGGCCTGCGTCCTGTGCAGAGCACCAGGTCACACATCTGTGGGATATGGAAGTGATCAATGGTCCGCTGGATGCACTCCACGGAGAGAAGGTTTCTGTAGCAGCACTTCTTGTACTGGAAGAATACAAGCGTATCGCTACAGCCATCACACAGGGAAGATGTCACGTAAAACCCTATGAGAATGAGGACGAGGAGCTTCTGAAAGAAACTTTTGAAAAAAAAGGACTTCTGGAAGAAATAAGAAAAGAAAACGAGCCGGAATTGTTAGAAACTATTTCACCCCAGCATCTGGAAAAATGCCTGAACGGGATAGAGGAGATTATTGATGAGCTTCCCAGTGAACAGACTATGTTCCGTTTGCTGGAGAAAGCCGGATGCGCGAAAACCGTTTATGATATCGGACTTGATGAATCGGCTGTTTTGCCAAGCCTCAGGCTTGCTCCTTATACAAGAAGACGGTTAAGCTTATTGAGAATCAGCAAGATGCTGGATATAAGAGGAGAATGATTATGCGTGTTGGAATGGGATATGATGTACACAGACTGACCGAAGACAGAGATCTGATCCTGGGTGGTGTAAAGATAGACTGGGAAAAAGGTCTCCTGGGACATTCAGATGCAGATGTACTGATCCATGCAGTTATGGATGCACTTCTGGGAGCTGCTGCACTGGGCGATATCGGAAAACATTTTCCGGATACAGACCCTGCATATAAAGGAATTTCCAGTATTCTGCTGCTGGAACATGTGACGAAGCTTTTGAGAGAGCACCATTATGAGATCGGAAATATAGATGCAACGATCATTGCACAGAAACCAAAGATGGCACCTCATATTCCACAGATGAGAGCCAATATGGCAAAAGCAATGGGAATCAATGAGTCTCAGCTGAACATTAAGGCCACTACAGAGGAAAAACTGGGATTTACGGGAAGAGAAGAAGGAATTGCATCTCAGGCGATCTGTCTTCTTAATGAAAGAAAAGAGAGTTAATGATAGAGAAAACTGGAGGAATAAAACATGAAACTTTTTAACACACTGACACGTAGAAAAGAAGAATTCGTACCTCTTGAAGAGGGAAAAGTTCGTATGTATGTCTGCGGTCCGACTGTATACAACCTGATCCATATCGGAAATGCACGTCCGATGATCATCTTCGATACCGTACGCCGATATATGGAATACAAAGGATATGAAGTAAACTATGTTTCCAATTTTACAGACGTAGATGACAAGATCATCAAGAAAGCAATCGAAGAGGGCGTAAGCGCACAGGAAATTTCCGAGCGTTATATTGCAGAGTGTAAGAAAGATATGGATGGCATGAATGTAAAACCTGCCACAACCAATCCACAGGCAACACAGGAAATCGACGGAATGATCAGTATGATCCAGACTCTGGTTGATAAGGGATATGCTTATCCGGCAGCAGACGGTACTGTTTATTTCAGAGTTAAGAAGTTCAAAGAATATGGAAAACTTTCGCACAAGAACCTGGATGATCTGCAGTCCGGCTTCCGTTCTCTGCAGGTATCCGGTGAAGACCAGAAAGAAGATCCACTGGATTTTGTTCTCTGGAAACCGAAGAAAGAGGGAGAACCATCCTGGCCTTCACCATGGTGTGACGGACGTCCGGGATGGCATATTGAGTGTTCTGTTATGGCGAAAAAATACCTTGGTGATGAGATTGATATCCATGCAGGCGGAGAAGACCTGATCTTTCCTCACCATGAGAACGAGATCGCACAGAGTGAATGCTGCAACGACAAAATCTTTGCAAAATACTGGATGCACAATGCATTCTTAAATATTGATAACAGAAAAATGTCCAAGTCTCTTGGAAACTTCCGTACTGTTCGTGAAATCAGTGAACAGTATGACCTGCAGGTGCTTCGTTTCTTCATGCTGAACGCACATTACAGAAGTCCGCTGAATTTCAGCGCAGATCTGATGGAAGCTGCAAAGAATGCATTAGAGCGTATCACAGATGCAGCAGCAAACTTAAAGGACAGAAAAGCAGCAGCACAGACAGACACAGCAACAGATGCAGAGAAAGAACTGCTTGCACAGGCACAGGAATTCGTAAAGAAATTTGAAGAAGCTATGGATGATGATTTCAACACAGCAGATGCACTGGCAGCAATCTTTGAACTGGTTAAATTTGCAAATACAAATGTATCAGAGGCAAGTTCCGCAGAATTTGCAGGAGCACTTCTTGACACAATGGTGAAATTATGCGATGTACTTGGTCTGAAGGCTGTGAAAACAGAAGAAATCCTTGATAAAGAAATCGAAGACCTGATCGCAGAGCGTCAGGAAGCAAGAAAAGCAAAGAATTTCGCAAGAGCAGATGAGATCAGAGATGAGCTTCTGGCTAAGGGAATCATCCTTAAGGATACCCGCGAGGGAGTAAAATGGAAACGAGCTTAAATGATATGAGTGAAACAAACGGACTTAATGAAGAGAATTTGAGTAGTTTGAAAGGCATGCTTCATCAGTTGTTTCATTTGGAAGATAAAGACTTGCGAACCTATTCTCCGCTGACATTGGCGTATATCGGAGATGGCGTCTATGAACTGGTGATCCGCACGATCCTTGTAAAAAAAGGCAACTGTCCGGTAAACCAGCTTCACAGAAAAGCCAGCAGTCTGGTTAAGGCAGGAACTCAGTCTTCCATGATGGAAGTAATCGAGCCCATGCTTACAGAGGAGGAACACAGCGTTTACAGAAGAGGAAGGAATGCTCATTCTCCTACAATGGCTAAACATGCAACCATGGCAGACTACCGCAGGGCAACAGGGTTTGAAGCTCTGATGGGCTATTTATATTTAAAAGATGATTTCAGCAGGATCATAGAACTGGTCCGTGCAGGGATTGGAGAGGATAAGATATGAGTGAACAGATAGAAGGACGCAATGCGGTTCTGGAAGCGTTTCGTTCCGGCAAATGTGTAGATAAGCTTTTTATCCTGGACGGATGCCAGGACGGACCGGTCCGCACTATTGCCAGAGAGGCAAGAAAAAAAGATACGATTATTAACTATGTGGCAAAAGAACGTCTGGATCAGTTAAGCGAGACAGGCGCACATCAGGGCGTAATCGCTCAGGTGGCAGCCTATGAATATGCAAGTGTAGAAGATATTCTTGCGAAGGCAAAGGAAAAAGGAGAAGATCCCTTTATCTTTATCCTGGATAATATTGAGGATCCTCATAATCTTGGTGCAATCATCCGTACAGCAAACCTTGCAGGTGCACATGGGGTGATTATTCCCAAGAGAAGAGCAGTTGGCTTGACTTCCACAGTTGCCAAGACTTCAGCAGGTGCATTAAACTATACACCTGTTGCAAAAGTTACCAATCTGGGACATACCATCGATGAACTGAAAGAACAGGGCATGTGGTTTGTATGTGCAGATATGGGCGGTGAAACTATGTACAATCTTAACCTGACAGGTCCGATTGGCGTAGTGATTGGCAATGAAGGTGAAGGTGTAAGCAGACTGATCCGTGAGAAGTGTGATTTCGTGGCATCTATTCCTATGAAGGGTGACATTGATTCCCTCAATGCATCTGTGGCAGCCGGAGTACTTGGATATGAGATTGTACGTCAGAGACTGCAGAAGAAGTAAGTTTATCTCAGACTGAGATAAAGGCTTCGTGAGGATGTGCAGCGATTATTAAGAGGAATTTTTGCAGCAGAAAATTATTCCACAATATTGTTATGCTATAAGAAGCCCTCTGGGCGAATGATAGAGATTTTCAGAAAAACGGAAGGGTTAAATTGATGAAACAGTATGACGGAATTAAAGATGAAGAATTAATTTCCCGTTTCAAAAACGGGGAATCAGAAATCCTCGACTATCTGATGGAAAAATACAAGAACATGGTCCGCAAGAAAGCAAGGACCATGTTCCTGATAGGCGGGGAGAACGATGACCTGATACAGGAAGGCATGATCGGACTGTTTAAGGCAGTCCGCGATTACCAGCCGGACAGGGATGCTGCATTCCAGACCTTTGCCAGTATATGTGTGGACAGACAGATCTACAACGCCATCCAGAGTTCCAACAGGCAGAAGCACCAGCCGCTGAATTCCTATATTTCCCTCAGCGAACAGGATGGGGAAAATGAAGAACATCTTGGAGATAACTGGGGAGAGAACCCGGAGTCTATCATTATTGACCAGGAGAATGTCCAGGATCTGGAGCAGGAGATAACAGCAACGTTAAGTCCAATGGAGAACCAGGTTCTTGAATATTATCTGGCAGGAAACGGATACGGAGAGATTGCCCGGATCATGGGAAAAACACCCAAATCCATAGATAATGCATTACAGCGTATCCGAATCAAGATCAGAGAGCAGTTGGAGCAATATCAAAAATAGAAAGATATCTGTATAAAACCCAAAAATAAAAATCAAAAAGTTAAAAATAGGGATTGACAATACAAACAAGTTCTGATAGTATATTTAAATGTGAGCGGTAAATCCGACACAATGCTGATGTGGCTCAGAGGTAGAGCACTTCCTTGGTAAGGAAGGGGTCACGGGTTCAATTCCCGTCATCAGCTTGCTAAGAATGGCTTATTTACTGGGTTTGTGAGGTGCCAGTAAATCAAAGTTACTCAAAAAGTTACTCAAGATAATCAGGACATAGGTTCTGATTATTTTTTTTGTGCAATTTGCAGTTCCGGGATACTGCTCAGAATTGCAGTTTTTGTACTGAGACTCTTCCTATTCCTGAAGATGATTTTAGGATGATATACTCGAATAAACCCAGTATTATTTTATAAACTTCTAAGAACTGTTTGTACTTCCAGAATGACAAGAGATATGTTATACTTACAGTGTTGTCCAACCGATACCCGGCAACGGGAGGAGGTGAAGTCTATATGGAGAATCTTGCTGTTTCTTTTCTTGTCACCTTTATGGCAAGCATAGCTGCCTATTATGTTTGCAAATGGTTAGACGGAGATAAGTAGGGCAACACTAACCTGGCAGTTTCTTGTCTGCCATAAAAAATAAGAAGAAGCCCCCAGTATTCGCACTACTGAGGGCTTCATTCTTTTTGTCTACATGGACTTGCTATTTCTTTTCGCCTACTGGCATTATAGCATATGCAGATCAGGAAATCAATATGCAAGTGATTCTGAAACATTCTGAAACAAATAAAAAGAGTAAACTATTTCCTTGGTTTATGCCTTATTTTTCGTTAATATTCACCAATGTCGAACAGCTCGTCAAAGGTTATCTTCAGATTCGGAAACATAACCAGATGTAAATCTTCTTTATTCTGGGCTGTGACAGTCTTATAAAGATACGGATAACCAGTGCCATCTTCTTTGAAATCGAAGAGATAAATCTCTACAGATTTTTTTCTCCAGTCAACGATCCAATACTCAGAGACACCGACCTTGCAATAAATATTCATTTTTTCATGTCGATCATATTCTTCTGTGGCATTGGACAAAACTTCCATCACAAAGCGGGGAATGCCAGTGAAAGAAATGTTCTTACGGTCTCTCAGGTTACAGATGATTGATACGTCAGGAATGATTACTTTATCATCATTTTCACGCCATTCATACTGAACACCATCACCAAAGACACGACATAAGCTGTCTTTGATTTGGCTGCCGATCTTGATAACAAAGTTATTGATAACCATAGAATGTTCCAGGTAAGTTTTACTTAAATCCTCAACAGGTAATACATTACTCATGCAGTGCTGCACCTCCTTGATATATAGTATTGTTTACGTTCTCTGAAATCTTTTACCGCTGCTGCGTCTTCTTTGCAGGTCATACCGCACCTGATATCACTCCACCGTCACGCTCTTCGCCAGATTTCTCGGTTTATCCACATCCAGTCCTTTTGCCACGCTGACATAGTATCCGATCAGCTGCAGCGGAACCACGGCCAGGCTTCCGACAAAATGCTCATCTACTTTTGGTACATAAACGGTAAAGTTCACCTGATCTTCGATTTCATATTTGCCATAAGTAGTGAGCCCCATCAGATAAGCACCACGGCTCTTTACCTCTACCATGTTACTGATGGTTTTCTCATAGAGATCACTCTGGGTCAGGACACCCACAACCAGTGTATTGTCCTCGATCAGACTGATGGTTCCATGTTTCAGTTCACCTGCTGCATAAGCTTCAGAATGAATGTAGCTGATCTCTTTCATTTTCAGACTGCCTTCCAAACTGATGGCATAGTCCAGACCGCGGCCAAGGAAAAACATATCTTTGGCATTGGCATATTTACTTGCAAACCACTGAATACGCTCTTTGTCATCCAGAATTTTCTGGATTTTTGCCGGAAGTGCATTTAATTCCGCGATCATATCGGCACATGCTTCTTCGCTGAGTAATCCACGAATCTGAGCAAGACGCATTGCAAACAGATACATTGCAATCAGCTGTGTGCTGTACGCTTTTGTCGTTGCCACAGAAATCTCCGGTCCTGCATAAGTATATAAAGTATAATCACTTTCACGGGCAATGCTGGAACCTACTACATTCACAATGCCCAATACAGATACACCTTTTTCTTTCGCCAGACGCAATGCTGCCAGACTGTCTGCAGTTTCTCCTGACTGGGAAATGATCACAACCAGGGAATTTTTAACCAGGATTGGATTACGATAACGGAATTCCGATGCAATATCAATCTCAACCGGTACCTGTGTCATATCCTCCAGCACGTATTTTGCAGCCATTGCCACATGGTAAGCAGATCCACATCCTACAATGTAAATACGCTCAATTCCTGCCAGATCTTCGTCTGTCAGTCCGATTTCAGAGAAATCTACGGTATCACCATTGACATAAGCACCGACGGTATCCTGCACTGCTTTTGGCTGCTCATGGATCTCTTTCAGCATAAAATGCTCATATCCGCCTTTTTCAGCTGCCTCAGCATCCCATTTAATCTCAACCATTTCCTTTTCAATCTCTTCTTCATCTGTATTAAAGAAATGGATTTCATCTTTTGTCAGCTCGGCAATTTCCATATTGCCAATGTAATACACATTACGTGTCTGATCCAAAATTGCCGGTACATCAGAAGCAATCAGGGAGCCACTCTCATTTTTACCAATGATCAGCGGACTGTCCTTTCTTGCTGCAAAGATTTTTCCCGGATAGTCTTTGAACATTACACCAAAGGCATAAGATCCTCTGATGTGAAGCATTGCTGTTGCGATTGCTGTCAGCGGTGATGCTGTCTTTTTATAATAATGATCAATCAGTTTTACAGCAACTTCTGTATCTGTCTCGGAATAAAAAGTATAGCCGCGACGTACTAATTTTTCTTTTAATTCCTGGAAGTTCTCAATGATACCATTATGTACCAGAACGACATTTTTTCCTTCTGAGCAATGCGGATGCGCATTATTTTCAGACGGTTCTCCATGTGTCGCCCAGCGGGTATGACCAATACCACAGGTTCCTTTTACAGAATGTCCTTCGTCTGTCTTTTCAATCAATGTACGAAGACGTCCTTTTGCTTTTACGATCTCGATATTTCCCGTTTCTTCATCACGTACAGAAATACCTGCCGAATCATATCCACGGTACTCCAGTTTTGCAAGACCTGCAAGCAAAATTGGGGCTGCCTGCTGTTCTCCAATATAACCTACAATTCCACACATATATTGATAATCTCCTTATCCATCTTATTTCTTAGTTTCTAAACATTACGTTTCATCATAACACATTACTGCTTCTCTTGCAATATTTCCATTGCTTTTTGAATCTGATTATCATAATCCACGCTGTAAGAAGCATCTTCCGGACCGGTAAATTCATAATCAAGTTCCACATCAGGTGTAATACCGATTCCCTGGATACACGTACCATTTGGCGTAAAATACCGACTGGTTGTCAGCTTAAATGCGCTGCCATCCTTCAATGAGAGGATTGACTGCACAACACCTTTTCCATATGTGGTCGTGCCGATGATCGTACCGGCTTCCCGATCCTGAATTGCCCCGGCAAAAATTTCTGACGCGCTTGCACTGTATCCATTTACCAGCACAGCTAATGGGAGGTTCAGGGACTTGTCATCGGCAGAGGAATAATCCACACGTTTTCCATTTCTGTCCTCTGTATAAACCAGTAACCCCTTTGGCAAAATATCATCCAGCATATCGCACACAGAGGTCAGCATACCACCCGGATTCGAACGCAGATCTACGATCAGTGCCGTCATTTTCTGATCATTCAGTGTCTTTAAAGCATCTTCAAATTGCTCCGTCGTATGTTCGGTAAATTCTGTCACCTGTATGTAACCGATATGATTTTCCAGCATCTGGCTTGTTACTGTTGGAAGCACCAGATTCTTTCTGGCAATATCAAATTCCAGATTCTCTGCTTCACCGGAACGTGCAATGACCAGGTGTACCTTCGTATCTTCTTCTCCACGAATATGAGTGATAAACTCTGTCAGATCCATGGAAGAGGCATCATACGAATCTGCTGATACAATTACATCGCCTTCCTTCAATCCGCTTTCCTGCGCCGGAGATCCGTCGTATACATGCATGATCGTAACGGTCTTGGTCTCTGCATCCTGCTGAAGGCTTGCGCCTATTCCGCAATAGGTTCCTGACACATTCGATTCAAAAAGCTGCTTTGCTTCCTCGGCTGTATAATATTGTGAATACACATCCAGATTGTCAAATAATCCTGCATACAATCCTTCCTGTAATTTTTCTGTATCCAAGTCTTCATAATAATTTGCCTGAATATATTTTGCCAGGGAACGAATCTTACCCTGTGTATTTCTGTCCAGTAACTGGCCGCCTCCGGAAAGTCCGCCCATACCGGATGTCATAACAAACAATGCCGCACAGATAGCCGCCATCACAACCGCACCTGCTGCAAACCCTTTTCCAAATCCACTTTTTTTCTTTTTTGTTTTCTTTTTTTCCGCCGGTGTGATATCGGCATCAGTAGCAGAAGTATGTTCCTCGTCTGCTGTCATTTTTTCCTGTTCTTCCTGATTCATGCTCTACTGCTCCTTTTACAGATAATTCCCCGGATCTACATATTTTCCATTTAACTGAACACCAAAATGCAGATGCGGACCGGTTGCAACACCGGTACTTCCCACTTTTGCAATGGTAGCACCACGACTGACACTCTGTCCTCTTGATACAAGGATGGAAGAACAGTGTTCATATACTGTAAATAATCCTCCACCATGACTTACAATCACATAATATCCAAGTACATTACTATATCCGGTAGTTGTAACCACACCATCTGCCGCTGCCACGATTGCTGCTCCCGAGGCAGCACCAATATCATATCCCTGATGATAGGTGGATGCGCCTGCTGTCGGAGAAGTTCTATATCCAAATCCACTGGTGATTCTGTGACTGGATGGACATGGCCAGGTAAATACACCACCTGAATAGGAAGTGTCCGTTTTCACATTGGAACTTCCTGCACCAGTACCCTGATCTGAACTGTCAGCCTTTTGATTGTCAGAAGTATTGCCACTCGCTGCCTCCTGTTGTTTTTTCAGTTCTTCCTGCTGTCTGCGTTCTTCCTCTGCCTTTCTGGCAGCCTCTTCTGCAGCCAGCATCTCCTGAATCAGCTGATTTTCGGCCTCTATGCTCTGCTCATATTGCTGTGCGTTCTGCTCAGCCTCCGTTAATCCCTGCTGAATACCGGAAAGCTGCTGCTCTTTTTCCTGCATCAGAAGGTCGACAGCCTGTTTTTCCTCTGTCAGCTGTCCCTGTAATGTTTCCAGATCCGCTTTATCCTGACGGATTGTCTCTTCTGCATTCTGGATTTCTACCTGCATCTGCTGATATTCGTCCAGTTTCTCCCTGTCATATTTCATCAGGGAAGCCATATAATCCACCTGCTTGAGCATTTCCGCAAAGCTTCCGGATTCCAGCAATGCCTCAAGATAGCTCATTCCAGAGTTCTGATACAGATAACGTATGCGTACTTTCATACTTTCATACTGCTCTGCTTCATTTTTTTCTGCTTCAGCAAGTTGCGCCTGTGTATCTTCCAGTTCTTTATTTTTCTGCTCTGTCTGTTGCTTCAGGTCATCCATTTTATCTGAGATAGCAACCAGTTTTTCATCCAGTTCCCGGATAGCATCTTCTGTATCGCCTTTTTCACCCTGCAACTGTTCAATCAGACTCTGCGCTTCTTTCAGATCATTCTCCAGCTGGCTCTTGCGTTCCCGGACTGCAGAAATACTCCCGGAAGCAGCAGAAGCGCCGGCGCTTTCTGCTGATGTCGCAAAAAGTGCCGCCGCCAATATCAATACTGTGATTTGCCTGATACGTTTCTTCATCATCAAATCTCCCTGTAAAACTTTTTCTGCTGTTTCTTATATATCATTCTGATATGTCACATTTCACATACGCTCATTTATAAAACAACCGTTTCTGCCTTATACGTTAATGTGTTTGTGAACCGTTGCACGGCTTCCGATATAGCCAATACCGATACCAAGAATCAGACCAACCGGAACCAGAATCTGGAATACAGTCTGTACTGGAAGGAAGGTCAGAAGGTTATTCAGAAAACCAAATCTGTTTGCCACATAGGTAATAATTTTTCCATACATAGCATATAAAATACAAAGCGGAATAATGGCTCCAATTGCACCGATAAGAATACCTTCTACAATAAATGGTGCTCGTACAAAGAAATCTGTCGCACCGATCATTTTCATGATACCGATTTCTTCCTTACGGACTGCAATACCGGTACGGACGGTATTACTGATCAGGAAGATTGCAACACAGATCAGGATCACAATGATCACTGCTGATACAATACTTACCAGTCTGTTAAAATCTGTCAGCGTATTGGCGACCATCTCCGACTGACGTACTTTGCTGACATGTTCCTGTCCCTCCAGGTAAGATACCAGACTGCTCTGCTGTGAAATATCCTGCATATAAATCTCGTAGTTTGCCTTATCAGACAGTGGGTTGTCAGAGCCAAAACTTGCTGCTGCTTCTTCATTTCCATCAAAATACTCTAATTTATACTCTTCCCATGCCTCATCTGCGGATATATAGTTAAAGCTTGATACTTCCGGTCGCATAGCTATCTTCTCACCGATTTCATCAATCTGATCCTGTGTGGTTCCCTCATCAAAAAATACTGTAATTGCCACACTAGACTCCACATCTTTTACCACATGCTGAAAGTTTGCTACAATGGCATAAAACATTCCAAACATAAAAATACATGCTGCCATCGTTGCGATTGATGCGATTGAGAACATTTTATTCGTCCAGATATTTTTTATACCCTGTTTGATCGTATACCCTAACGTACTAATTTTCATTATCTGCACCGCCCATCTGTACATCACTCACTACATGTCCCTGCTGCAGTGTGATCACACGTTTCTTCATTGCCTCTACTGCTTCTGGCAATGTTGCAAAGTCGGTATCTGCGATCCAGAAAGGAAGAAGTCCTGTTCTGGTTCCGAATTACAGCTGTTTTTCCCACTTAATGGAGTCAGAGCCAATACGGTCCTGTACTTTATTAAAATCGTACTTCATTACTGCACCTCCAAAATGATGTAAAACTAAACTGTTCTCCCACGATCTTACTGTGCCTGAAAAAGCAGGTTCAGAAAAAACGGGAGTACATTAAATGGATATGTCTCCATTTTCATCGTATATGCTTATATCCCCAGCGGTACGGGCCCTGTACTGTCCG
>ENA-OPSF01001589-OPSF01001589.1-human-gut-metagenome-genome-assembly--contig:-NODE-1589-length-16869-cov-14.442905_pt1 | contig 16869 bp, 14 predicted proteins | sample MGYA00241452_ERZ501896 | MGnify/ENA primary metagenome ERZ501896 (study PRJEB25962, sample SAMEA2042111) | human gut metagenome | biome: human gut; feature: human-associated habitat; material: faeces... | reverse complement strand
GGGCGGAGAGCATTTTTTCCTTCTCGCATTTCTATATGAAACAGCTCGTCTGGATGGGAATATCGTTCGCCGTAGCGGTCGTCGTGTTGCTGGTCGATGCGAGCATCTATCACAAGTGGGCTTATCTGTTCTATGTCCTGGGATTGCTGACCCTGGTAGCCGCTCTGCTGTTCGGTCGTGAAGTGAACGGTGCGAAGGCCTGGTTCGAGATCGGGTCGGTCCGTATTCAGCCGGTGGAGTTCGCCAAAATCGCTACGGCGTTGGCGCTGGCCCGCGTGATGAGCTCCAGCTCGTTTTCGATCAACCGGGCGGGGGATCTTTTCAAGGTGGGATTGGTGATCTGTCTGCCGCTGTTGATTATCGTCATGCAGAACGATACAGGATCGGGTATCGTGCTCGTATCGCTGCTGTTCGTGTTGTACCGCGAAGGTTTGAACAAGTGGCTCTGTATTCCGGTGATCCTGATCGCCGTACTCTTTATTTTTTCGTTCCTCTTTACGCCGCTGACCCTGCTGGTGATGCTGATTCTGGTCTGCACGCTTTCCGAGGCGATGATGAACGGACGGTGGCGGTCCCGTATGGTTTATCTGGCTGCGCTGGCATTGGGTACGCTGCTTCTCTATTTCGGTATGCTGTTGGCGGCTCCCGGTGCGATGGATCTTTACCGCTGCCTGCTCGTGGTGACACTGCTGTCGCTCGTCTTCGTAGCGATTTATGCCTTCCGCGCGAATCTGCGCAATATTTTCATTACGATCGGACTGTTCCTGACGGCGATGCTTTTCGTTCCGACCACCGATTATATTTTCAATTCGATCCTCAAGGAGCACCAGCAGAACCGTATTTTAAGTTTCCTGGGGCTGGTCAGTGATCCCCTCGGTACGGATTATAACGTCAATCAGGCCAAGATCGCTATCGGTTCGGGCGGCTGGATCGGCAAAGGGTTCCTGCAAGGGACCCAGATCAAATACGGTTTCGTGCCGGAGAAACATACCGATTTCATTTTCTGTACCATCGGCGAGGAGTGGGGATTTCTGGGCGCTATGCTTCTGCTGACGCTCTTTTGCCTGTTGATATTCCGGTTGATGCGTATGGGCGAACGGCAGGAGGAGCCTTTCGGACGGATCTACTGTTACTGCGTTGCGGCATTCCTGCTTTTTCATCTGCTCGTTAATGTGGGGATGACCATCGGACTGATGCCGGTGATGGGAATTCCCCTGCCGTTGGTCAGCTACGGTGGTTCGTCGCTCATGGCTTTTACCATCATGTTGTTCATTGCGGTCCGGCTGGATGCCTCGACCCGGCAATATTCTTTTCGATAACATTCACAACCTTATTTATATATCCGACTGACTTTATGAAAGAACATCAACACAGAGGTTTGACTTCCGCCCAGGTGGAGGAGAGCCGCCGTCTGCATGGGGATAATCTCATCACGCCCCGCAAGGGGGATTCGGCCTGGAAACTGTTTGCCGAGAAGTTCCGCGATCCGATTATTCAGGTATTGCTGGTAGCGGCGCTGCTGTCGCTGGCGATGGCTTTTATCGATGGGGAGTTCCTGGAAACCATCGGAATTATCTGCGCCATCGTTTTGGCCACTTGTGTCGGCTTTTTCTTCGAATTGGACGCCATGCGGCGGTTCAAGCGGCTCAATCTGGTGAATGACGACATTCCGGTCAAGGTCGTCCGCGACGGGGAGATGACCGAGGTGCCCCGACGCGATGTGGTCGTGGGCGACCTGGTGTATGTCGAGAATGGCGAAACGGTCCCGGCGGACGGTAAGCTGGTGAAGGCCGTATCGCTCAAGATCAATGAATCGACGCTGACGGGCGAGCCTGAGGTGGACAAGACTACCGACGAACGCTTTTTCGATGCCGAGGCGACCTATCCTTCCGATGCGCTGTTGCGCGGTACGACCGTCGTGGACGGTTACGGCGAGATGATCGTCGAGGCTGTGGGCGACCGCACCGAAGCGGGGCGGGTAACCGAGCAGTCGTCCATAGCCAGCGAAGAGCCTACGCCGTTGTATAAGCAGCTGACGCGTCTTTCGAGGATGATCGGTAAGATCGGTATTGCAGTGTCGATTGCGATCTTCGTAGCGATGCTCGCCAAGGCATACCTGGGCGGCGAGCTTTCGACGGGCGATTGGGTCCAGACTTCCAAGGAGCTGCTGCGTATTTTTATGGTTTCGGTGGCTTTGATCGTGATGGCTGTTCCTGAGGGGCTGCCGATGAGTATCACGCTCTCGCTGGCGTTGTCGATGCGTCGGATGTTGAAGACGAATAACCTGGTGCGCAAGATGCACGCCTGCGAAACGATGGGGGCCGTTACGGTGATTTGTACCGATAAGACCGGTACGCTTACCCAGAACCGGATGCGGGTCGAGGAGATCATCCATTATGCGTCCATCGACGAACGGTTGCTGGCCGAGATCATCGCCGTCAATTCGACCGCTTTTCTCGATGCCGACGCAAATGTCATCGGCAATCCGACCGAAGGAGCCCTGTTGATCCGCTTGCGGGAAGAGGGATTCGACTATGCGGCTTTGCGCGAGGAGGCTCCGATCGTCGATCGTATGACGTTCACCACCGAACGCAAATATATGGCGACGATTATACAGAGCAAAACCACTGGAAAGCGTTTGATTTGCGTGAAGGGTGCTCCCGAAATCGTACGGGCGATGTGTATGCCGGATGGCAAGGACGCCCAGGTGAACGAACAGTTGCTGCTGTTTCAGGGACGTGCGATGCGTACGCTGGCGGTGGCGTATGCCGAAACGACGGCCGAACGATGCGAAGACGCGCTGCGGGATCCGCAGATGCTGTTCGTGGCCGTGGCGGCGATCGCCGATCCGGTGCGGGAAGATGTGCCGGCTGCCGTAGCCCGTTGTATGAAGGCCGGAATCGACATTAAGATCGTCACGGGCGATACTCCGGCCACGGCCCGTGAGATCGCACGCCGCATCGGTTTATGGCACGATGAAACCGACTCCTCACGGAACGAAATGACGGGCGTGGAGTTCGCGGCGATGAGCGACGAGGAGCTGCTCGAGCGGGTGCAGGCTCTGAAGATTATGTCCCGGGCGCGACCGCTCGACAAGCAGCGGCTCGTGCGTCTTTTGCAGCGCAAGGGCGAAATCGTGGCTGTAACGGGTGACGGTACGAACGATGCTCCGGCATTGGCACAAGCCAACGTGGGTGTGGCCATGAACAGCGGTACTCAGGCTGCCAAGGAGGCCGGCAACATGGTCGACTTGGACAACGACCCGACCAAATTGATTGAAATCGTGGAAATCGGTAAGCAATTGTTGATGACTCGTGGTACGTTGACGACATTCTCTATTGCCAACGACGTGGCCAAGTACTTTGCCATCATCCCGGCATTGTTCATGTTGACGATTCCTCAATTGGCCCCGTTGAACATCATGGGCTTGCACAGTCCTGAAAGTGCTATCCTTTCGGCTATCATCTTCAACGCCATCATCATTCCTATCCTGATTCCGTTGGCTTTGCGTGGTGTGGCTTACAAACCTATAGGTGCCAGTGCGCTGTTGCGTCGCAACTTGTTGATTTACGGTGTAGGCGGTCTTATCGCTCCGTTTGTCGGCATTAAGTTGATAGATTTATTCGTAGGATTATTCTTTTAATCAATAAACAGACAAAACAATGAAGAACTTTATAAAATCATTTCGTATAACGATAGCGTTCTGCATCTTCTTTTCGGTATTTTACATACTGGTATTGTGGATATTCGCACAGTTTGCAGGCCGCGGCGAGAATGGCAATGCAGAGACTGTAACCTTGAACGGTAAAGTCGTAGGTGCTGCGAATGTAGGACAGATGTTTACGTCAGACGTTTACTTCTGGGGACGTCCTTCAAGTGCTGGTGACGGTTACGATGCTACAAGTTCTGCCGGTTCCAACAAAGGTCCTACCAATGAGGAATATTTGGCAGAGGTGGAGGCCCGTGTGGATTCCTTCCTTGTACACCATCCTTATTTGAACCGTGACGAAGTGCCGGCTGAAATGGTAACGGCCAGCGGTTCCGGTTTGGATCCCAATATCACTCCGGCTTGTGCATACGTACAGGTAAAACGTGTAGCCGAAGCTCGTGGCATGAGTGAAGACGAAGTGAAAGCTATAGTAGACCAAGCTGTGGAGAAGCCTCTGTTAGGCATGTTCGGAACAGCAAAGGTAAATGTACTGAAACTGAATGTGGCTTTAGACGAAGCAAATAAATAATAACAGTAGACAAGAAATGCCGTCATTGATGAAGTTCGGATATGGAAGAATACATTCGGGTAGCTTTGTCGGCGGAAGGAATAAACTGCTTCTCTCGTACTACCTTTGCCATGGCGACAGAGTCTGGAGGTTTTGGAGATATTCCCGTGCTTCATGGGTGATGGCATTCTTTAAAAAAACAAGTGAAAAGTAAAACGACACAACACAACACTTTAATTGATTTATGAATATGAAAAGTTTAAAAAAAGTAGGATTGGTTTTAGGTGCGGCACTGTTAGTGCCCGGCATGGCAAACGCAGGTGATTTCGTTGTCAGCGGAAAAGCTGATTTCGTAAGCGATTATATCTGGCGTGGTATTGACCAAAATTCAGGTTTCTCTATTCAACCTTCTTTGACGTTGGGTTACAAAGGTTTGAGCTTGAATGCTTGGGGAAGCCAGACGCTTTCTAAATGGGGCGTGAATGACAACGGTGGCGGCGCAAAGGAATTTGACATCAACTTGTCATACAGCATCAAAGGTTTCACCGTAACAGTATCGGATTACTGGTGGTCGGGAACCGACATGCCTTATGGTTACTATGAGGATGCCCATTATTTTGAAGGAACTTTAGCTTATAACTTCGGTGAGACTTTCGATAAATTTGCATTGAACATTTCATGGAGTACGATGTTTGCCGGCGGAGATAAGTTCGTGTTGGGTGAAGATCCTACGGACAACAACAAGTTCTCTACTTATGTCAACCTCTCTTATCCGGTTTCATTACCGGCCGACATTACATTAACCCCGGCCTTAGGATTCACTCCTTGGAAGGGTATGTACAACGACAAAGCCGGTGTGACGGATGTTTCCATCAAAGCAAGTAAAGATATCCAAGTAACGGATAAATTTGCAATACCTGTCTTCGTACAGGCTCTTGTTGCCCCGGTCCATGACAGAACCTACCTTTTGGCTGGTTTTAGCTTGGGCTTCTGATTCTATTCGTAGTTTTCTCAGGGTTCCTCACGGAGCCCTGAGTTTTCTCTCTTATATATAAAGGCAAGTATGGACATTGACCTTTTTCTTTGTTTGGATATTACCTGACGCGTTATTGCCAGGTTTTATGGTGAATAGTCGTATTTAGGAATTTATTTGAAGATGAAATTATATATCGTTGCAAACAGATTGCCTGTAAAGGCTGTGCCTCGGCAAGACAGCTATACTTTCGTACGTAGTGAAGGAGGTTTGGCAACGGGGCTCGACTCCTTGCAGATTTCCATGGAGAAACATTGGATCGGCTGGCCGGGAGTTTGTGTCGATAATGCCCGTCAGCAGATAGAAATCCGACAGCATCTGGAGACGATGGATTTTCATCCGATATTTTTGTCGGAAGAACAGTATCACGATTACTACGAAGGATACAGCAATAGTACCATTTGGCCTTTGTGCCATTATTTCTTTTCCCATACTACGGTACGGAAAGAGTATTGGGAGTCTTACCAGAAAGTGAATGCTCTGTTTTGCGAAGAGATTTGCAAGCAAGTGGGGTCCGGCGATTGGGTTTGGATACAGGATTATCAGCTTATGCTTCTTCCAGGCATGTTACGGAAGCGGATGCCCAATCTTCACATCGGATATTTCCATCACATTCCGTTTCCCTCATACGAATTATTCCGTATATTGCCCGAGCGGGCGGAATTGTTGAACGGTCTGATGGGAGCGGATTTTATAGGTTTCCATACACACGACTATATGCGCTATTTCATCAATGCTGTAGAACGTGTATTACATATTAAGTTCGATTTGGACGAAGCCCAGACGGACAGCCGCATCGTGCGTGTAAACGCACTGCCGATGGGCATAAACTATGAATTATACAATCATTCGTCTGCCACGCCGAAAGTGTGGAGCGAGATAGAGAAAAAACGTATTCTTTTCCGCAACCACAAGTTGTTGCTGTCCGTAGACCGTTTGGATTATAGCAAAGGCATCCTGCATCGTTTGCAAGGGTTTGAGACTTTTCTCGAACGTCATCCGGAATACCAAGGAAAGGTGACGCTGGCTATGGTCATTGTGCCTTCTCGCGACCATGTGGAAAGCTATGCAGGGCTGAAAACGAAGATAGACGAGACCATAGGACGGATTAACGGACGTTACTCCGACATCAACTGGACACCGGTCTGTTATTTCTATCATGGTTTTTCATTTGAAGAACTTACGGCCATGTATTTCGTGGCAGACGTGGCCTTGGTTACTCCGTTACGAGACGGTATGAACCTTGTGGCTAAAGAATATGTCGCCACGAAAGTCAACAATCCGGGGGTATTGGTATTGAGTGAGATGGCGGGTGCTGCCGTGGAATTAGCCGATGCCATTCAGATTAACCCCAATGATACGGACCAGATTGCAGATGCCATTTTTACGGCGTTGCAAATGCCATACGAGGAGCAAGCAAAACGTATCAGCAAGATGCAGGCCATACTTTCCGTCCAGACCGTCAACAAATGGGCGGCCGACTTCATGGAAGAATGGAAAAACGTGGTAGACAAAAACCAATACCTGTCGGGGAAGTTGCTTTCCACGAATTTGCTGAAACAGATAAAGGCTTTGTATACTCAGGCTCGGAGCCGTCTCATTTTGTTGGATTATGACGGGACGTTGGTGGGATTCCAAAAGCGTCCGGAAGATGCCGTGCCGACCCCTGAGGTAATACAAGTACTTAAGGATTTGACCTCCGATCCGGCCAATCATGTGGTTATCAACAGCGGTCGCGATCATCAGACATTAGAGAAGTGGTTAGGTGGTCTGCCGGTTTCTTTTGCCGCAGAACACGGGGCCTATTATAAAGAGAACGGAGAATGGCATCAGACCAGTTACAAACCGGAATGGAGCCAAAGTATCCTGTCTATTCTGAACATGTTTGTGCATAAAACCCCGAAATCGCGTTTGGAAATAAAGGAGACGGCTTTGGCTTGGCATTACCGGGCGGTAGATTCCTGGTTGGGAGAACTGAGGGCACGCCAGTTGGTTCGGGCATTGGTTTCCATTTGTTTGCAACATCGTCTGCAAATCTTGCAGGGAAACAAGGTGGTAGAAATCAAACAGTCTAACTGTACGAAAGGTTCCGAAGTAAAACGATTGTTGCGTAAGGCGCATTATGATTTCATATTGGCTATGGGAGACGACACGACAGACAATGACATGTTTCGTGCCTTGCCGGAGAGTGCCGTTACGGTGAAAATCGGAACAGTGTCGGAAGATGCCCGTTATAACCTGAAATCTCAAACGGATGCTTTGCCGATGTTGCAGGCTTTGGCCACGGGGGCTCCTCTTCGTATCTCCTCGAACGGGAAACAAGGCCGTCAGGATTTAGGTGTGATTTTACATTGGATGAAAAAACTGATTAAACGAAAATAGACATATCATGCAAAATTTGAACTACGGCGTAATCGGGAATTGCTCGACCGCCGCCCTCATATCGGAAAAAGGGGCTATTGAATGGCTGTGTTTTCCGGAATTTGATTCTCCTTCCGTATTTGCGGCCATATTGGACAGGCAAAAAGGAGGCCATTTTGGTTTTAAGGTGACTTCGGATTATAAGGTTACACAATCGTACGTGCCTCATACCAACATCCTGTCTACACATTTCGAGTCGGAAGAAGGAGCTTTCGACGTGGTGGATTTCATGCCTTGCTATCCTACCTCCGATGGAAAGGATTTCTACCGTCCGGCAGAGATTTACAGGTACATCCGTTGGGCGAAAGGCCGTCCCCGTATGAAGGTGGATTATCGTCCGGCTCCCAATTATGCGAGGGGAAAGACCATTTATAACGTGACCTCTCAATATGTTGAAACTTATTCGTCGGTGGAGAATAAGGACAGGCAATATTTGTATTCGTCGTTGGACTTGAAGAAAGTCGTGAACCATGATGAAATCACCTTAGAAAAGGATGAGTTTTTTCTGTTTTCTTTCAATGAGAAGGTCATTCCGGTGGATATCGAACGGGAGAAACTGGAATATTGCAGAACCTTGGTCTATTGGCTGAATTGGACAGACCATGCCAAGCGTTACACAAGGTATAACGAGGTAATCGAACGAAGCATGCTTGTATTGAAGCTCATGACCTACCGCAATGGCGCGGTGATGGCGGCCGTGACCACCAGTCTGCCGGAGACTGTAGGGGAGGTGAGAAATTGGGATTACCGTTTCTGTTGGCTGCGTGATGCTTCCATGGCCATCGAGACCTTGTTCAATATCGGCCATGTCAATTCAGCCCGTCGTTTCATGAAGTTCATCCAGTCTACTTTTATCACGACGCACAACTACCAAATCATGTATGGCATTCGTGGCGAGAGGGAACTGACGGAGCTGACACTCGACCATTTGGCCGGTTACAAAGATTCGAGACCGGTGCGCATAGGCAACGATGCTTATCATCAGCGACAGAATGACTCTTTCGGTTATCTGATGGACCTGATTTACCAGTACTATTGTCTGATGCCCGGAACCTTGGACGAGGTGGAAGACATGTGGGAGATGGTGAAGTGTATCGCCTTGACGGTTTGTGAGAATTGGCGCAAGCCGGATAAAGGTATTTGGGAAATCCGGGGCGAAGCGCAGCAATTCGTGTCGTCCAAAGTCATGTGTTGGGTGGCATTGGATCGTGCGGCCAAAATTGCCGTATTGCTGAACAAACATGGTTATGGAGAGCAGTGGAATGCCGAAGCTGCGCTGATCAAGGAGGAAGTCTTCACACACGGGTGGAAAGAGGAACTGCAAAGCTTCTCCCAATGTTATGAAAACCAGGCATTGGATTCTTCCTTGTTGTTGATGGAACCATACGGTTTCATCAGTGCGGACGATGTACGTTACCATAAGACGGTACGGGCCGTGAAAGAGGCATTGATGCACAAGGGATTGATGTATCGTTATAACAGTAAAGACGATTTCGGTTTGCCGTCTTCGGCCTTTACGATTTGCACTTTCTGGTTGATTCGGGCTTTGTATGTCATCGGGCAGCGTGAGGAAGCCCGGTGTTTGTTCGAAGAAGTGTTAACCTATGGTAATCATTTGGGATTGTTCAGTGAAGATATTAACTTTGATACGAAAGAACTGTTAGGAAACTTCCCGCAGGCTTATTCCCATCTGGCTTTGGTGAATACGGCCATTTTACTTTCACGAGAGAGTAAACAGTTGAAGCTTAAATAATAAAAGTATATGGAAGAAAACGAAAACGGTAACGCGCAGCGCTTTCTGGAATTGATTCGTCGTTCCCGACGGGGTAAGTTCAAGATTTATATCGGAATGATAGCCGGTGTGGGCAAGACTTACAGGATGTTGTCGGAGGCGCATGACTTGTTGAAGAACGGAATAGACGTGCAAATCGGTTATGTGGAGACTCACGGTCGTCCCGGGACGGTGGCCATGCTCGAAGGTTTGCCCGTGATTCCCCGCAAGAAAGTCTTTTATAAAGGAAAGGAAATCGAGGAGATGGATTTGGAGACCATTCTGCAAGTCCATCCCGAGTTGGTCATCGTCGATGAGTTGGCGCATACGAATGTGGAGGGGTCTCGCAATACGAAGCGTTGGGAAGACGTGATGGAACTGTTGGATGCCGGCATCAATGTGGTTTCGGCTTTGAACATCCAGCATATCGAAAGTTTGAGTGAGGACGTGAAGAGCATTACGGGAATCAATGTGGCGGAGAGGGTGCCCGACAAAGTATTGCAGGAGGCCGATGAGGTGGTGAACATCGACCTGACGGCCGAAGACTTGATAACGCGCCTGAAAGCCGGGAATATCTATAAAAAGGAGAAAATACAGACCGCCCTCAATAATTTCTTTAAGACAGAGAATATTCTCCAGTTGCGTGAGTTGGCTTTGAAAGAAGTGGCTTTCAGGGTGGAACGCAAGGTCGAAAGCGAGGTGACGCCTTTGGCACCGGCCCAGACGCGGCGTGAGAAAATCCTGGCTTGCGTGAGCAGCAATGAGCATACGCCGAGGCATATCATACGGAAAGCATACCGGCTGTCCACGCGTTACAGTACTTCCTTTATCGCTTTGCACGTGCAGACTCCCAAGGAAAGCCCGGACCGTATCAAGCTTTCTTCCCAACGTTATTTGCTGAATTATTTCCAGTTGGTGACCGAGTTGGGCGGAAAGGTAGAACAGATGTCTTCACCGAATGTGACCGACGCTATCGTGCAGTTTTGCAAAGAGAATCAGGTGACAACCGTATGTATGGGGCGTCCTGCGTTTGAGATGCCGGAAATGTTTTTTAAAATCGGACGGTACAAGCGTTTCTTGCAACAGTTGTCCGAGATGCGGATTGACTTAATTATTGTAGCATAATAAATTCTCATTTAAAGATATGAAATTCGATATGAACATTAAGACCAAACTCACCGTATCGATTGGTGTATTGGTGGCCATGATTGTTTTGTTGGTGTCTTTGTCGGTGACGAATCTGCAAATACTGACGGCAACCGAACCGGACAGCCGAGCCGGGAATGAACCGTGCATTGACATGGATTATGATTATCGGTGGCATTTGTATTTGCATCGGTTTGTGGATTCTGTTTAAAATTCCCAACTCCATCAATTCTCCCTTTAAAAGTTTAGTGAAAGGTATCCTTGAGATAGCCAATCATAATTATGATGCCAAGTTGGACCTGAGAGGCGACAAGGAACTGGAAGAGGTGTCGAAGAATTTCAATAGAATGGCCAAACGGTTGAAAGATTATCACAACAGTACGATTTCGGACCTCATGGCTTCCAAACGTTATCTGGAAACCATCATCAATTCCATCAATGAACCCATCGTCGGTTTGGACAATGAGCAAATTATACTCTTTATCAACAATGAAGCGTTGAACATACTGAATTTGAAACGTGAGGACGTCATCCGGAAGTCGGCTCAGGAGATAGCCATGCGCAACGACCTGTTGCGTCGTCTGATTTGCGGAATGTGGGAAGATAAGAAGAAGGAACAGGAGGCACCGAAGTCCAAACGCGAGTCGTTGAAGATTTACGCCGATAACAAGGAGAGCTATTTCCAGGTGAAATATATGGAGATTACGATGCGCGGCAACGACGGAGTGACGATGGAGAAGAGGGGAGATGTAATCATGTTGAAGAACGTGACGGAATTTCAAGAGCTGGACACAGCCAAAACGACTTTCATATCCACCGTATCGCATGAGCTGAAAACCCCGATTTCAGCCATAATGATGAGTCTGCAACTTCTGGAAGACAAGCGTGTGGGAGGACTGAACCCCGAACAGGAGGAACTTTCGAGAAGCATTAAAGAGAACAGTGAGCGGCTGCTCAGTATCACGGGCGAGTTGCTCAATATGACGCAGGTGGAGAGTGGAAAACTGCAACTTAAACCGAAGATTACCAAACCTATCGAATTGATTGACTATGCTATCAAGGCCAATCGCGTACAGGCTGAGAAATTCGGAATACAAGTGGAAGTGGACTATCCGGAGAAAATCGGGAAGCTCTTTGTCGACAGCGAGAAAATAGCCTGGGTGTTGACCAACCTGTTGAGCAATGCCGTCCGTTATTCGTCCGAGGCCGGTCGTGTGGTCATCGGGGCACGCCAACAGGACGACAACCATATTGCCATGTTTGTACAAGATTTCGGAAAGGGCATAGACCCGCGTTACCACGAAAGTATTTTCGAGCATTATTTCCGTGTGCCGGGTACGAAAGTGCAGGGAACCGGATTGGGTTTGTCCATTTCCCGGGACTTTGTAGAAGCCCATGGAGGAACACTTACGGTAGACAGCGAATTGGGAAAGGGCAGTGTCTTTACTATGGTTTTGCCTTGCTGAGGAAAGAATATGTAGGAGTGGCATCCTTCTTTCGAAAAACCGCATGATTTTGCGGTTTTTCGAAGGAAGGATGTTTTTTATTTATAAAGACAAAATGATTTTTCTGTCCGAAAGACATAAGAATCAGGCTTTTTTTGTAAGTTTGCAATATACAAAACAAGGAGGAACAGTTTATGACTACAATGGAATTGAATGCGGAACTTTTCCGCCAGCTCAGTATTATTGCAGAGGACGAATCGTTGATGCGGAAGGCCGTGAAAGCCGTTACGCGCCTCGCCAAACAGAAAGAGACGGAAGAAACAGAGTATATCGGCAAAGAGGAAATCCTGAAAGGGATTGATGCGGGACTGAAAGAAATGGTCGAGAGGAAGCATAGTGGAAATAAGGCAAAGACGTTGGAGGAGTTGATCAATGAATTATAAAATCGTATTAGACCGTACTTTCGAGAAAGAAGTGAAGCGGTTGGCCAAACGTTATCCTTCATTGAAATCCGACATCAAGGCCTTGCGTGATGAAATTCTGGCTAATCCTACCGCCGGTACCGACTTGGGAGGAGGTTTGCCACCCTGCCCATGGCATACAACAACATGGGCATACTCTGCCTGCAGGAAGGAAACCGGGACAAGGCGGAGGTATACCTCACCATGGCTGCGGCAGCAGGGGTGAAACAAGCCGACAAAGCGCTTAAAGAACTGAAAAGGCAGGCGGGAAATTAAAAAGACGAAGATTTATAAATATATTAACTTATAAAACAGGCGGACATGAAAACAAACAATTATTTATGGAGCATGCTGGTAACGGCAACCTTTGTACTGACCGGATGCGGCAGCGATGAGAATGGAATAACAGCCCCCCTACCACAAGGAAAGACAGCGCAACTGGAACTGTGTCTGACGGGTAGCGGAGTGAATACCAAAGCCACAGGCGGCGCATTACCCACACAAGCCGAAGAGAATACGGTGAAGCGTTTCACCGTTGCCATCTTTAACAGCGACGAATCAGTAAATGCCATACAGACCGTAACAGATAACACCACCTCGGCAACAACCATCAACTGTACTCCGGCAACAAACTGTACGGGTATCGTGGTAGCCAACGCTCCCACAGACGGTTATTTTTCAGGCGTCCTGAATAAAACCGACTTCTTGAAGAAAACAATTACACTGGACGATGCCCAAACCAAGGATTGTCTGCCCATGAGCGGAGACGTAAAAGACGGTAGTGGCAACGCCACTTTCACACTGAGCGCAGGCAGCAACACCGGTATGACAGCCCAACTGAGCCGACTCGTAGCAAGAGTGTCTGTAAGCAGCATCAAAACCGCCTTTGACCCCAACGGACAGTACTCGGCGGCATCCTACGAACTGAAAAACATCTTTGTACGGAATGCGGTGAAAGAAGCTGTACCGGGCACAAGCGGGTACAGCACCACCAAAATGGAAACGCCGGCCTACCTCACCGGAACCTACACCGGCTCCAGCGGAACAGCGGCTTATCTGGCAAATGCAGTCACTCCGGGAGTAGACGTAAGTACGGAACATAAAACCGACTACTGGTTCTATATTCTCCCCAACGAAGAAACCACCCATACGGCATTGGTACTGGAAGGCACATTCAAGAAAAATGCAAGCGATGCAGGAAGCACCATCTATTATCCGATAATCGTCAACAAGAGCCAGACCGGAACAACCCTCACCGGAACTGCGGGTACGGGTACTTCGAATATTGCCCGCAACACTACCTATGCCATCAAGGCAACTATTAAGAATATAGGAACCGATGACCCCACCGGAGAGATAAACCCTACTTCGCTCGAACTGACAGTGAATGTAGCCAACTGGGCATTGGACATCACCCAAGATGTAACATTCGAATAAAAACCAAATATTCAAAAGTTCAGAACAACTGCCATGAAGCCTACCCGCATATTCCTATTCACTATATTGTATGTCAGTCTCACCTTTCTGCACACGTCATGCGTGCGGGAAGACACCGGAGACTGCATACAGTATGTGCTCGATATGCAAGCTGTAGACTCCAACGGAAACGACCTCACTGCAACAGGCGCTTTGCAAAAAGCGGAAGTCTATCTATTCGACGAGAAAGGGTTTATAAGGAAAATACCCGCAGATATTTCATCTGATTTGATTTTCGGAGATGATAAAAACAAAAGGCTTACCCTCGTGGTATGGGGAAATATAAAGGAAGATACCTTAATTGCTCCCGATATTCCCATAGGCACCCCTATCGAAGAAGCACGTCTCCAACTCAGAGAAGATACAGAAGGAAGTCATTTGCCCATTACAGATATTTTCTATTGCAAAAAGGAAGTGAACAATACAACTACAAGAAGTGGACAGGGAGAATATCTAACACTGGTTATGGAACGTATGTCGGCAAGTCTGAGTATACGTACCAAGTATCTGACAAAACACTGCCCGTATAATGGAAAACCGTATACGCTCATCGTCAGAGGTACAGGAACTGAAGTGAATTTTACAGGAAAGATTATCGGCAAAAGTGCAGGATATAAGCCCGCATCATACACAGACAAACAAGGAGATGTATATACACTTCCTTTCCGAATATTTCCTACCGCACAAGAAGAATACATAGAAATAGACATATACCGGGAACATGAAATAATATACACTATAACACAAGACAACAACTTCAAGAAATTACATGCACCTGCCGGTAAACAAACAGATATCAATATAGACTTTCATTATACTCCTCCTTTGATAACAATGGACGTACTGCCTTGGGCGAATATTCATCAAGATACAGAATTGTAAATGATAAAGTCATTTGAGTAAATTATATAGCAATATGAGCACCTCCACCTCTTTTCGTTTAAAAGTACTTACTGCATTATCATTAACAACTGTTTTGTTGATACAAGTAGTAATATACACTTCTTGCCAACAAGATGCTTGTATCAAAGATGCAAAAGAAGCATCTGCCATAATATACCTGCATGTAAAAAGCGAACAACAAACAGACGCAACAACACGAGTGGAAGAGAATCTCATCAAGGACTTACATATACTTATATATGACAACAATGGAAATTTGATTGCACAAAAATATACCACGAACAGTACAGTTACAATAAATACCCACAGCGCTACTGATTGTACCATTTATGCTATTGCAAATACAGGAACTCCGGAACTCTTCAACAGCTATGACATTCATTGGGAAAACAATCTGAAAAACAAGACTTACTCTCTCTATGATTGGAACAGTCTGACAAAAAACAATGTATTGCCTATGACAGGAAGCCAAAGCCACATAAATATAGCTACTGGAAACAATTCGCTTCCGGATATAACAGTAAAACGAATAGCTGCAAAAATCACACTAAATGTAAATATAGATCAAGGTTATGGAATCAATATTGACAGTTACCGCATTTATGGTCTCCCAAAGAAAACGTACTATGTATTACAACCGTTAGATACTGAATCCGAACAAACCGATACACAAACAACCCGGGCAAAAGATGCGGCTATCCCTTCCCAACCGACGGATTGGACAGACAGTGGAAGTATTTCCCTGAACTCCCCTACAAACATAAATACAATATTCTACATGTTCGAAAATCGAGCAGGAGTAAATACCACAATAACCCAGCAAAAAGACAAAATAAAAGCAAACGCACCGGATTCTGCAACCTATGTTGTAATTTATGGCAAAGCCACCGGATACAAATTTCTGTCCTGGGAAATATATCTTGGAGCTACCACTACAACAAATTTCAATATCAAACGAAACTGTAACTATACTTATAATATTACACTTAAACCCACAACTACCGACACACGGGTTACATACAAAAAAAACAGCATTACCTGGGCAGGAAGCAATATTTATTGGGATGGTAGCAAGCTTACATTTGATACTGCTATATCCAATGATTCCGATTTAAAACAAGGTGTACACTTCCGTTGGGGGTCACTAATAGGTATACCATCTTCGGGAAACTCTGCTCCAAGTGCATATTATATTCCGATATATAATCCTGCCTCTCCCCAAAATAGTACTTGGGATTACAAATCATACGACTTTAACTCTATTTATTGCTTTTACAATGAAGTATTAAGTAACAATATTGACCCAAACAATACCTACTTGAATGATAATGCTCTCAATACTGATGAATTTTATCAAGCCTATAAAGGTGATATTTGCCGATACTTAAGCAAGACCGGTGCTGTAACGGGCAGTTGGCGTATGCCTACTTACAAAGAGTTTGGAGATATTAACAAATATACAACAAATGGAAGTTGGGGCGACCTTTCTACCAACATTTATGGAACCAGTACTATAAACGGTTACAAAACTTATACATTCACTGATGGTATAACCCGTTTTCCTGCCTCCGGTTACTGGAATGCTGCTGACAAAAAACAGTACCGTACCGGTGCAGGAGGTTATTATTGGAGCAGTAGTGCATACAGCGGAAATACATCATCGTATTATTTAGGTTTCGCAGTTGGCTATACTCCACCAGCATCCGTAAATGCAAGGAATCACGCATTTACAATACGTTGTGTCCAAGATTAAACCATAGACAAAACCATCCGATAAGAATATCCCCTATTCAAATCGGAAATGTTTTGTTTGTTTGCTGTGTCTTCCCTGCACTGTGAAGTGCAGGGAAGACTATTTTATACAGACCTACATATCCAAAGCCGATATAATCGTAACAGTAAAACTAATACATATATATAACAGACATTTTTTCATGTAAGCTGCGCAATGCCATTAAAACGGCACAGGCCCGTCCAATCCCACCCCGCCAAACGG
>ENA-OPSF01001579-OPSF01001579.1-human-gut-metagenome-genome-assembly--contig:-NODE-1579-length-16932-cov-2.744445_pt1 | contig 16932 bp, 11 predicted proteins | sample MGYA00241452_ERZ501896 | MGnify/ENA primary metagenome ERZ501896 (study PRJEB25962, sample SAMEA2042111) | human gut metagenome | biome: human gut; feature: human-associated habitat; material: faeces... | reverse complement strand
AATAAAAAAGCGAGGGAACTTGGGATTCCAATCATTTCCGAGAAAGATTTTTTAGAGATGGTGAATGTATAAATAATCATGTTGAAATTACACTACTTTGATGATATACTATTAGTGTATTAAGAAAAAGAATAGTATATTGATTATGATGTAAACGTACATTTAGCGATCATTGTGAAAGCGCTGACAGATAATAAGAACCGTACTGCATCCAATGTCCGCAACGCCTTCACAAAAGGTAGTGGAAATGTTGGGACTCCGGGATGCGTTTCTTTCATGTTTGATGAGAAAGGACAGATCATTATTGCAAAAGAAGATTGCGATATGGATTCCGACGAATTGATGATGCTTGCTTTAGATGCAGGAGCAGAAGATTTTGTGGAAGAGGAAGACAGCTATGAAGTGTTGACAGTGCCGGAAGATTTCAGTGAAGTTCGTCTGAAACTGGAAGAAGCAGGAATTCCGATGGCAAATGCAGAGGTGACCATGATTCCACAGACATGGGTAGAGTTGACAGATGAACAGGATCTGAAAAATATTCAGAAGACATTGGATCTGCTTGAGGAAGATGATGATGTCCAGGAAGTGTACCACAACTGGGATGAATAAGAAATTCAGTTTAGAGTATAGCATGTAGTTATTTTGCAGCAAAAAGGAAGAAATAATACTACAAATCATGACTCAGTAATGATAGACAAAAACGAAATCTAATCATTCAGTTACGAATATACGAAATGTATAGTGGCATCTTTGGATAATGTATATTTACGCATAATTAATGTATAAATAATGTTTGAAGGAGTGACCACTATGCTTTTGGAAGATGTTTTAGAAGAATTTATATTTGATTGTAAATTACGCAGATTAAGCGAAAAAACCATAAAGGGATATAGGAATAACAATTTACGTTTCTTCACTTTCATAAAAAAAGAATATGATATTGATGATTTGGGGAAAATTCAAGGCAATGTGATTAATGCATATATAGCATATCTTACTTCAATTGGAAGAAAGCCGTCATATATAAACGGAATCATAAAAAGTTTTAGGGCATTTTACAAATATTGTGAAAATGAAAAATATGTTTCTAGGAATCCTATGAATAAGGTTAATTTCCAAAAACAAGGAAAAACATTAATAAAAACTTTTAATGATAAAGAAGTAAGAGATATGGTTCGTTATTACGGTAGTGTAAGATATTTAGACATTCGTGATAAGTTAATCATGGTTATGTTGCTTGATACAGGAATTAGAAATTCAGAATTATGTGGACTTTTAATGTCAGACATCCGATACGATCATATTCTTATTAGAGGAAAAGGAAATAAAGAAAGAGTGGTTCCAATTTCTCCTATATTGAATAAAATTCTTATAAAATATAAAAGGGTAAGAAATCTGTATATAAAAGATAAGTTTGCATATCAAACAGAATATTTATTTTTGTCACAAAAAGGTAAAAAGCTTACTCCAGAGACAGTGGAACGTGTCGTATTAGAATGTGCTGAAGCATGTAAAGTAAGGAATACTATTCGTAGTAGTCCGCATACTTGTAGACATTATTTTGCACAAGCTCAATTAAAAAACGGATGCGATTTATATACTTTATCGCGTCTTCTAGGGCACAGCAATATAAATATAACTAAAATTTACTTGCAGTCAATGGACGATGAACGTGTGCTTGATATGGGAGTAAAGACAAGTCCTTTAATGAATTTGTAAAAGTAAAAAAATGGGTAGTAGAGAAATTAATCTCCACTACCCATAAATTTTTATATTGATAATTAAGTTTTAGAACAGCTGAAACTTGTCGATTGCAACTCCCAGTTTACCTGCATAGCCATCTTGACCGCTATGTGTTTCATTGTCGTACTGCCAGTCGTAGTATTCTCTTCCTTCTAAAGTAGACACTCTGTACTGTGCTTTCTGCCAACCATACTTAGCTGCGTAATCAGATGGTGTGTCGTAATAAACCTGAATACCATCAATAGGTTCTCCACATCCTGCATAACCGTTATTGTGATCATTCCAATTATAGCCATCAACCCAAGGTAACCAATTTTTACCCTTAACATGAACTCTATATTTAACATGACCAACATTACACCTGATAGCAATATCTGTAATAGCTACACCATCACCTGCACCAGCCCAGTCATTTAGATCTTTTACAGGAGGATAATTCTTCCCCCCAGCCTTAACCTGATATTCAAAATATAATTTTTCACCTTTATAAGTAGGTTGTGGTTTAGATGGTTTAGACGGTGTAGGAGCAACAGTAGGCTTATTCGGAACTGGTGTATTCCCACCTTTGATTCCAAACGCTCCTAAGATTGCTCTGGCAACTTCATCCATTCGATTATTAAATACAGTAAGATCGTTTAAGTTAGAAATAAATCCACATTCTGCCAATCTGTACCCATATCCTCTGTTTGCCGCTACATTAACATTCTGCAAATCATTTCTTCCGACAATCTTGGACGCTCTGCCCGGAAAGATAGCTGCTAAATTATTTGCCAATGCTGTATCAAAACTATCCGGATCAAATCCACCTTTAATTACGATATGTGCTCCTCTTGCAGTTTCAACTCCGCTATCCATATGTAATTCTACGATTTGCCAATCTTTAGGAATATTAAGAGATGCAATACCGTTACTCTGATAATAATCCATGTTAAAATCTCCTAGAGTTACATTGTCTCCACCGATAGCTTTTACTTTAGTAGCCAATGCTCTTACTCGTTCCGCTTCTGAGAATCCATGACCACATGCTCCTGGATCTCCTGCTCCATGTCCTGCAATTACAAACAAATGTGCCATAGTAACTTCCTCCTTAATTTTGTGTAATATAAAAGAGCCATTGTCTACGGCATTTGGTAAACAATAGCTCTTTCTTAATTCAATATTCAGTTTTAAATTATTGAGTTTTATATGTAATTACTCAACTACTAAATCTCCGCATCCACATTCTCATAGAACGCGTGCGACTTCAGCTTTTAAACTAGCTGGTACTTTCTTGTAAGTTAATTTTCCATCAATAATTCTGTAGGCTAAAAATTCTGCCATGATAAACTTCTTCATTATTTTAAGTACAACAAAATAGAGTACGAAGACTCTCTTGTACTAAATTCGAACCCAATTAAAGATTCCTTTAAACGGGTTCAGTTATTTTATAAAAAATGTCTTTTTGCTTTTTAGTAAGATAACCAAGAGTGATAATATTATCCGTAATATTTTTATCCCACACTCCAGACGTTCCTGGATTTCAATTTTTGTTAAATGCGTAGATCCTTGGGTGTGTACCACTTTAAGCGGCAATCTTTGTCCGACCATATTATCGCCCCTCATTTATTAATAAATAAATCTGAAAGTATCAGACAACCATTTAGCAAAATTTTTACCAACCATTTCGTGAGCAGTATCATTCCAGTGACAATTATCTACTGTAAAATTATTTAGATTGCTTTTACAAATTCCACTAATTTGGTTATTGTCATATACTGGAATAGCGTACGTATTACAAACCTCTTTTATAATACGAGAAACATCCATAGCTGTATGACCGGCGTTATGTGGATATTTTGTCTGATAATGAGGAGTGATAAAAACGACAATACTTGTAGGATATTTATCTTTTAATCCTTTACATAGTTTTTTCAAGGCGCCGTATAAAGTATTTATATCATCGCTGTCACTTGTGCCAAAATCTACAGAGAAATTACAGTCGTTAGTGCCACCCATCACCACAACTAAATTGGCGTTTTTCATATTGAGGTATCTAGTACACATTCCATCTGTACCGGAAATCTTAGATCCACTAATACCATAATTAGTATATGATTCTATTCCTAAAATTTCTTTTACCCAATCGTAATATCCTTTCGTATAGTGCTGATTTTTTTCTGTCAAACTATCTCCCAATAATACCATAGTTTTACCTGTAAACACTGACGTATTTTCAATATCTTTACTTTCTAAAGCTGTTACTCTTTTGTCTATGGATATAGCCTTTTTTTGTAAATCATTTTGATACACATAACCTTTTACATTTTGTGCCTCAGATATTTGTATATCATTCTGATCTTGTCTATATAAAAGAATATATATTTTTAACTCGTCTCGATCGGATACAATTTCTTTTTTCATATAAGTTTTCTCGTTATACTGAGTTATGATTTTTTTAGTATCACAATCAAAAATATAAATAATATATCTATATCCATCATTAATTGTTAAACTCAAGACTGTACCATTTGGGAAATCGTCAGCATCGTCCGCGTATCTCGCACTCGATAAAAATGTTCTGTTATCACCCGTATAAATCGAAGGTACAGTGTTATTATCGGGAAATAATCTAGTATTATACCATTTTTTAAAAAATGGTAGTATGTTAACTTCTTCGTCAACGTAATTATACAAGGCTTCAATATCAGTGTTTGTTTTATTTTTGTTATCATCAATCTTTTGAGACAATTCGGCTAATACTGCCTCGTTTTTACTTACATATCTACAAGTAATATTATTTCCAAAACTTATAGGGATTTCTTCAGAATCGTTATAAACCATAATGAAAAACAACATGTTTTCTTTGTTACAAGTATATTGTATCTCTCCAGAGGTGTTTTTATTTTCAATAACATCTCCAGTTAGTTTATTAAAAACAGTAAAATGATACTTTATTTCAGTACTCCGCAATAAGTAGAATACATCACGTCTGCCATCTGCAAATATCCAGATTCTTGCGGATGTACTGATTCGACGGCAATATTTCTCGTCACATTTGTTAATCTCGGATTCACTGGTACGGATGCTTGCCCGAAATTGTTATCCCTGTCCATGCAAACAGATAACGGAACAATATACACTTCTGAATATCCTTTTAGCAAATTGTCTAATCTATTTTGTAAATCCATAATCTTACAATCTTCTTCGAATTGATATCCACTCATACTCGTATTGTATCCGTCTGAACCAGTGCTTCTATAGCCATCTTGGTTACTACGATAAATTGTATTACATACAAAAATAGGCATATCTGTATATTCCGAACGAATTAAATCTACTAACGTTTTAATATTGTTTGCATTTTCAGTATTATCTAAAGAAAGCCCGTTAGTCCCTAAAAAAATCTGAACTGCATCAGGAATACCAACTTTCGCTCCCTGCGTGTCAACGTAATGTTTCAAGCTGAATTTTGTTCCATCCCAGAAAGGATTATCGGAAGATTTCACAGTTTCAACACCTTGATAATTGTTGTCAAAAGCATAGTTGAAATCTGTATTATAAATTGAAGCATCCCATCCACTTCTTCCTTCATGTCGTATTTGGCTATCTGTTCTACCTCTAGTTCCAATGTACTTAATTTTGCTGTCGGATAACTTTTCAACCTCTCCAAGCCACACCTTTAAATTTGTAAGACTGTCACCGATCGGAATAATGTTTTTTGTTATCGTAATTTTATTTTCAACAACAAAAACCTGAGATGAACCTTTATAGATTACATTTAATTCATCGTCCGTAATTTCTAATGTGAGTAGATATTTCCCAGTAGTCTTTCCTTGTATCGAAACTTTTCTCTTATATCCAACACCAATGTTACCACCCCAATGGAAATGGTACTTGCTCGCTTCTAAGCATACCAAATCATTATAAAGCTCTATCGTTCTTCCAATAGCTACATATATTGTTTTTGGCAAATATACGTGAATCGGTTTTTGCAATTTAGAATATCGAACAATTCTTTTTGGATAAGGTTCGAAATATGGTTCATATTGTAACACATCCAGCCCTTTTATGATTGCTGGCTCAACACTCATATACGATTCCGCTGATGATACGATTACTTCTTTTACGTTGGAAGGCACTTTATAACTTGTTGCATTCACAACTTTTCCATGTGCTACACCATCTGATGCATATTCATCTACCCATCTAATTGTAGCAAGAGTCCTTGACGCACCTCTCCCATATTGCACCGTTAAAGTTTCGCCTTCTGTGACATTAATTTTGTTTGAATAACAATACGAAGGATCCTCATTTGCTACTCCATTGAAATGATATCCGCTTTTTACTTCTTTTAGTAAATTAGATGAATATATCAAATCATTATCTATGACATCATCAATATTAATTTTTTTGAGTTCTTTACCAACGGTTTGTGCATCTGCTGGAACGTTTGGTTTGGATAGAGTATTATCAACAGCATCCGACAAATATTCTTCTTTCGCACGATAATATGGTTCGTGGTACTTTTCGTATTTAACAGCTTCTTGGTTAATTGTAACTTCATATCCATTGCAATATTGATTGTAGAAAAAACTTGCAACAATAAAGTTAATTCCATCATCAACTACATACTGATTAATTTCTGATTTTCCTTTTGCTTTAACAGCTTTCTTTTCAGCATTAAAAACAGTCAAAAATCTAACATTTGTTGCTTCTAGTTTATATCCGCCAATTTCATTCCCATAATTCCTATAAAATCTAACAATATCTCCGCTTTTTACAGGGATGTAATCTGTATATCGATAAGATTCATTTTCTGATACAGTACCATCAAGACCCATGAACTTATTTGGTGTAATTTTTGATTCATCGCAAGCGTTTACAGGGCTGTATTTGATAGATGTATCATTCGAGAATGTACTTATATCTTCCTTTAGTCGTGTTATATCCTCTGAACTCTGCGTGATTTGCTGTCGTTCTGCAGCTATATTAGATGCTGTATTTCTCACCTCTTCTGCAAGCTTTGTAAATTCTTCGGAATGGTTATATTTCAGAGACTCTATCCACTCTTGCTCTGTTCCATGGAACCCAAGTCTGACTGCAATCTGATACGCACTTTCTCCGTTTTCACCAGTTACCTTTCCGACATCTTTTGTAGATTCGTCACTAAAAGTTAAAATCAAATGTCCAGAGTCATTAATTTGGGTTGATTTAATTGATAATCCGTCTTTACCATTAGTACCATTTGTTCCCGGATCCCCTTTATCTCCCTTTACCCCTTTTAATGCTTGTAACTGTTCTGGAGTAAAATCAGAATGTTTAAAAGAAATTTCATCTAATGATACTAAATCGAACCATTCTTCCGTACCAACATATCGCCACTGAATATGAGTTTGTGTTTTCTGTAATTCGATTTCTCTTCCATCCGCACCGCCAGAAGACTTTGGCTGTAATACCCACGTTTTGTTCTGCTCGTCATATTCATATGTACTTCCGTCTAACTCGTGTAGCTTACTTCCATTTGTAATTACCAAACCGTCAATAGTCCCAATAGGTTTTTCATCTGCTTTTAAACATTCAATCTCTAGGACTTGACGATTGTGATAATCGCCGATTTTATTTAATGTAATCATAAAATCCTCCTTATCTGTGATAAATAAGTGCAGCATTAAAACCGCACTTATTGTTACATATAGTTTTTATCTCATTACTACTTTTTGTTGTAAATTTTCTAGCATACTGGTTAATTCTTGAACTGTTTTTTCTAAAACAGCAACACGGTCATCCACTTGTAGTTTTTCAAAGCAAACAGTAATTACATCAAAATTTTTTTCTGTCTGATTCTCTAATATGATATTTTTTAATTTCATTTCAACCGTATATGAAATAGTTTTATTTTCATCTATAATTGAAAATTTATTTAAAACCTTATCTGCAAAATAATTTTTAATCGTTTCATATGTATACTTATCAAAAGTAAAGACACATGTATTCTCTTCTATATAACTAATATTTAATTCTAAATTTTCTTTTTCACCTATTTTTAAATACTGCATAATCATAATCTCCATTTCTATTAAGCTGTTCGTCTCCACATATAACATGTGACATATGGTTGCAAATTTGTCACTTGCGTATCGGCAGTTAAACCAGAAACCGTTGTGGCATGATTTACACGACTAGCTGGTATGTTAGTCTTTAAATTTCCATGACTAAAGGCGTAATCATACAATACACCGCTCTTATCAGTCGCATCATAACCAATAGAAGTTGTATCATTGTCAACAGCACCAATATTGGCAACTAACGATCCTCTTGTATGATGATGAGAAACTGTTTTGCTACCGCCTGTTTTATTTGATGAATTGAACTCTGCTTGATTTGTATCTACACCAACCGGAACTCTTCCAGAACCCCATGATTGCCATGTGCCTCCAAATGTATCACCGGGATTACTGTTGCTAGTAGTCATAACAATAGATCCAACTGGATGCATAAGCAAATACAAGCTTTTAACAGCATTGCTTAAAACTGTAAATGAATTATTTGAATTAAACCTTGACCCCCACGGTTTCCATGCTTTTGAGCCAACACTCTCAAAATACCTTTCAAATCCTCCACCAAAATATTCATAGATTATTTGTTTAGGATAATCATTACCGGTTCCATACTTTACTTCCATTGTAAATGCATAATTAGTCGGGCAATTTTTCAGTGTCTTAACTGTTGTATTCATTGGGCAGTAATAATTACCTATCGTCTTGTAATTATTCAAACCCGCACCAGCCGGAATCTCTATTCCACCATCCGAAGCATCAAGAGAAGCACGTTTATCAATTTGCTCCATAACATATCTACCTTTAGACTTAATATCTTTCTGTACTAACAGATTAGCTTTTGTGTCCTTCACGTTTCTTTCGTCGGGTGTTACCCCCATAAGAATATTACCGTTATCCATAATATTCATTGCAGACACACCTTGGTTTGCATTAGGGCTAATTGTATAAGACGTTACCTTGTCTAAAACCTTAAATTCAAAGGTATATGTTTTATTAATATCTAATGTTAAAAATTGTGGTTCATTGATAGTAATAACAAAATCTTCGCCAGACTCAGATGTTGTGTAATTATTTAGTTGTGTATAAGTTTCTGGGAATGGTTTGCCAGATTCAGCATATCGATATTGCAGATTTTGTATACTATTTTTATTTACTCCTGCAATATTAATTTTTGAAATTAATGATGTAAGCTTTAAAGATGTTTCCGCTTCAAATCCATTCAAACGATCAATACTAGCAGAAATAGCTGGAGTGTGATATGGGTATACGACGAAAGTTTTAGAAACCACTGCACTTGCATTACCACGACTATCTACAGCATCGATTCGAATGGTATATGTCCCCGCTGATTGTAAACTACCTATGTCCACATTTATATCGCTCAAAGAGTAATTCGATTTTTTGGATACTACTGTATTACCCGAACTTACAACAATATTGTAATATTTCATTGTTGCGCTATTTTTAGCAACTGCTTTATTTGCACTTGTGATTGTAATTCTTAAATTTCCAAAAAGAGAAATCATATTTTGTGCATTCCCGACTATACTTACTGTTTTGGAATCTGTATTTTGAAAGGTAAAGTTAGAAAACACAGGATTACTATTTGTTACTTTTGCAGTGCCTGAAACAGTATTTGTATATTCCCTTCCGTTCAAAGAAACTCCGCATATAACCTTAATTTTTAAAGAATTGGAATTAGGACAAAGAGAGTATAGAGTAGAAGAGTGACTTGATAAATTCCATGAATACGACGAAGCTTGGATATTGGATACAGTAGATATTTGTTGCCAATTCCCATCTGTTTTCTGAGCATAAAATCTCAAAAATGACTTATTATTTCCATAGTTAGAAAAGGAGAGAGATAAACTGCCACCAATATTCATACTTAATGATGAGTTAGAAATTCGTGCAATTGATTTCGTAGTAAAAGAAATACTATTCGATGTAGTATATAATCCGGAATCAGCTCTTCTGACTTTGATTTTGATATTATAGTTTGTTCCTGGAGACAAACCAGATATGGAAAATGTGCTCCCTGATGCATTACTCCACGTTGATCCGTTGTTTAAAGAATATTGCAGCACGTCACATTTTGAATCTGCTGTCCAATAGAATGTTGCATTATTTACCGTTGTCGCTGTATTTTTAAAACTTGTAATATTAGCATATCGTGGAATTTTTGTTAATGTGGCACTTCCACTTGCGCCTAAATCAGACGGGGAGATACCCGTATAATAATAACCATCAAAACCTATGTGCTTACTACCATCTCCGTTATGTGCAACTGTAAATGTGTGGCTGCCAACAGTCCACCATTGATTTTGTGGGTGGTATGCCCAATCAAATGTAAAATATTTATTACCTGTACTTTGACCATCACAATTAATTCTCCAATATGCATTTCCTTGATAGTTATATCCGATCATAGCATAATCAGTTCTTCTGATTTGAAAAGTAACAGTCACATTAGAACTATTTGCAACAGAACCATTAGAAGTATGACTCTGTATAACTCTTGCCTCATAAGGCATTAAATCACCTCCAAATAAAAAAGAACTGATACACTATCAGTCCATTTTCGTTTAATAATTATATTTAGTTTTAAGAATTTCCACCTGATTTAACAAATGCCAACCCTTTGACACCCATAGAAGAATAGTCAACAGGAACTATTTTTAAACTCATAAAATCACAACCTCGTTCAGCCATCAATCGTTTGGTGCGAACCATGTCTTCGTCCAAAGAAAACACTTTTACCCAGTCTTGTCCATTATTGTAGTATCCACCAAACTCATCGCCTGTAATAACCGTTTTATATCCTTTATCTTCAAGACGAGTCACAGATAATCCATCTCCATTAATATTAATCGCTGTTTCTTGTTCTGGAATTCCTTCACCTTTAACTCCAATAGAAGAGAAGATGAACTTCCATCCATTCGCATCTTGGATTTCTTGAGTCTGTTTTGCTACATCGCCTTCAAGCTTTGTAACTTTTGATGTAATGGTTTCTAAGGCAACTTCCAGTGCAGACTGATTTTCAGAAATTTGATTTTCTATATCGGGCAACATATTACCTACAATATCAGTAATGCCTTTTTCTGTATCGCCAACACGTATTTCAACTTTATTTTGTTTTACCGCCATTTCAGAAATTTTCCCTTGGGCATCGGCAACAGATGCGACTACTTTATTTATACCAACATCAATTTTTGTAAGTTGATCCGTAAGATAATCAGAATCATTTACATAATGTATCTTCCCGTTTGCGGTCTCCTTATAAGTTCCTTGTAATTGGCTGTCATATAGCGTATGCCACGACTTACCATCCTCTGAAACTTCTACTTTATTATTAAAGCATTTCTCTGATGAGTAGTCATGCCAAATTTGTATGTAATCAATATCCTTGTGTATCTTTCCTAGATCTAACTGCAAATAATGATCACCGGTAGAAGTGGTTGTGTATTGATTATCCGTTAATAAACCATCCGTATAATAAGAAGGATTTACTATATCAACATCTGACGTTGGTATAATATTCAACGCTATATTATCTACACCTACAATTACTTTACATTCCATCCATTTATTTTCAGTGTCTATATTGCTCCCGTTTAACCAATCCCTAATATATCTCACGGAAATGAGTGGCACATCTTTTTTCTTAGCAACGCTTAATTCAACTTTATCAGCCTTTACGGATAAATCCGCAACTTCACCTTTTACATTTTCAACAGTAACTCCAAATTCATTCACTTTCTGTGATACGTTAGAGACATCTCCTTGAAGATTAGTAACAGTTCCTCTGATTTCTTCGGCTGTTTGATTAAATGTAGATTCAATACTATCTACTTTTCCATTTGTTGCATATGTTTTTTCTACATGTTGCTTAAATCCTTCGGCTGTCTGCTCATTTTTAGCCACACGGTTCTCAAGAGCCTTAACAGTTGATCCATCTGCCTTTTTCTCTACCGTTGTTTTTACATCACTTACTTCGGAAGTTATTCTACCTATTTCAGTCTTTTGTTCGGCGACTTGTGATCTCAGTGTTTTGATAGTTGAGTTATCATAATTATTGATTTGTGTTGTAATATCATCTTGCCACACTTTATCGGTGATAGATTTTTTAACAGCATCTACTTTAGTTGACACACCTGAAACAGTATTTTTTATTTCTGTGATAGAGTTGTTGACCTCATCTAATGCAGTTAGTACAATTATAGTTTGTCTATCCAGTGTAGAAGTAATATTATCTTTTTTACAGATAGTACACCTGATCGCGGTAATTTCTTGTGTAGTGGGAGTGTAGACCACAGATGATTCCGCTGATTCTGAAATATATTTGCTATTATATACAGTCCCGTTTACAGTTTCTTCTATAATAAAAAGTCCTTCATATGGACTCAAATTTACATTTTTAGAATTTCTAACCCATGAATTAAATGTAATGGTGGTTGGATCCAAACTTCCATCTAGCTTTCGAGTAATTACTGAAACAGATGGTTCAATAGAATATAAATCGATATTTCCATCTCCGCCATCTTTTGTCTTTGACCACGTAAAAACTTTGACAATTTCTCTTTCTTTGATTGTAAATGTAAGTAGTATCTGACCAGATACAGTTTGATCACTTCCTAAATTACTTCCTTTTGCAACGTTTAAAATTATACGACCATCTTTTTTATCGGTTGCATTTTCGTTTGATCCAAGCGTAATGCCTGGTGGCAATACTCCGACAGAAACACTACAAGGAGATTTATCAAAACCAACATATCCCGCAAATGGAATCTCAATTAAAAAATTATCTATAGTCTTTCCGTCTGATGTACACGGTATATTCTGGTTTTCATTTGCAATAGAAATATTTAAAGATGGTTCACCCGGTTTGCCATCAGAGACATAGGTTATTGTAATTTGTCCATAAGCCTTCATGGAAACCTCCTTTATAAAATAGGAGAGCAGCATTACACCTGCCCTCCATTGATATGCTAAATATTAATATCCGCTTCACAATTAATTACTAAGTTTTTATTTACAATTTCCCTGTCTATAAAAATTACTTTTCCTTGTTTCCACGGAGCAGAAGTATCAAGTTCTACACCGTTAGATCTTCTATAATATTTATAAGTTCCTTTTGGTAGATCATCTCCGACAGCATCTTGCCAAATTGAACCATTATGTTTCTTTAGGGTAACGGTTTTTGCAGCTTTATCAATATGATAATAAAAATCTCCATTTTGTGCTGCTTTAGGGGCAGATGTAGAGAATACTGTCGTTTTAATTGGGTCAACTTCCTTTCCATTCAAATAAGCAAGCGCATATACTACTCCAAAAGAAGTTTCGTTAGTAAGCTGAGTTCCTACACTAGAAAGAACGACTAAATCAATAGGGTCATTTTTGTCTGTAACAGTCCAGTATGCTACGTACTGCTTTCCACCATAATTTGCGGTACATTTAAATGACGCTAATGATTCTACCATATCTGGAGTTACGGTTAATTTGTCCTTTGTTGCGCTTGGAATGTTTTGATAACTACCAGATGTAAATTTAGACCACTGATATGTGATACCATCTTTTACAATAGTAGAGCCGTCAGTGAGTTGTGTTTCAAGCACAACAGAATTTTTCCCGTTTATAATTACATCGCCCTGCGGTGCAAAGATTTGTAATAAAATAGAATTTGTTGCCTGAATACTCTTTGTCCACCCGAATTTTCTTTCAATAGTAACGCCTTCGGCTTTAAAACTCAAAGTAAAGTTGCCACTTAAATCAGATGCTGATCCAAGATTATTTCCTGCCGGAATATTAATTACTAATAAACCATCTGCATTTACTGTACCAGCTGTATTAGTTCTTACTGTGACTCCTGATGGGAGACTGCCTGGAACACACGTTACGGCGACACGCTTAATCCCTTTATATGCATAAAACGGAATATGAATTTCTTTTTGAACTTTAACAGTACCATTTGAATTACATGGGATAACCTCTGCATCATTACTCATACCAATGGAAATACCACCGTCACCATCATGTCCATTTTGACCATCACCGCCATCTCTAGTAATAACCACTGTTTGTGAATCCAATAATACTGTTGTTCCTCCAGAGGCATATAATTCACATTTAATGGCTCGAATTGATGTATTTGATGGTGTGTATGATTTACTAATCTCATCAACAGACGATGTGTATTTTACTGTTGCAAAATCTAAACCATCATTGGATTCGTAAATTTTAAAACGTCCACTGTAAGTAGTAGATGTTGTTTCTGCCCCTACCTGTTTAGATGCAGAAAAAGTTACATTTGATGGTGAAAAGGCATTTGTCTTGCTTAAATTCATAGACAAAGCTGACGCTTTTAATGAATAGATTACAGCATCACTTCCGTCCATACCTGCCTTCTGTTTGATAAGGGTAAATCTCTTCTTTAAAGTAGTGCTTAATTTTGTACAAGTGAATTCAACGTGACCAACATCAATATTGTTTTCCATTTTAGTTACTGTATATTTATGTCCTTCTAATTTACCAGTAACTCCTTCGCTAGGAACGGCGTCAACTGACCATTCAGAGGTCACATCCGTGCCTCCTTCAGAAACGCTAATTTCTGTTTCGGCTCCATTATAACCACCTTCGCCAATCACACCTTTAGAATTACATGGCAAAGTATGACTATCATTACTTAAAACAACGGCAACTGTGCTATTACCCGCTGCACCATCTCTAATTTTGGTGATTGTATGTAAATCATAAACGGAAGAATCGTTCGTTACTAATTTAATAACAGCAACATCATTGTTAAATAAAATTGATTCACTGGCTTTGATTTTAATAGTTGAACCATTAATGCTTGGATTATTTGTTATTGGCATAGCAACAAACTCTCCAGTAGCACTTTTATATTGCCATTGCGTAACACTCACATTTGTTAATGATGCAGTTAATGCAATAGTGTCTGATCCAACAAGAGATTGACTTGTATTGTATAAAAATACTGATTCACCAAGAATAGAACAATATTTAGCCTCTGTTGCTTGTTTAGATAACGAGAATGACATTTGAGCCTGTGTTTCTAAAGTTGCGTTTGTATTTGGAACCGTATATTGAATATTGGCAATATAAGTTAAAAGCCCACTTGAAATACTTCCTAAAAAATTTTGAGATACTTTTAATACTCCGTCTGAAACAATTTCTCCAGAGCCTAAATTTGCCGCCGGAGATGAACCTTCTTGTCGTTTCCAAGTCACTGTAAGACCTGTTTTCGGAAGCTGAAGTTGTTCATCGTTAAAATATATAATTGGTGTTAAAACCAAATTGTTTTTACTCCAATCTGGTGTATAAGTTGTTGTTTCGCTATTTGGATCTTCAATTACTGTCTGAGGCTGATTGCTTGTAAGATATACACTTAAACGACCGACATCAGTGACATCCGTAATTGTGATAGATCCAAATACTTTTGCTTTTGCCATATATATGTATCCTCCTTAAAATGTAGCTTCTGTAATAAGCTTTCCGTCATCATTAAAAAAGGAACAAGTAAAACTTGCTCCGCCCAGTACATCGTCTGATGTAATATGTAAATTTTTTATTCCATTTGTATGTGCTGCATTCCAATAGTGATCTCCATCAGAATCAGCTGATTGCCTTGTCCAAACAAAATGTGTTTCATCATACATATCTGTGATGTCACTTTGACCAAGATAAAGTGACGGTGTAAGAGTAGTGTTGATCATTCCTGGTCTAAAAATGGTTCCGTTAGATGAAAAAATATTCATTGTATAAGGTGTAGAAGTTTTAATTCCATCAATTTGTGTTTGCATATCCGACATGCTATTTTCAATTGTTGTAAAAGAGGCATTAATACCTTGTCCGTTTACAATTACATCTGATACATGTATCTTCCCATCCGCATCCTGTTCTACTGCCTGAAACGATAATTTTTCTTTGGAAATAGTATTATTCGCAATCATATCGTTTTTAATAAGCCCATCGCTAATCGCAGAATCTTTAATTCCAGCAGAATCAATAAGAACTCCCTTTCCGGTTTCATCATATAAACAGAAAGTGAAATTATTATTTGTATCTCTACCTATTTGAATGCGTACTACACCATTTTGATCTTTAAATTGCATTGTATTTCCTGCAATAGTCATTCCACCGTCTTCAGATTCAATATTAAATTTGTCTGCATTAATCGTTCCGGCTTTTAGCATTGATACTGTGATTTGTGACGCGATCAACTGACGAATTACTGCTTCGTCAATAATTACATTGTCTGCTGTCAATTTGATAATATGACCAAGTTCTGCGGATACATTGCCTGCCAACAAGTCATCAATATTACCAACTTTGGCTTGAAGTTTTTTAAAATCTCCAGACTCCGCAACAATTTTTCCAACAGAAATTAATTCTGCCTGTAAATATTGGAAGAAACCATTTTCGGCATGAATATCAATACATTTAATCATTTCAGCTTCAAGAGTACCTGGTGTGATATAGTTACCGCCTGTACCCCCGATGATGCTTCCTCCGGATCCGTTTACAATATTTTGAACTTTATTATTAAAAGCAGAAGATTGAAGTAATTTATTTAAAATTTCATATATATTACCATCTGATAGTTGAAGATTACCGGAAACATTATTTCGTGAACTCTCTCCGCCAAGATTAGAACTTGACCCAAGGATTTGCATAAAGTCATCTCTATTTGAAGTGGATTTAATCATATTTGAAAATGAAAGAGAAAAATTATTATCAAAGAGAAATGGATTATAGGAAATAGACATGACTCGTAATTTAACATAATAATCATCTCTTAATCCAAGCCAAATGAAGCTCCCATAATCAAGAGTTTCTGCATGTAATTCCATACCGCTTGCGGAAATAAGATTGTCTAAAGATGTCGAATAAATTGTTTGTGGAATGGAATATGTCTGTAATTCTTCAAGTGCCACACGACATAATTCACTTTGCGTTGTTACAATATCCGTCAACGAATCTTGATTGGTTGTGAAAATATTTTCGTTTGTATAAGGGGTTTGCTTTGTGATGTGATATAGTTCTGACAGTTCTTCTTTTGAGAAGCTACCTAATGTGTCATCCGACCATGTTTCAAGTGACATTTTTTGCGATAATGCAGTCCTTTTTTTAG
>ENA-OPSF01001578-OPSF01001578.1-human-gut-metagenome-genome-assembly--contig:-NODE-1578-length-16935-cov-6.351007_pt1 | contig 16935 bp, 12 predicted proteins | sample MGYA00241452_ERZ501896 | MGnify/ENA primary metagenome ERZ501896 (study PRJEB25962, sample SAMEA2042111) | human gut metagenome | biome: human gut; feature: human-associated habitat; material: faeces... | reverse complement strand
CTTTTTGAAATTCCTTAATTGCATTACGAGTAGATTATACTTCCGATAAGGAAAATTATCGTCACATGGTGAGAGAGGGGTGGAAGAAGGCTTTTGGAGTACAGAAAATACAAGGAAAATCACAAGAAGAAAACACCATATACATTGCGTATTTAAGGGCAAGATGATATACTGTACAACGTGAAAATTAATATACCACATAGAAGTAAAGTCGAAAAGAGGTTAAAGATGGAACAAAATCAAAGTTTGTATTCAATGGAGGCTCAGATCTGTCAGTTCAGAGATGAATGGCGTAAGACAAACAGCAGGATTGTCGGTGCATTTACACTTCTGATTCTGGCAGGGCTTCCTATCATATATCAGGATTATTATTTTAATATTCTGGTTGTAAAATATTATTATTACTGTGCAATGATTATCGGAATGGCAGCATTTACAGTTATTGCAGCGTTTGTTTATATTCGCCGGGACAGACTTCTTTATGGCGGTGAAGTGATGAAGACGATACGCAGTGAGATAAAAATATCATCTCTCACGATTGTAGACTGGGCTATGATTGCGTTCACACTGTCAGCGGTCATTTCTACCCTGCAGTCAGAATATTTTTACGAGTCATTTTGGGGAAATGAAGGCCGATACTGCGGACTGTTTCTGATTTTATTGTATACAATATGCTATTTTCTTGTAACCCGGTGTCTGGAATTTAAAAAATGGTATATGGATGTATTTTTAGGAGCCGGATTGATCGTCTGCCTTTTGGGGATTCTGCATTTCTTCAATCTGGATCCGCTGGGATTCAAAAAAGAGATCTCTCAGGATGATTATAATATCTTTGTATCCACAATTGGAAATATTAACACATATACGGCATATCTTGCACTTCCTATGGGAGCAGGCGCCGTTATGTTTGCCACGGAGAAGGACATAAAGCGCAAAATATGGTATTACATCTGTATGACATTTGCATTCATGGCGCTGATCATGGGAGTCAGTGATAATGCATATTTAACATTATTTGCCTTGTTAGGTTTTCTGCCGCTGTATCTTTTCAGAAGCAGAAAGGGAGTCTATTCATATACAGCAATTCTGGCTACGTTTGTGACTGTTTTGTTGGGAATTGACTGGATTGAGTATACGTTTGGCGAGCGTGTTCAGGAAATCAGTGGTATTTTCAATTTATTTACCCGCATACCTGGTTTATGGGCGATTGCTCTGGTTTTGTGGGCGTTGACTGCCGGGCTGTATATCTGTAACAGTAGAACAGAAAGGCAGGGACAGAAGAGAACAGAAAGCCGTATTTTATGGTATCTGTGGCTTGGACTGGTAGTTCTTGGGGCATTAGGAGTTGCATTTGTACTGTACGATGCGAACATAGCTGGAAACAGCGAGCGATATGGTTCTATTGCCAATTATGTGGTAATGAATGACTCCTGGGGAACAGAAAGAGGGTATGTATGGAGAATCGCAATGGAGATATACCGCGATTTCCCGTTGAGTCATAAATTGTTTGGCCATGGTCCGGATACATTTGGCGTAATTACAGTTCAGAATTTCTGGGATGATATGCTGAATACCACAAGCCAGAAATACGAAAATGTTCATAATGAATATCTGCAGTATCTTGTAACCATTGGCGCTGTGGGACTGACTGCGTATCTGGCATTCCTTGGAACCTCTTTTGTGAAAATGATTCGGGAAGGGTTAAAAAAGCCCGTTGTAATGGCTATGGCTTTTGCCGCAATATGCTATTGTACACAAGCTGTTGTAAATATTAGTGTGCCAATGGTGACTCCCATTATGCTCCTTATGATTATGATGGGGACGGCGATTATGAGAAAAAGAAAAAATGAATAATGTTTTACTAAGATTGGTACTTCATAAAAACAGGAAGTACCAATTTTGTCTTTATGGTAAAATATACCGTTTTTAATAAAAACTTAAAGGATTTCCAAGTGTTTTAGGTTATTGTAAAGTTGCGAAAAAGGGTATTAGATGCTATACTGTACAAAGGTTTATTATGCCTTTATCATATTAAAAACTCCTGGTTGCATATAGGGAAGAATTGAGTGAAATTATATTATGAAAGACAGAAAGATAAGAGAGCAATACAAACGTCTGATAAAATTAAGCTTTGCTGCTGTTATGCTTTTAGGATTATGCCTGCTTTATGCAGTAGTGTGGAGCGGATATTATAATGAAGCCATATTGCAGGCGCCTTTTTATCGGCGCGGTAACTGGGTAATGGTGTTGATATATGGAATCCTGCTTACATTTTTTATGAGTACATATGGAGGATTTAAAATCGGTTATCTGAAAAATGGTAATTTGATCTATTCACAGATCATATCAGTTCTTTTTGCGAATATTGTGACCTATCTTCAGATTGCAGTTATTGACAGGCGTTTTGTGAATCCGGTGTATCTTCTTCCGATGACAGCGGCAGAAATTGCGTTTATTGTAATGTGGACAATGATTTTTCAGACCGGTTATAGAAGAGTGTTTCCACCGAGAAGGATGCTTTTTATAGAAGGGGACAGAAAAGATTATCATCTTATGGATAAGATGAATGCCCGCGATGATAAATATCAGATTTGTGAGGCGATTTCCTACAAATGTGAGATGCAGGAAATAAAAAATAAAATAGATCAGTACGATGCAGTAGTATTGGGCGATATGCCGTCGCATGAAAGAAATCTGCTTTTGAAATATTGCTATGTGTCGGAAATTCGCAGCTACAGTGTACCAAAAATTTCGGATGTGCTGCTTCGCAGCTCAGATGAACTGAATATTTTTGATACTCCCCTTATGCTTTCAAGAAATATGGGGTTAAGTATTGAACAGCAATGGATTAAGCGTGCAGAGGATCTGGTGATTTCCGCGCTTATGATGATCTTGTTTTCTCCTGTGTTTTTAATTGCAGCAATTGGGATAAAGTGTACAGATCGGGGACCGATATTCTATAAGCAGGAACGTTTGACAAAAGATGGGAAGAAATTTATGATTTATAAATTTCGCACGATGATAGTAGATGCAGAGAAAACATCGGGCCCTGTATTGGCAACGGATAGAGATCCGAGAATTTTACCAATAGGAAGGCTCTTGCGTGCTACACGATTAGATGAACTTCCGCAGATTGTAAATATCTTAAAGGGAGAAATGTCAGTAGTAGGCCCCAGGCCAGAACGCCCGAATCTTGCTGCTGAGATTGAAAAAGACGTACCGGAGTTTGGATATCGTTTAAAGGTAAAAGCAGGACTGACGGGGTATGCGCAGGTATATGGAAAGTATAATACCACTTTTTATGATAAACTGAAGTTAGACTTGATGTATATCAGAAAGTATTCTCTGCTGTTAGATCTGAAGCTGATTTTGATGACACCCAAAATTATGTTTCTGAAGGAAAGTACGGAAGGTGTAAAAGAATGACAATGAAACCACGTATTCAGATTTTTGTTGCTTGTCATAAGCCCACATATGTACTGGATAATCGCTTACTGGTACCGATTCAGGTTGGGACAGCAAGCACAGAAGCCAGATATGAACGAATGGAATACGATAATAATGGGGATAATATTTCTGCTAAAAACTCCCAGTATTGTGAGCTGACAGCACAGTATTGGGCTTGGAAAAATACGGAAAATGATTATTATGGATTCTTTCATTATCGCAGATATATGTCATTTGCGAATATATATCCAGTTTGTGCTAATGGAGACTTGAAAGGCCGAAAAAAAGGATTTCCGTATATTGAAATAGATGATATCCGAGATGATTTAACAAAATTCAAATTGGATGCAGATTATATGGAGAAACAGATCGGTCAATACGATCTGATAACAATACTACGAGAGAAAATTGATACGACAGCATATAAACAATTTTGTCAGTACCATAAAGCGGCAGATTTAGAATGGGTACTGGACATTTTGAAAAGATTTTATCCGCAATACAATGCTGCAGCTCAAAAATACATGAATTCAAAAGAAGTATATTATATGAATATGTATATCATGAAAAAGGAATTGTTTTTCAGGTATATGGAGTGGCTGTTTACAATTTTGACAGAATTTGAGCGAGAAATTAAGAAGCAGAGGAAAGAGATAGAACCACGTTTGATGGGATTTTTGGCTGAACGATTATTTGGCATATTTTATACATACCAGAGAGAGAATGGGGCAAAGTGTGCAGAGCTTTCCTACCTTCGCTTTTACAATACGGAAATAGACAGGGATATGGGATCAACAGGCAGCGTCCGTTTTTTTAAATTAAAGCCCAGTAAGATAATAATAAAAATTGATATGAGGAAGTTAAATCGTATGTTTCCGCCGGGAAGCCGCAGAAGGATCTTTCTCCGACGTATATTTGTACGATAAGATAAATCTGTAAAGGAGTTATTTGGTTATGAATATATTTATTAAACGCTTAGAGGGATTTTATAAATATAGATTTTTAATGCAGCAGCTGGTAATAAAAGATATAAAGCTGAAATATCGCAGAAGTATTCTGGGATACTTATGGAGCATCTTAAATCCGTTAATGATCATGGTGATCATGGTAATTGTTTTTTCCAATATGTTTCGTTCGGATATTGAAAAATTTCCGGTATATTTGATTATTGGACAGACGTTATTTAACTTTATGAGTGAATCTACGAATCAGGCAATTATGTCTATTACAGGAAATGCATCTCTTTTAAAGAAAACTTATGTACCCAAATATGTATTTACCGTATCAAAAGTAACAAGTTCCTTTGTGAATATGCTATTTGCATTGGGAGCATTGATTGTGGTATTTATTGTCTGCCGCGTAACTCCCAATGTTTATTACTGTTTAATTCCGCTGATTTTGCTGCAGGAATATGTTTTTTGTCTTGGATTAGGAATGCTGCTTGCACAGGGATCGGTATTTTTCCGTGATATTCAGTACATTTATAATGCGATTATTACAGCATGGATGTATTTAACGCCGCTGTTTTATCCAATTACATTATTACCGGATGGTTTGAGACAGGTTGTTATGGTATTTAATCCAATGTATTTTTATATTGCAGAGTTTCGGCAGATTGTTCTTGAGTGCCGTATGCCGGATCCATATCTTCTAATAGCAGGAACGGTAGCAGCGATTTTAATGATTGTAATAGGAACGGCAGCATTTTTGAGAACACAGGATAAATTTATTTTGTATATATAATGAGGTGCGTATGAAACAAGAAGAGGATTACGTTATTAAAGTAACAGATGCCACAGTACGCTTTAATATGGCTTCTGAAAAAATTGATAATTTAAAAGAATACTTTGTAAAACTGGTAAAAAAAGAATTATTATTTCAGGAATTTTTTGCATTAAAGGATGTCAGCTTTAAAGTAAAACGCGGAGAAGCATGGGGGTTGGTTGGAACAAATGGGTCAGGAAAATCAACGCTGCTTAAGCTGATCTGTGGTATTTTAAAACCATATAAGGGAAGTGTAAAAATCAATGGAAGTATAGCGCCGCTGATTGAATTGGGAGCTGGGTTTGATGGCGAATTGACAGCAACAGAAAATATTTATCTTAATGGAGCTGTGCTTGGCTATAGCAAGGAGTTTATGGATCAGCATTATAATGAGATTGTAGAGTTTGCGGAACTTCATGATTTTATGAATATGCCTATCAAGAATTATTCATCTGGTATGGCGGCACGGCTGGGATTTGCAATTGCGACTATTGTCCGTCCGGAAATTTTAATCGTGGATGAAGTATTGGCAGTAGGAGATGCAGCATTTCAGGAGAAGTGCCAGAAACGTATGCAGGAAATGCTGGCAGGAGGAACTACATTACTATTTGTATCACATTCCATTGAAGATGTAAAAACATTGTGTGATCATGCAATTTGGTTAAATAAAGGTCATGTAATGATGCAGGGGAATGCAAGTGAGGTATGCAGTGCATATATGAAGAGTCTTGGGGTAGAAGAGAGGTAATTTATGAATCAGAAATCATTGAATCATGATCCAAATATTAAAATATATGTGGTATGTCATAAGCCGTCATATGTGCCGCCAAATCCATATTTATATCCAATTCAGGTTGGCACCGCTTTGGCAAAAGAAGCGTTAGAGGGAATGCTTCATGATAATGAGGGGGATAATATTTCCAAAAAAAATAAAAGCTACTGTGAACTTACCGCGCAGTATTGGGCGTGGAAGAATGAGGAAGCAGACTATTATGGCTTTTTTCATTACAGAAGATATTTTTCATTTGATTCTGAGCTGAATCGGGATGACGGATGGGGAAATATTGCATATGATCGGATTACAGAAGATGTAATCGATGAGTTGAGGCTTCAGCCGGAAGTGATGAAAGACCTTATTACAAAATATGATGTCATCTCTGTAAAAGGAAGGCGCTATCCCAGAATTAAGGAAGATGGAGTTTTAATGGATGTATATCATGAGTATGGGGCTGTTCCATTTCAGCATAGAGAAGATCTGGATATTACTTTACAGGTACTGGAAGAAAAGTATCCGGAATTTAAAGCGATTGCTCAGAGTTATATGAAGTCATCCATTGCCCATGAGTGCAATATGTTCATCATGAAAAAAGAAGTTTATCATGCATATTGTGAATGGCTTTTTGATATTCTGTTTGAAGTTGAAACGCGGATTGATACAACGTGGTACAGTGTGGAAGAATATCGTGTGATGGGGTATTTAGCGGAACGGTTATGCGGTATCTACTATATGTATTTAAAGCAAAAAGAAGGAATCCGTTCATTTGAATTACCAAAAACACTTTTCCACGATACAACACCGAAGTTGGTTTTAAATCCTATATTTAAAGAAGGTGTTCCGATTGTCTTATCTGCAAATAATAAATTTGCTCCATATCTGGATGTAATGATTCAGTCTATTATAGCAAATGCAAGCCCAACGCGACAATATGACATAATTGTCCTGTTCAATGATATTTCAGAAAAAAATCAAAATAGAATCAAATGGGGGGCGAGGAAACACAGCAATATCTCCATTCGGTTTATTCGGGTTTGTGAGTATTTTGATAATGAAAAACTGTTTGTAGATCAGCACCTGTCTGTGGAAACGTATTACCGCCTGATTATACCGGAGATTATGCCGGCATATCACAGGATCCTTTATCTGGACTGTGATATGGTAACAGACCATGATGTGGCAGAACTTTATGATATAGAATTAAATGGCTGCATAATCGGCGCCGCCAAAGATATCGATGTAGCGGGCCAGGTGAATTTAAAACAGAATAATTGGGATCGATACGCAGTGGAAGAACTGAAACTGGCTAGCCCGTATGATTATTTTCAGGCAGGCGTCCTGATTCTGGATCTGGAACTGCTGCGCCGGACAGCATCTTCGGAGGAGATGATCCGGATTGCATTGTCACGTTCCTGGCGCTGCCATGATCAGGATGTGCTGAATATGGTCTGCAAAGGCCGAGTACATTATATCCCACAGAAATGGAATACGCTGATGAGCTGGAAGGAGCCGGGAAGAAGCCGGATGGATATATTAAAGATGGCCCCCAGAAAGCTGTATGAAGAATACATAGAAGCAAGAAGACAGCCGTATATGATTCATTTTGCAGGGTATCAAAAGCCGTGGGATGTAGCTGACTGTGACTTTGCGGAGTATTTCTGGGAGTATGCGATAAGATCTCCTTTTTATATAGAGCTTTTAAAAAGAAATATGAACTATTTTGAAGGCGAGAGGGTTAATGAAAGCTCATCAAATATACTATCATCATTAAAGCAAAACAAGTCTGTTCGGAGAATTGCAAATAGTATGCTCCCAATTGGAAGCCATCGAAGAGAAATAATAAAAGCAGTGTTTAAAAGAATTTAATCTATGTGGGGTAACATATGGCCAAGATATCAATATTGATACCTGTATATAATGTTGAGTTATATTTGGAAGAATGTTTAAACAGCGTAATTCACCAAACTGAAAAAGATCTGGAGATAATATGTGTTGATGATGCATCTACTGATCAATCTTTAAAAATACTTAAAAAATATGCTGAACGGGATACACGTATTAAGATTATTACGCATTCTCATAATCAGGGGCTGTGTAAAACTCGAAAGGATGCGGTTTTAATAGCTCAAGGTGAATATATTATGTTTCTGGACAGTGATGACTATTTGTCATTAAATGCCTGTCAGGAACTTTATAGAGAAATTGTTGAGAGAAATGTAGACTTTTTACAATTTGATACGTTTTTGGTCCCAAATGAAAAGCTATCATCAGATGTTATTGAATGGACAGAAAATTTTTTAAAATCCACACCTGAATATATAACAGATAAAAATCTTTTACATGCTGGTTTAATTGAAAATAAATTCAACTGTAATTTATGGAATAAAATATGGAGAGCAACTATTTGCAAACGTGCATATTCTAAAATTTCAAATTCATATTACATTTCATCAGAAGACAGGTACGCTACCTTTTTAATATCATATTACGCACATTCATGCTCAGGTATCAACCGGCAATACTATTATTATCGTATTGGAATAGGAGTAACCGGTGGAACACTATTAGATATAGGACGATTCAAAAATCGTTGTATGGGGGCACTGGTTGTTCAAGAAGTTAAAAAATTTTTAGAATCTCAGGATAGCTACAGTTTATATATAAATGAATTCAATTCTTTTAAAGATGCAATTTTATGGGACTGTATTGATTGCTGGTATAAAAAACTGGATAGGAGTAATCTTTATGAGGGTTACTTATTATTGCAGAAATATTGGGGAAATAAATCTATTATTGACGCTATAGGTAATCACTATTTTGAAAATACTACTGATTTTTTATATTTGCTGCATTATGCCTCACAAAATAGCTGCGCTGTTTATTATAGGTTTATTGGATATACAAAAATGGACCGTATATTATCATCTTATATTAAATATTTAACGCAAAAAGGTATGAAGATCTATTTAATCACAGATGAGGATGCACCAGAAAAATCCAATACCTATATGGAACTGCCATTGTACCATATTTATGCTTCAACAAATGCTAATTGGAATAATTACAAGCTTCGATCAGATGAGATAATTGATTTATGTCAAAAATTAAAATTAAAAGAGATATATTATTTATCTCCAACTTCTCATTTAGCAGCTTTAGATGAACTTACTTTAACTTCAGAGGGTGTTTCATTTTCAATTTGTATGGATGAATATACTTTAGACTTAATAAATAAAAATTCTTTGGATGTGGAAAAACCAAAAAATTTTTGGACAAATATATGCCAGCTGCGAATTTCAAAGAATAATGATCTTCGCTGATAATACAGTAACTTTATATGAGGTGTTAGTGTGAAAGAAAGTAGAGGAAAGCCATAGATTGGCGCACTTGAATAAGCTGTCTAAAGCAGGCAACTTTTTGAAGTGTTATAGAGTTAGGAAATTAGTTCAAGAAGCGAATGGTTCATCAGGAGGAAGTAATCCTTCTCGTTGCAATAGTTTCTTGGCTTGTTTGATAGCCTTCGCCTTTTGTTTTTCAACAAGAGCTACAGGCATGTCGATTTTGTAAAGATCGCTCGGATTCCACTGCTCACCAGTAGACAGCATCTGGTAGATGGCGGTAAGAATCATACGGGCAATAGCGATAATGGCTCTTTTCTTGCCACGACGTTTAACAAGAGATTCATATTTCTTTTTGTAGTAAGGAGATTTGTCAGATTTTACGGCTGCATGAGCACACTGTACTAATGCAGGTTTGAGGTAGACTCCGGCACGTGTAATCCGGACAGATTTCTTCTTACCAGCAGATTCATTGCTGCCAGGTGTTAAACCAGCCCAGCAACATAAACGTTTGGAACTTGAGAACTGAGACATATCAGTGCCAATTTCGGAGATGATAGTGATTGCACTATCACGTTTGACACCCGGAATGGTACAGAGGAACTGGACAGCATTTTCAAAATCAGTGTTAGAAGAAATCATATTTTCTATCATTTTATCAACATCATTGATTTCGGCTGTGATATAATCCATATGTGCGCGGACAAGGCGCATACGGTATTTTTGGGCATCAGTCATCTGATATCCTTCGACGGATTCTATAACAGCATCTTCTTTGGATTTGAGGCTCCGAAGAAGTTTTGATGCGATTTCTTCGTGGTTAATGGATGAACCCGATTGTTCAAGCAGATAGTCGATAATGGATGTGGATGACTTCCCAAAGATATCGGAAACAACAGAATCTAATGCAACATTGCAAACAGTAAGAGCATTCTGATATCTATTCTTTTCACTTGAACGGCAGGAAACAAGCTTGTAACGATAGCGAGTGTATTCCCTGAGAATACGGACTTTCTTGCAGGGAATATAACTGCCTTTGACAAGTCCAAGACGGAACAAATCCCCAATCCATTTAGAATCTTTTGTATCATCTTTGTTGCCTTTCACCGCCTTTACCCATTTAGGATTGGCAATGACAACATTGATATCATCTTCCAGAAGATTAAAGACAGGAACCCAGTATTTACCTGTGGATTCCATGCAGACATCATGGCAATCATTGTCGAGAAGCCATTGCTTGAATTCAAGAATTGAATTGTTAAAGGTGGAAAAACGCTTCTTTTGGTAAGAAGGCTCAATGCCGCCGGTAGTTTTTACAATTGTGGCAACGAGAAAAGATGTGTGAACATCGACACCACAACAGGTTTGATAAGTAACTTTCATAGTCAGACTCCTTTCGTGAATGATAAGAAGCCATTGACTGAACTGCCACACAATTAAACGAAAGGCTTAAACAATTCTTAGTGTACGGATTCATGATGCCACTTATTTGTGCTTGAAAAGGTAGAACTTACACTGATTAATATGCTGTCTAAAACGAAGGAAGTTATTACAACTCCTCCTCCCGTGCTTTGTAGTATAGCTTCTTGCAAACTATTTTACAGCACAGTATAGAGAGTTGGAACACTTTCATTACTATTTGTGCCGCCAGCCGAAGGCGGCGGAATGGAGATTAGTATGATAAATTTAAATAACTACAATTTTAACAAACTGAATCATGTTATTTACTATGAATGGTATTTAGATATTCGAGCAGGAGGACCAACGGGTTATTTGGCAAATTTATTAGATGGCTTAAATCGTATTGAAAACAACACGAATCCAATGATTTTTTTTGATACTCTTCCTAAACAGCCACCTGCACTTGAACCAATAATAAGCGGTAATATAAAAACTATTCATGATTTTTTTTATAAAAGTGAAAAAAGGAAGTCATTTTATGTCAATTATATTTCTCGTTATCAAAAACAAAAATATACAGAATATTCTAATTTCTTAAAAAATATTGATAACATGTATTGCAATCCTGATCTTTTAAAAAATATCAATATAAATAGGACTAGAACAATACATGTACATACAGTGGGCGATGCTGTAAAACTAAAAAATTCTTTAAATAGTGCCGGAAACCGTTCAACTAAGATCATGCTTACATGTCATACTCCGGAAGCTCCTTCTGATGAATATTTTAAAGCCTATTTAGAAGAGGGCCATAATTTAGACCGTGCAACAACTATAAAAAATTTGTGGAAATGCATAGAAAAAAGAGCTTTTGAAAGTGCTGATATTTTAGTTTTTCCAAGTATAGAATCTATGGAGCCACTATCTTTAACTATGGACGGATTTTCAGAATTATCAAAGAAAAAAGATATCCGTTTTCTTCCAAGCGGTGCTAAAGCTCTCAAATCTGTTTTAACTAAAGAACAGGCTAAGAAAAAATATGGTGTGGAAGGAAAGTTTGTAATTGGATATGTAGGACGTCATAATGAAATAAAAGGCTATGATATTTTAAAGTCTGCTGCTGAAAGGGTACTCAAAAAAGACAAAAATATTTGTTTTTTAATTGGAGGTTCTCAAGGAAAGACATTTAATGCATTAAATGATGTAAATTGGATTGAAGCCGGATGGGTTAATCCGGCTGACTTATTTATGGCTTTAGATGCTTTTGTTTTACCGAATAGAATGACCTATTTTGATTTAGTTCTCTTGGAAGTAATGTCCATGGGTATACCGATTATAGCCTCGAATACTGGTGGAAATAAGTCAGTACAAAATGCTACGAATGCACTTGCTCTTTATAACGATATCGATGATTTGGTTCACACCATTTTAAATTTTAAGTCAAAGGATGCAGGGGAACTTGAGTGTATTAGCCAAAATGTGTACTCAGCATATATGGAAAATTACACACCCGAAATATTTGCAACGAATTATTTGAATTTAATCAATCAAATTTATGATGACTACAAGTTTTTTAAGAAGGGAGAATGTTTATGATATCTGTAATATTGCCAATTTATCATGTAGAAGAATACATAAAACAATGCGTATATTCTTTAATCAATCAAACGTATAAAGATATTGAAATAATCTGTATTAATGATTGCGGCTTAGATAATAGTATTACTCTTGTTAAAGAATTGCAAAAAAAGGATTCACGAATCCGCTTAATTAACCATGATGAGAATCGTGGATTAGGCGGTGCCAGAAACACTGGAATTAAGGCTGCCAGAGGAGAATATATAACTTTTATAGATAGCGATGATTATTGCGATAAAACTATGCTTGAAAAATTATATAAATCAATAAATGATCTAAATGCAGATGCTGCTGTTTGTGGAGTAATGCTCTCATTTGAAGCAGACCACACACAAAAAAAACATACTGCTTTTCATTATGATGATCTGGCCGATTTAACCCTTTATGATATAAGTAAATCCAAAGAAATACTAACAGATATGTGGCCTAGTGCATGGAATAAATTATATAAGACAGAAATTATAAGAAAATTTAATATTTTATTTAAAGAGCGTATTTTATACGAAGATCATACGTTTTTTTATGAATATTTTAGCCATTGCAATACATTTTCATATATTGATGAGCCTTTATATTTTTACCGTCAGCAGCGTCCCAATAGTATTACTACACAATCTGTAGGACGTGAACAGGAAATTTTTACAATTTTAAACTATATTCAATCAATATTTAAAAATATATATGATAAAAAAACGCAGGAGTTGTTATTTAGGAAAATTGCAGTTCGCCTTCTCTATGAAAGAAGATGGGTATTCAACCAAAGCGATCTAAACTATTATAAATATTTATATGCTGTATCTGATTATTTAAAAAAGTGGACTAAGGATGAGTTATTTGAAGCTAAAGATGTATTTATTCAAAACAATGATCCCTTATTTTATTCGCATGAACAAATCGCTGCTTTAGAAAAAAGGAATTATATACATCCACCAAAACAACCAATTTTAAAAAGGCTTATAAAAAAGACACCACTAGCCCAAAAATATATTCGCATTAAGGGGATTATCGGTAAATATAAAGATGATTTTTATTGGTATATTCCTAAAATTTATGATAGGCAAGATAACCTTGAGAGAATGATATATCAATACGAAAATAATCAGGAACACCTATCCGCTCTTTCTTTAAATGAAAAAAAATTGACTGAAATAAATGAAAATTTAAAGCTGTTTGATAAACGTTTTTCTGAACTGGAAAAAAAGATACATTTATCTAAAACAAAGCTTGATGAAGCCTGGTGGTTATCATGGAATATTAAAGATTCCATTTCTCAAATGCAAACAGATTCGCCCGAATCATCTGAATGCTTACTTCGGTATTATCCAACTTGGATCCCCTGTGAATTTCCAAAATATTTTCAGGGAAATACCTGGTATTGGGCAGATAATTTTAAAAAATTTTATTTGTTAAATCACGATACCGTACAGAAGGATTTAGACGAATTATATGATGGTTTCTCAGAAGCAGACAAAGTATTTCTGAATACTTTATGGGAACGAAATGTAAAAATACTTCCCTTGTCGAAGTATACTGCAGAAAATATGTATTTATTAAAGACAGATGCTCTTTTTTCTAATGATGAATTAGAAGAACAACGCCGTATCTTCAGAACCTATAATAAATGTATTGAAGCCTATATTCTTCCAACAAACGAAGTTTACGAAATTCCTGTATTTTACTATCATCATGGTTTAAAGAAATTATCAAGACAGTTGCTGAACAAAATAGCCGATGGGGATATTTTAGATTTAGGAGGTTTTATTGGTGATTCAGCCTTAATTTTAAGCCAATATACGAATAGAAAAGTTTTTACAGTTGAATTGAATCAAACAAATTTACAGAAGATGGAGATGGTTTTAAAAACTAACCACATTACAGATAAGGTTGTTCCCATAAATTGTGCTGTTGGAAACGAAGATACTGTACATAAATATTATGGCGATAGTTCCTTCAGCACTCTGTACTCTCAAAATGCAGATTTATATAAAGAGCAGGATAATATCTGTGTCTATAAAGTAGACACATTAGTCCATAACTATAAAATATCTCCCAATTTTATTAAATTAGATGTTGAAGGAGCTGAATACGAAACTATATTAGGGGCGAAAGAAACCATATGTAAGTTAAAACCAGTTCTCTGCATCTCTATTTATCATACTGCAAAAGATTTTCTCTATATTAAACCATTAATAGAAAGCTGGAATTTAGGCTATAGTTTTCATATTGAAAACCATAACCCGTTTGATCCTGTATATGAAAAAATGCTTATTTGTATACCTGATAATTTATAATTAAAATTAAAAAAGCTTGGAGACATAGATGAAAAAATATACCGGATTGAAAAAGATAGGAATTATAACCCTTTGTATTTGCTTATCCATAGTTTTCTATATATTAAGTAATACTTATCAAAATAATGTTGAAATTGGTTCGCCAATTACGTTAAAAATAGGAGAAACAAGTCTTTCTATTAACCTTTTACAGGATGATAACCTATCTTTTGAGTTATTAGAAGCTAATACCGAAGCTCCGATTTCTGTTTCTTACAATACATCGATACCTATAGAGCTATTTATCAATGATAAAAAACTAAAGTCAGAGGATGAAATCGAGCTTTTAAAAATAGGAAAGGAAATTTACTTAAATTTAAAAATAATTATAGAAAATAATGTATGGAATTATAAAATCAGAACACTCCCCAAAGATTTCCCATCTATTCAATTAACGGAGGCGCCCCATTTAATAGGTGATTTTTATGGTGATTTAGCTGCAACCTCTCAGAATCAAAATTATTATATCTATAAATTAGATACAGATGGAGAATTGAAATACTTTAAAGCCTCACCCCATATACTTCGAAATTTCAAAAAATGGTCTATTGATTCTGAAATTTATTATTCATATTTTGAAGAATATCCAGAATATAATAATGTTGCTATGGGTGGATATTCTTCTGGATATTATAAAGTTTTAAATTCAAATTATAATGTGATAGATACTGTGGGAATTTCAAAATCAGACAATTTAAATATAGGCACCGAGTATGCGGAACAGCATGAGTTTATTATGATTGCTCCAGGTCATTATATTTCAACTGCGTACATTATCAGGAATCCGAATAGTTCTCACTGCAAGGGAACATTGACACCTGGGACAAGGGTTCTTGCTGCTTATTTACAAGAAGTTAAAAATGGAGCTGTCATTTGGGAATGGATCAGCACAGATTATCCAGAATTTTATGATGGATATGTGGAAAGCAATAATTATGAAAATGTAGATTATATGCATTCTATTGATTACTTCCATTTAAATAGTGTGTTTATAGATCCATCTGATAACAATATTATAATGTCTGCGCGTAATCAAAATGCCATAATTAAAATTGATAGATCGGATGGTCATATTATCTGGATTCTAGGGGGAGTAAATGATCAATTTGGTTTATCAGAGGAACAAAAATTTTCCCGACAGCATTTTGCTACATATGTAGAAAATGGTAACTTATTATTATTTGACAATGGTTTTGATAAAGAAATTTCAAGAGTAGTTGAGCTCACATTAGATGAAAGCGAAAAATTGGTTAAAGACTACACAGAATATGGTTTAGGTATATTCGGTCAATATTGCGGTTCCGTTCAGAAGCTTTCATATGACCAAGCTATTTACTGCATTGGATGGGGATATAAACTGGGATCTTACGCACTGATGTCACTTGTAGATTTTAATAATGGACAAGTGCTAAGTGAATTAATCGGGCAGTCTAATGAATTACAATCATATAGAATATGTTTCTATCCATAAATTATGTTATCTTGCCTTTTAGCTATGTTATCATTATTTTATGAGTATAAATAAAATAATGGAGGATTTTATTATGGCAACATCAGAACCAATCAGAAACACAAATGATATTCAGCGTATAAAGCAATATTTATTGATGCGAAAACGATGGCGTGATTATGCTCTTATTACAATGGGGTTAAACACTGCATTGCGAATTAGCGATCTATTAAGTTTAAAATGGGGCGATGTGTTTAATTTTCATAAATCGGCTTTTCATCAGCACATATATCTATATGAGAGAAAAACACATAAATGTAATATTGTATTATTAAATACATGTATTATTGAAGCGCTAAAATTATTAAAGGCTAATTTATCAGATGTAAAAGAATCTGATTACCTGTTCCAGAGCAGGCTTAAAAGCTCACGTCCCATTCATCGCAGCCGCGCATACTCAATTATTCGTGAGATTGCGGATAATCTTCAGCTTGAAGGTACGATTTCCTGCCATTCATTGCGTAAATCATTTGGTTACCATGCCTGGAAGACAGGACATTCACCAGCAGTCATTATGGAAATATATAATCATTCCTCATTAAATGTAACCCGACGTTACTTATCAATCAATCAGGATGATAAAGATCAGGTTTATCTGAATATACTTTTATAATTCTATACAGCCTTTTTACAATCATTTAAGAGCCGAAAGATCGAATAGCTTTCGGCTCTTATTTAGTAAGCGCAAAATATTGCTACGCTGCCCATGAATCACGCTTGCACCAAAATGAT
>ENA-OPSF01001558-OPSF01001558.1-human-gut-metagenome-genome-assembly--contig:-NODE-1558-length-17055-cov-12.377118_pt1 | contig 17055 bp, 16 predicted proteins | sample MGYA00241452_ERZ501896 | MGnify/ENA primary metagenome ERZ501896 (study PRJEB25962, sample SAMEA2042111) | human gut metagenome | biome: human gut; feature: human-associated habitat; material: faeces... | reverse complement strand
TTTTAGATGGCAGCATGATTGCCATTGATACCATCGCCGTGGAGAATGAGGTTGCTGACAATATGTATCAACGGTCAGAACTGGATTATCTAATCTACAATGATCCGGTTGGATATGCAGACTTGATCTTGAACGGTGATCCCGAAATTTATCTAAAAACTGTAACTGAATGTAAACCCTTAGATTAAAACTCAGCCCTCTGCCTTTTCCTTGGCAGAGGGCCGTTTTTTGCTTAACAGTTATTGAGCATCCCTTAATTGCTCTACAACGCTGCATTTCGCTGCGTTGTCATACATCATGCAAGGAATCAGCCACCCCAGCAGAAGAAATACCGGAATTGTCAGCAGGACAGGCAGAATGGTGAATCGATACTCAAAGAACCAGAACATACTGCCCAGCATTTTTCCTGCAAGAGGTCCCACCGCCAGCGACAGAATAAAGGCCGCCGCTACGGAGGACATTGCGTAAAACAATCCCTCGTAGATCAGCATGGTTTTGAGCTGCCGGTTCGTCATTCCTACAGCCTGAAGCACAGCAAATTCACGGCGGCGGGAAAGAATACCGGTCATCATGGCGTTGAAGAAATTTAAGAGTCCCACCAGCCCGATGATAGCACAGAGAATACCACCTATCAGAAGGAACATCTGCCGGAACTGAGCAAATTCAGAGCGAGCCGTGGCCTTGCTTTCATACATCAAGGGCGAAAACTCACCGGCAGTGAGCTTCGATAGATATTGCTCTGCTTCGGCCTCGTCAACTTCGTCCGCTGTGTCGAACAGGTAGAGCATCGGAATGGCTGCACCACCGCTGTCCCTCTGTGCGGTGTCCACAGACAAAACTACGTCATATCCAATACCACTATAACGATAACTCATGGAATTCGGAAGTTCTACCAAGGCGCAGACCGTGTACTCTACATCTCTGGCTCCATACAATTTTGCCTGAAAGTACTCCTCCGGTGTATCTTCGGTGAGTTCCCCGGTGCGGCTGTCGATATATTTCACATCGTCCGCATAGGTAACGGTGATCGTGTCTCCCACCTTGGGGTAGTATTCAAGATTGGGCAGATTACCGTAGTCATCTAAGGAAACCGCAATGGCAATGGCGTTATTGTCCGGCTCCAACATGGGAGAAATATCTCCGTCGAATACTTGCAGCTTGTCAAACAGACTGTTATCCAGAGCCTCGATTCTGGTATCTCCCATCACCATATTGCCCCGGTGCTCCAGACGGCTCATATGGCTGTCCAACTGCTCGGCGCTTTCGTACCTTGCATAGTCCTGCCGCAGAGCATCCTCCGTCATCCACAGATATGCGGGTTTTCGCACAGCATATCCCGTGCCGGAAAGACTGGCCTTTGTGTTTGCTGCGATCTCTTCGATTTGTTCTGGCGTGATGAATTCATCTGCCGGGTTGTAACGGAAATAGTCGGGCGTGCTGACGATAAAATCGGCGCAGGTCATGGCGGATACATACTTCTCCATGCTGAAGCCGCCCACAAAGGCACACAGCGCATTGAACAGTGTCACCGACAGTGCCAGAGACACCACCACCAGCACCGTCTTTTTCTTGTTTCGTCCCAGATTGGCAAAGGCCATCTGATGGAGCTTTGCTCCCCGGATGCTGCGCCGTTTTTTCTTGGTCTGCATCACATCCGTATATTTGGTAGCCTCCACCGGAGAGACCTTGGCTGCCATTTTTCCGGGCTTAGAACAGGACAAAAGCACCGTCAACAAGGCAAACAGCATGGACCCAAGGAAGATCACAGGCGAAGTGCTGATGGTGGTGATGCCTGTATCCAACTGGATGGAGTGCAAGACAACAGGCACCAAAACAGCGCCGATGCCGTAGCCCAGCAGCAGCCCCGCCGGAATGCCGATCAGACAAAGCAGAAGTGCCTGCTGGCGAATGATGCGTTTGAGCTGCCGGGGCGTTGTGCCAATGGTTTTCAGAAGTCCGTAAAACCGGATATCCCCTGCAACAGAGATCTGAAAAATGTTATAGATGATAAGATACCCCGTGAAAATCACCAGCAGCAAAAAAGCTGCTATGGCGATCATCAGCTCTGGATCGAGCTGCGACTCCAGCTGGGATGAGGTATATCCCCAGTTGACGCCGATCCGGACGCTGTTGGGATCGGTATAGCTGTCCCATGTGTAGCCAAGATCGGTATCCACCTGCTCCATCTGCCCTTGAATGTTTGTGCCGGAGGCCAGCATGACATTCAAATCGGTGCGGAAAGGCTGTAAACCTGTTTTCACTGCCTGCGCTTCGATGTCATCTGCGTAATCACGGCTGATGTTGATGTAATGAACAGGCATTAGTTCATCATAGTCCCAATAGCCCACCAGCGTAAAGGTATCTGTTACAGTAAAGGCGGTTTGATCCTTGTCCGTAATGGAATAGGAAACCGTGACCTCGGCGCCCAGCTCCGGCGTTACGCCAAGCAGCTGCAACGCTGCCGTATCCATGGCTACCTCTTTGCCGCTTTCGGGCATCCGTCCGGTAGTAGGGGTTGCATAGCTCCATTTAGTGCAGTTGGCATCCATGTAGCTGATCTCTGCCGGTACTTTGGCAAAGACCCCCTCCGCAGTGATACCGATTACCTTCCGTGTCCCCGCAGCCTTCACCTTTGGGTGGGCAGCGATGCGTTCCGCCTGCTCGGGGGAAACATCCTTAAAGGTGCCATGCGCATAGCCGCCTACCTGCCGAAACTGGTAGGTTTCATAGCTGGCGTTCAGTGACAAGACAATGGTGAACATGGACGTAAATAGCAGCGTTGTCAGCGCAATGGCAAAAATAGCGATCAGATTGCGGCGACGGTTCGCATAAAGAGATTTTAAGCTGAGCTTTCGAATACATTTTCTGTTTTTGACATTCATCGTAGCCACCTCCCGTTAGTTCTGGGAGACGATCCGACCATCTTCGATACGGATAATGCGGTCTGCCATCTGCGCAATTTCTTCGTTGTGAGTGATCATTACGATTGTCTGGGCGAACTTTTGACTGGTGACTTTCAAAAGGCTCAATACATCCTGGCTGGTTTTGGAATCCAGATTGCCGGTGGGTTCATCTGCCAGAATGATAGCGGGTGCTGCCGCCAGCGCACGGGCAATGGCTACTCGCTGCTGTTGACCGCCTGAGAGCTGATTGGGCAGCGCATCCAGACGATCATCCAGCCCAAGTGTCTGTACAATCTGCTGTACGAAATCCTTATTGACCTTGCCACCGTCCAGCTCAATGGGTAGAACAATATTTTCATACACATTCAGCACCGGAACAAGATTATATGCTTGGAACACAAAGCCGATTTTCCTGCGGCGGAAGATGGTCAGCGCTTCCTCCTTCAGGGAGAAAATATCCTGTCCGTCCACCATGACCGTGCCACTTGTAGGGCGATCCAGCCCGCCCAGCATGTGCAGCAGCGTGGATTTGCCGGAGCCGGATGTGCCGACAATTGCAACAAATTCGCCCTTCTTTACACTTAAATCAACTCCATCCAACGCATGAACTGCGTTATTGCCGGAGCCATAAATCTTTTTCAGGTTTTTTGCCTGTAAAACTTCCATAAATGAGTACCTCCATGAAAAAATCTGTATGTATGAAAGGAAATGATCCTTTGATACATACAGATTATCGCATAGGAATCTTTCCACATTCTTTCCGGCGGAAAATGAAATCTAACAGTTTTGATAGAATTGTTGTTATTTCGGCAGAAATATGGAAAACGTACTTCCTTTTCCCGGAACGGAAGCAACCTTGATATAACCGCCCTCGCCGGATATGATCTGTCGGGCAAGGTATAAGCCGATGCCCACACCTTCTTGTTTCTGCACACTATTTGAGCGGTAAAAGCGAGCAAATATCTTCGCTTGCTCACTTTCCGGGATGCCTGAACCGGTATCCGATATATCGATCCTTGCAAACATTTCATAGCTTACGGCAGAAATAGTAATGGTGCCATGCTCTGTATATTTGATGGCGTTGTCTACGATATTAGCCAGCGCTTCCGCTGTCCATTTGAAGTCGAATACAGCAAAAGCATCTGTATCCTGCATTTGCAAAGACAATCCTTTTTCAGAAGCCTTGGCAGTATATTGTTCTACTACGCTTTCAAGCAGCGGCTGCAGCGCTGCTTGCTGAGGGGAGAGTGAAATGATCCCGTTTTCCAGTCTGGAAAGCTTTACGAGAGAATCGATCAGAAATCGCAGCTTTTCCGATTGTTTGTACAGCGCCTCCACATTTGCCTTCGCCGATGCAGGCAGAGTTTCCTCCTTCAGAAGCTCGCTGTATAACAGCAGGTTTGCAATCGGCGTTTTCGTCTGGTGGGAAATGTCTGCAATCAAGGTTTTGATTTTGTCTTTTTCCTGCGCTATATTTTGAGAAGATGCTTCTGCTGCGGAAAGATAGTGCGCAAACTTCGTTTCCAATGCAGACAGCTGGCTTTCATCAAAATTGTTTTCAGAAAAGGAGCCGGTCATGGCAGCGTCTAGCATCCTTTCGATTTCTTCCATCGTTTTTCTGGCCTTTCTCCGCTCCCATAACACAACAGCTGCCGCCGCCAGAAAACACAGCAGTATGATCACAATGCCGGTTTTATTCATCTTTTGTCACCCAGCTATAACCGATTCCATAGACGGTTTTAATATATTTCTGTGCACCAAGCTTATCCCTCAGACGCTTGATCGTAACAGACAAAGCATTTTCATCCACATATTCTGCGCCATCTGTCCAGATCCGGTCGACAAGGTCTCCACGGGTCATGGTTCGGCCACGATTTTCAACAAGCAGACGCAGTAATTTTTGTTCTGTTTTACTCAATTCCACTTTTGAATCTCCCACATAAAAGGTCATAGCCTCAAAGTCAAAGTGAAATAGATCCATATGGAACGGCGCATTTTTATGGTTTGACGCTTGCTTTCGCAGTTGGGTATTCACCCTTGCCCGCAAAACCGAAAGAGAAAAGGGCTTGGTAATGTAATCATCAGCGCCCCTCTCCAGTCCGTCTACGATGTCCAGATCGGTGTCATTGGCAGTCAGCAGAATAACAGGAACCCCGGGCGTGTTTTCCTTGATCTCCCGGAGCAGCTCAAGCCCACTGCCATCCGGCAGATTGATATCCAGCAGGATCATGGATACACTCCCGCAAAGCAATTGTTCTCTTGCCGCTTTTAGATCATGGCAGGATATAATCTGACGGTCATCTGCTTTCAGCGCTTTGCCTAAGCCTTGATTCAAACCGATATCATCTTCAACAATCAGTAATTGCTCCATATATCTCATGATCTCCTCCCACGGCACTCACCATCTGTCGCAAATCCTGCTTCCCACCCAGATGATGGATCCTGTAACATGCCTCCCAGGATAAAAAGGCAGAATTCACATCTACATGAAAAATAACTTTTTTCATATTTGCTCCTTTAAATCGAACTCCTGTTCTGTTTATATTTTAAGCATTTCGTTTCCAGATGTCAATATGGGATTTTCAGGCAAAAAAAGCGGCTGACCTTTTCGATCAACCGCTCATAGATATTATTTCACACATTTAGCATTCTGCTATGCCAAAACTCTGCTCCGCAAGATCCTTATACTTCCCAGAGTCCCCGCTGTCTTCCCCTTTTTACGAACCGCTCCTCTAAATCAAAAATAGTATACGGCGGCTTGTATGGCTCCTCGATATAACTCTGAAGAGCTCTAAGCTTGTCCCAATACTGCGGCAGGTTATGATAAATTGCGTTCAGCTCCCGCAAATTTTTATTCCGGCAGCACCAGCAGCTTACTCGGTCAAGAATAGAATACAGCTCTATGCCTCCCTCCTGCCAGCTATATCCCTTCGCATAACAATACTGAAGACACTGATATTCAGTCCAGCCCCATTCGACCAATGGATAGCTCTTTCCCTTTACCCGGCCAGATTCATCTGCTGCGATTCCTATGTACTCCACCGCATTTGCTCCAAGCGATTTTACATATTTTTCGCAGGCATTGATCTTAAGGCGTGTCATCCAGCGGCATGGCCCACCGCACCAATAACTTCCATAATGCGATGATCCATCCCGGCACTTGATCCGACGAAGGAGCATTTCTTCCAGGAAATGCCTTTCCGGCTGTAGAATAACAAGCTCGCACCCATACTGCTCCAATTCCAGTCGAACTTTCTCTATATTTTTTCGGATGCATGAAAACTCCATACCGGTATCAAAATAGACGCAGTTCGTAAGTGGCCAGCCCTTTTCCATAAGCCCTAAAACCATTGCCATGGAGTCCTTTCCTCCTGAGATAGAGGCAACATATTGTTTTTCTTTTTCCATAATCACCATATTCCAGAACTGGATATGGCAGCACCTGTAGCCTCCCATGCTACTAATCATTCCTGATCCTCACGCTGTTTTCAGGTGCTTTATGCGAAGTACAACACTCTCATCGCAACCTGGTCTACCAGGATCTGATTATTTTCCTTTCTCTAAGTTTTCTTTCCCATCCTTCAAAACGAGTTTTCCCGTACCAGCAAAAGAAATCTTCTTAAATCCCACAGAATCGCAAAAGAATAATTCTTTGCCATCGATCTGAATAATATCTCCTACTGACATGGAACGCATCTTTTTTCTATTGGGACGATCTGGACGATTTAATCGTTCATACAGACCTTCCATAACTACTGATATATTCAGTGCCGTTCCTTCCTGCTCCTTCACTTCCGTCTCATAAACAATTTCATAATCCGTACGAATTGGATTAAGCTTAAATTTCTGAAGCTGCTCCAGTGAAAAAAACATCATTTTTATCCCACGTTCATTATCCTCTTTCAGCATCAATATCTCGATCTTCATAATCTTCCTTTTCTCTTTGATAAGCTCTACTCCAGTCAACCGGCTCTCCAAAATAGGCCGGCGTCATATCAACACCACCATACCCTTCAGGGAAGCGCTCTGTAATATCCGGTATATACTGCTTCATTTTCATTCCCCTTTCGTAAAATAAAGAAGGCTCCTAAAAATCAGAACCTCCTCTAATATGTACATATTTAGTTAAATGGCAACCCCTCATCTTCTACACCATTCGGTATTGACATAAAGCCATCACCGATCGGCTTTCCCATTTCTGGTGCCGTTTTTCCTCCCGCTGACGTATTTTTACTATCAGCAAATTCCTGATCATCTGCGATGATGTCTGTGGTATAAACACGCTGACCTTCTTTGTTGGTGTAACTGCCTGTCTGAATACGTCCGGACACCAGTACACGCATCCCCTGACGAAAATACTTTTCTGCAAACTCACCTGCTCTGTCAAATGCCACGATGTTAATAAAATCGGCTGTCTGCTCATTTCCGTCCTGGCTCTTTCTTGCTCCTCTCCGGTCAACGGCCAGTGTATATCTGGCAACTGCCATGGAGCGCTCGCCCTGAGTGTATCTGACTTCCGGATCCCGGGCCAAACGACCCATCAATATAACTCGATTCATGCTTTATCCTCCATTTCATTATTTTTTATTCTCTTACAGAGGGTTCCTCAAAAACAATTCGTCGCTGACCGTGGAATTCATCTCTATGTCCATAAAAGGCCAGTTCTTTTCCTTCCCGGTAGGTACGCACAAATTTAGAAAACTCTATATATTTCTCAATCTTTGAGTACTGACCACTAAAAATTACAAACAGAAACTTTTCTTCTGTCGCTATGTCCACACAATCTGCTTTATAGCATTTGTTACCTGCAGAAAGAGAAGATGCAAAACGAATTTTATATAAATTCTTTTCTTCCTTGCGCTGCTTATTCCCATTCTGTCCTCTGCGCTGCTTGCCGCTTCGGATCTGACTGATGCCAATCTGGAGCAACTTACAAGCATTTTTGAAACTTTCCGATTGCGCGGCCGCGATACCTGTTTTTAAGCCAGACGGCTTTCCAGTATCTTTAAGAACAATGATATTGCTGCCTCCAAGCGCAGACTTTCGGATCAAAGCATTGCGTTCATCATCATAAATAATCAGAACCGTCTTAGCCACTGCTACAAAACGCCCCAATACTTCCTGGATACCTTCATACGTGACTAAATTATCATAATTTAAGACCCCGACTACGCTATTCAAACGTTCTTCCAGGCTTTCAACAGGAATATACGTTTCATTTTTTTCATTCTTCTTAAGTTCCTCTTCTGGAAATGGTGCCTTCAATTCACTCAGCACCTGATCCAAAGATTTTCCATTCACTGTGCCTTTCATCGCACACCTTCCTCCTCTATTTTTGAAAAAAAATAGCCAATGTAACATTCACATTGACTTAATCTAAGAATCCCATTTCAATACAGATGCAGTCACAAACCCACACTCCGTAAAAATAACTTGCATGAAAAGATATGGTTTAATGGGAGTATAACATTGCCATCAATGCCTGTCAACAAATCTAAGGCCACACCAAATTCTCGGTGCTACACTTTGACTTTTGTATTCTTAGACTCTGATAGAAGCTTTCCAAAATGCAGCTGACTATTTTCAGCCAGCTGCTAAGTCCGTAAAATCCGCATTTAATCCGGAAATAACACGAAATACTTCTTCTATTTTTCTCGCAGGAGAACATATTATTTCCATAGAAAGCATACGCTACTGCTGCTATCTTTCCCTTAAGGAAAGATGCTTTTAGAGCAGATGACTGATCATCATCCAGTGCTAGATAATTTTCCGTTAAATCTGCATCTTTTTAATTAACGTATAATCATCCAGATCCTCTTCTTCATCCTCTAATGAACACTTTTCCCCATGGAGTTCCCGGTACGCACACACTCCGTCTGGGTCAAATTCTGCAAGCCGGTCAAGATCAAATGATACCTTTGAAAAAGTACAGTATCCTGATAAGGCTGTTTCAGGTAAAATTTTTCCCAGTTGATACTTTCTAATGAACTGTAATTTGGACTCGGAATAATTGTGATCAATGAACGCTTCATTTTCCTTTACAGCTTCACGAGGCAGATTTACAGTCAGATCACCAAATGGCTCCCATGCTCCGTATTCTTCTTTGTATAATCCAATGTAAAGCCGTTTTCTGTCAATATAAGATAATACTCTTATGAGCAAATCCTCATGGCCCGTTTCCCTTAATTAAAGATATTGTTTGGTAAAAAAGAAAGGTCAGTCGATTTTGCCGATGAAGCGGTAGTAGATTTCTACTTCCTGCTCACGGCTTCCGTCCTCGCCCTTGACAGCTTCGTGGACGGTTATTTTTTCAATTAGAGTGTTCAGAAGTTCGGCGGTCAGCTCCACAGGGTTGACATACTGTTTCATCAGGGCAATCCACTTTTCAGCGTCCGCTGCGGTCTGTACGGCGGCTTCCATCGTTTCGTGAAGCTGCCTTATTTTTGTTTCAAGCTCCCTTTGCTCGTTCTGGTACTTCTCGGACAGCATATTGAAGTTATACTCGGTTATGCGTCCGGCAGACCAGTCCTCATACATTTTAGCAAACAGCCCGTCAACCTCGGCTTTACGCTTTTCCGCCTTTTTCAGCTCCGCAGCCTGCTTTTTCTTCGCAGAGTTTCTTTCTCTGTCGCTGGCATTGAGCAGCCGTTTCAGCAGCTTGTCCTCGTCTTTCTGTGCCAGCATAGACCAGTATTGCAGTCTTGCAAGCACATAGGCATACAGCACATCATAGCGGATATAGTGCATGGAACACTGGCGTAATCCCTGTCCGTACTTACTGCAATGGTAGTGTGCATAGGGATTTTTGTTCTGGCTGTTTACACCATAAGCCAATGACCATCCGCAGTCCGCACATTTTACCAGCCCGGAAAATATCTGCGTTGTGCCATTCTTCTGTCGTCTGCGTCTGCTTGCAATCAGCTCCTGAACTTTTTGGAACACTTCTTCGGAAATGATGGCTTCGTGGGTATTTTCCACACGATACCATTCTTCCTGCGGCTTCCGCACCTTTTTCTTGTTCTTGAATGAAATGTTGCTTTGCTTGTTGTGAACGCTGTGACCGATGTAGGTTTCCTCTTTCAAAATGCTCTTGACCTGTGCAATCGTCCACGCATAGGCTTTTTCTGCGGGCGCACCGGCGTAGATATTGGCGAAAGTCCCGTATCTTTCATAGTTCAGCCAGCCGGGGGTAGGTACTTTTTCCTCCACCAGAATCCGTGTAATGCTGGCGGCTCCCCTCCCGTGTACGGCAAGATCAAAAATCTTCTCTACAATCCAGCGTGTTTCCGGGTCGATCAGAAGATGACCTTTTTTGTCCGGGTCTTTTACATAGCCCAGCGGTGCATAGGCTCCATAGTGTGCGCCATTGGCAAATCTTGTGTGCATGGCAGCCTTGACCTTTTTGCTGGTCTGTCGGGCGTGCATTTCATTCAGGATGTTTAAGAACGGGGCAAGCTCGCTTTCTCCGTTGATGGTGTCCACATTGTCATTGATGGCAATGTAGCGTACTCCCTTGCTGGGGAAATAGATTTCCGTGTACTGACCGGTCAGGATATAGTTTCTTCCCAGACGGGATAAGTCCTTTGTGACAACGCAGTTGATTTTCCCGTCCTCGATGTCATCAATCATCCTTTGGAAGCTTGGACGCTCGAAATTTGTCCCGCTCCATCCGTCGTCAATGTACTCGTCTACAACGGTCAGCCCATGCTCTGCGGCATACTGCCTAAGCATCATGCGCTGGGTCTGGATACTGCCGCTTTCCCCCTGTAATTCATCGTCACGGCTCAATCTCAAATATAGTGCAGTGTTATAAATCGTTGTATTGTATGGTTGTTTCACGGTTAAAAATCCTCCTTCTAAAAGAAACAACCCACGCTTATACAATACTCGCTGGTACAAGTATATCATAAGCGTGGGCTGATTGACAGTCGTTATTCCGTATTTTTTCAGGAAGCGGCGGCAGCGTGCTGGATCACATCTTCCAGCAGACTGTCAAGCGGCTTCCCATCCTGTGCGAAATGCTCCGATACCTTGATACGGACTTTCCCCATGACAAAATACTGGGTGCCGTCTTTTTCGGTAAGCAGGGTGCCGCTGCTTTTGTTATTGCTCTCGTTTTTGCTTTTTGCCATAGGCAGTTACCTCCATAAATGAAATATGCCCGACAAGGGAATGTCAGGCAGGTTTACAGCCGCAGACTGTCTTCATGTCAACCAAACCGTGTCAACCGGCAGAAAAGACTTTGAAAACAATCCACAGGCGCTCTATTATTACTTTTTACTTTTTCTTTGATTTCTTGGTTGACATGGTTGACAAAGGAGAGAAATGCCCCAAATATCAGGCTTTTCCCCGTCAACCGGCTGTCAACCAAAGCGTCAACCAAACTGTCAACCGGTGGCTTTTCAGAATGGAAGTTCCATTTGCCGGGCTTCTTCTTCCGTGATTTCCTGAAAACCGTCCCCCTCCGGCGGAGCTTGGTTGACACGCTCCCAGCCTTTTTGAGAACCGTATTTCTTATACCGCTTCGGGCTTTTGTAGGCTACCCAGCCCTGTATGATGCCGCCCGCAATGCCGGTATTCATAATCTCGCAGATTGCCCGTGTCTCCCAGTCTGCCGGGGAATTTAAGTTCCCCAGCGCTTCCTCATAAAGCTGCTTGGAACATACCCTGTCGCCGGTGTAGTCCTCCAAATAGGCGTAGATCATGCCGGCCTGTGTGTCTTCCTGCATAAAGTCCTGCTGGTGGGCGTTCAGGTATCGGTTCATTTCCATGCTGAATGACAGCTTATACTTCCCACTGCGGTAAACCGTCATGGCTTCCGCCCACATCTGTTCGATATACGCCCTCGCCGCCGCTTCATCGTCCAGTATGTGAACCTCCGCCCGTTCCGGGTACACCGTCACGGGGAGAAAGCGCCGGTTGCCGGTGCGGTCACGGGGCAAAAAGTCCTGCCGGTTGGTCGTCCCTCCAAATACACATTGCCGCAGCCGGTCTGCCGGATGTGTCTCATACGGCACTTTGTAGGTTTCTTTCTGGCGGCTTAAGAATGACTTGATTTCCTCAATACTCTTGGCGTTGGCTGTGGCAATCATCTCCGACATCTCGATAATCCAATGCCCTTGCAGCTTGCGGTACACATTTTCATCGTCCAGCTTTTTCAAATCGTCTGAAAACCATTCGTCCCTGCCTGCCAGCAGCCGGAAAAAGGTAGATTTCCCGGCTCCCTGACCACCAACCAGACAGAGCATGACCTCAAACTTGCTCCCCGGTCTGAATACCCGCCGGATGGCTCCCATCAGGAACAGTTTCAAGGCTTCATAGGTGTATTCGTCCGTATCGGCTCCCAGAAAGTGATGCAGGGCGTAACGGATGCGCTCTGTGCCGTCCCATTGCAGGCTGTTCAGGTAATCCCTGACTGGATGGTAGCGGTTTTCATTGGCAACAATCTTGATGGCGCTCTGCACCTTTTTCTCGCTGGTAAGCCCGTAATTTTCTTCCAGATACAAAAGCAGGTAGTTCATGTCCATGTCGGTCAGCGTGGTACTGGTGCGCTCCCAGCCCAGCGGCTTCACAATGTCAATCTGCTCCGTCAAAAGGTTCAGGCGCAGCGCCCCACGAAACAGCGGGTCACGCTGGAACACCGTCAGGCAGTTTCGGATGCTGTTCTTCACGCCGCCTTTCTGCGTCCCCTCTAATGTCTCCCGGATTTCTGCTGGTGTCTGCGCCGGTTCCATTGTGTCCATCGTCTTTTTGACCGCTTCCTGCGTTTCCAGCGGCAATCTCTGAAATTCGCTGTTCAAGCCGCAGCACCTCCTTTCCCTGTGCGGCGATCAACGCCGCTTTTTCTTCTATTTCTCCGTATAACAAAATATCCAAAAGGTATTCTGTGTAGCTTATCCTCTGCAACGCTTCCACAAAAAGAGGATGCCAGATGGCATCCTGCGGCTGTGGGGCGTATGCTGTTTTCCAATGCTCCAACAGGCGCAGATAATCGCATAGCACCCGGAAACAATACCGTTCCGTTTCCTGAAATCTCTGCTCCGCTGATTTTTGTCGGGGCTGTGACCTGTTGTGACGCTTCCTATCTGGCGGCGCATTGCCGGATTTCTCATAGGAAACGCCGAAGTCCTCCGCAAGCCTGACCGCAGCTTCCCGTTTCCCCAATCCATGCAGCAAAGCGGAAAAGTCGATCACATCCCCGGAAGCCCCGCAGCCGAAGCAGTAAAAGCGGCTGTCCACTTTCATGCTGGGCGTGCGGTCATTGTGGAATGGACAGCAGACCATGCCGTTTCTCCCCACCCGGATTCCATAGAATGAAGCAGCCTGCCGGGTGGTAACAGACTGTTTCACCGCTTCAAATACATTCAAATGCTCCCTCCATAAAAATGCCGGCAGCGGTAAAGCTGCCGATTATATCATAATTCCATCTCGTGTTTCTTTCTCTGTACTTCCTGTGGCTGCTCCCTCCGGCGCAGTGCGGTATCTACGGCGTTCTGCACCTGCCGCAGCCGTATGACTTCCTCCCGGAGCGGCTTGTGCTGCGGAGACAGTTCGGCATACTCTGTTTTTAACTGTGCGTATTCCTGTTTCCATGCTTTCAGGGCAATGGGTTTTCCGTCCAGTTTTTCTTTCAGAATACGGCGGGCGGCATAAAACAGCCGTAACTCCGCATCGTGGGATGTTTCAAATTTCTCCCTCTGTTTCTTAAACTTGATATTGTTCAATTCCGTATGAATAGGTTTTAGCCGCTGGTAATTCTCGCCCTCCCGTATCAATTCCTGCAATTCCTTTATCCGGGCAGATTTCTTTTTCATGGAGCCGCTTAATGCTTCAAATTCTTCACTGACAGAGGAAAGACGCTCCTGCAAATCCTCTAATGTGAGCAGCTTGTTTTCCGTCAGATAATTGACGGCTTCGGCAAACTGCTTTAAGTTTCCGGTTCTGGCTTTATTGCTCCATGCCCCTGCGTTGCGCTGGTTGTAATAAGCGATCAGCAGGTCGGCAAGGCTCGGTGTCTGGGGTTTGGAAAGTTCTTCTTTTACCTCTGCCATCCAGACAAACAGGGCTTTGATCTTCTTCCTCACATCCTGTATAAGCCGGTTGGTGGCTTTAATCCAGCGGTTCAGTTCCCCTTTCTCGGTGCGGATGCCCTTTGCTTCCATCTGCCGGACATTAGCTCCCTCGTGGACAGTAGGTATCAGGTCAAGCCCCTGCCGCACATAGGAACGGTGGTCGATACGCACATCCAGCCCTTTTTCCTCAAATTTTGTATTAACGGCAGCCGCCCACTGCTCCCGCCAGTGTTCCAGCGTTTCCGGCTCATGCCAGTCTGTTGTATGGACAGCGTTAAACATATAATCGCCGTTTTTATCCCGGATTCGGTTTCCATCTTCATCAAGAAGATATTCCCGCCGCTGTTTTTGTCCCCATGTGCCATCCGGGTTCAAAGGGCGCATGGTTGTCATCACATGGAAATGCGGGTTAGGGATGCCGCCGTCCTCTTTCTCCGGGTTGTGAAAAGCAAGATCGGCAATCATGCCTTTTGCCACAAACTGCTCCTGCACGAACTTCCTTGCCAGCTCCATGTTTTCTTCCAGCGTCAATTCATTCTGCATGGCAATATCAAAGGAATAGGCAAGCTGTGCTTTTGGATGTTTCTCGCAGCTCTCCACAGCATTCCAGAGGGTCGCCCGGTCAAGATATATTTCCGGCGCATGGGGCGGCAGCATGATTTCCGAAGCAATCACGCCGCCCTTTTTGGTGTAATCGCTGACTTCTCCATAGTAGCTGCTGTAAAGACGCTCCCCGGATCGGTAGGCTGCGCTTGCAATGGCGCTCTGACCGGCGCTACGCTTTATCTGTGCGATTGAAAAATGATAAAGTGCTATCCTTAGTCACCGCCTTTCTCCTGCCCGGAAATACGGGCGTGGTTCTCAGTGGCAGACCGGATGAAATGCTCCGCCTGCGGCAGATTCAAAATGTTTTCCATGAGGGAATAAAATTCCGCTTCGGATAGCTCCTTTGTCTGTGGCGCAATGCTCTCAATAGCTGCCCCACGGGTAATCAGCCGGTGCGTCCTCTGTTTCCGGGAACCGCTTTCCAGATACGCCTGCCGGTTTTTCAAACGCTGCATTTTCCGTTTTTCCCGTTCCAGCAGGACAGTGGTTTTTTCATATTCCTGCTTCAACTGTTCCAAAGATTTTTCCATGTTCTCACATCCTTTGCTGATAAGATAAAGAAAGACCATCCGCAGACAGTCCGTGTGTCAGTGCTTCTATAAAACCCGATGAAAAGGGAAAACCGCAAAGCGGATTTCTCTTTGCGGCGGGTACACAGGGGATAGCCGCTTTAGCGGCGCAAGGGGGTGTAGCCACCTTGTCGGAGCGAAGCGAACGCAGACCTCGGATTGCTGATTTTATCAGCGGCAGAGGTAAGCTCCGCAGGACGCACGATACATGGTCTTTAGACTATGTATAGAAGTGCGCCCTTAGTTCCTAAGGGATTTTGCCGTTTCCGGCAGTTTTGTCCTTTTTCTTGGAACGCTTGGAAAGATACTTCGGGCAGTCAACCACAACCGCCCGGAAGCTCTGTTTACATTCGTGCTGGCATTTCCGGCACAGTTCGTTGTAAGTGATACGGCTGCGGTCATTTAAGAAGAAAGACCATTCCAGCCGCCGCTTGTTGCTCATTCTTGCCATAACCGGCTCCTTTCTCCATTTCTACCTGATGTACACAGATAGGCTGTTTTGGTGTAGCGTTTCGGTATCATTTTTAAGTTTTTTTCCCTCTGTATGCTCCTTTGGAAAGTGCGGCAGTATTGCAGTCAGGGAATGATACCTCACGCTTATTTGTCGCTTCCCGGTACGGTTTCGGAGCCTTTTGCCATCCATTCAAAGAAAGCAATTTTGCTGACCTTGATAAGCCTACCCCTGCGGAACGCCGGAAAGCCGGGTGTGTGTACTAGCTCATAGGCGCTCGCTCTTGAAATTCCCATAATCCGCTGAATGTCCGCTACATCCAGAACCAGCGGTAAATCCTCATAGCTGTTCAATCTCTTTTTATCGTTCATTCTGTTCCTCCCATAAATCAAATAGGTTAAAATGCTTCCTGTTGCCGTTCTCCCCAAAATCCGTTTTCCTGCCCCATTCCTGCGGTGTTTCCCTGCATTGGTGCGCCGGATGCGTCACTTCTCCTGCCGGTCATATCCCTTTTGGACGGTCATTCACTTGTCAAGGTACTGTGTGGCACGAAATTACCAACTGCAATCATCATAGCGGACCATCCTTGACAAAACAATGCTTCTGCGATACCATGAGTGTAACGGATATAACTAAATTATATAATTACCATAGACAAAGGCAGGGGATAGGGATGGAGAATCAGTTTATACGGCATGAGCCATGTTTTGAGAGGATTTTGTTTGTCCTGACGCTGGACAGGAAGAAAATGAAAGAGCGGATTTTGATTGGGGAAGAACAGCAGATCCGCTTCCGGCTGAACGGGAGCCAAAACGCAGAGGTGCTTTGTGATATGACACGCCCGCTGGGAACTTTTTTGATAAACTTTGAGCGTGACACGGACAGAGACTGGAACTTATACGGGCTTTCTCCGCTGCGGCAAGCTCTCCACTCCAACCGATGGAAACAGCCGGAGCTGGAACAGGCGGCAAGCGAATTTCTCTGGGGAAAATATCTTAGCAATGACCCTCTGAAAATGTATGTGGCGTTCCGTATCTGGAACAGCTATCTGCTTGCCAGAGAACCCCGTGACCGTAACACTGCCTGTGACCGCTTCATGGATAAAATGAGCAGACTGACCGGGGTATTCCAAAACGAATCCATGAGCTTTGACAGGGAGACAGGAAAACCGAAACATTTTCAAGCTGGCAGCCTTTATTTCAAAGGCGCACCATCAGAAGATACCCGACTTGACCTCTGGTTTCCGGACAACCGGCGCACAGAAGAATGTGTGTCTGCCTATGCGTCCCTCTACCCGTTGATTACCTATTATCTGAACCGGCTGAATGACTGGGGGCTTTGCTTCCGGCAGTGCAAGGTCTGTGGGAAATATTTTCTGGCAAAGAGCCAGCGGTATGAACTGTGCAGCGACAAGTGCCGAAAAGCACAGGCGCTTCAAAACAAGCGGGAATTTG